>Ga0070741_10003212_pt1 | contig 41186 bp, 35 predicted proteins | sample Coa_R1_4_FD_66440 | JGI IMG/M metagenome (GOLD analysis project Ga0070741, IMG submission 66440) | Surface soil microbial communities from Centralia Pennsylvania, which are recovering from an underground coalmine fire - Coalmine... | ecosystem: Environmental > Terrestrial > Soil > Unclassified ... | reverse complement strand
TCTCACATTTTCAGCACAAGGGGATCCGGATGGATGAGCGCGAAATGTCCCGTCGTGAATTCGTACGCCGCTCGACGCAGGCCGGCATCGTATTGGCCGCGTCGCCCTATCTTCTGCATGCCCATCCGGCACGCGCGGCGACGCAGTCGCTTGCCGCGAGCGACCGGATCCGCTTCGGCATGATCGGCATCGGTATGCGAGGCTCCGGCGTCCTGGACACTTGTGTGCGCCTCCCCGGCGTCGAGTGCGTGGCTGCCTGCGACCTCTATGACGATCGCCACACGCTCGCGAACGAGATCATCGGCAATGCGACGGGCAAGACCGTGCCGACGACGCGCAGGTACCAGGATCTGCTGGATAACACGGAGATCGACTGCCTGGTCGCGGCCGTTCCGGACCACTGGCACCGGAAAATCGTCGTGGACGCCTGCAACGCCGGCAAGGACATCTATTGCGAGAAGCCGATGACACACGAGGTCGAAGAGGGCTTCAGCATGATCGAGGCGGCGCGCAAGAACAATCGCATCGTCCAGATTGGCAGCCAGCGCCGCAGCTCGATCACTTTTGCCAAGGCGAGGGAGCTCATTCGGCAGGGCGTCATCGGCGACGTCCACTACGTCCAGGCAATTCTTGGCCGAAACTCACCGTGCGGCGCGTGGGTGTATACGCCGCCGTCCAACCTCTCATCGCAGAACCTCGATTGGGAGACTTGGCTCGGCGATGCGCCCAGGCGGCCCTTTGATCCCATTCGTTTCGTGCGCTGGCGCGCCTTCAAGGACTACGGTGAAGGCATGCCCGGCGACCTGTTCGTCCATTCTCTCACCGGCATTCACTACGTCATGGGATTGGATGCGCCGCCGGAGCGAGCCCTGAGCATGGGTGGACTTTTCCATTGGAAGGACGGGCGCGAATACCCCGACGTGATGACGACGCTCTACGAGTATCCAAACCTGCGCGTAGCCGTGTTGATGACGCAGTGCACCAATCAGGAAGAGGTTACCCGCTTCCTCGGCACGCGCGGAATCATCGAAATCCAGGGTGAGGGCGAGCAGATGACCGTGACTCCGCAGGACGGTAAGGACGATGCGCCCTGCTACTACGATACGGGTTATCCACAGAAGATGCGGGATGCCTATGAGAAAACATGGCACGGGAAGAACGATCCGAAGCCGGGAGCGGCCTCGCCGAGCGAGGGCAGCGAAACGTACCTATTCCCGCCCAATTACGACCCGGCCAGCGATCATCTGTGGAATTTCTTCCAGTCGGTGAAGACGCGGCGGCCTTCGGTCGAGGATGCGGTCTTCGGCAACAGCATGTCGATTGCCTGCCACATGGCCAACTACTCCTACTTCCACAGGAGCGCTGCGGTCTGGCGGGTGAGCCGCAGAGAAATAACGGCGTAGCGAATTGCCCCTTCGGACGCTGCGCACCCGAGCCACAAGAGCGGGCTAGGGCGCTCAGTACGCAATGGCAACCCGCGTACCGTCGGCGTTCGCGAACTCGATATTGTGAGCAACTGGCGGAACCTTGGCGCCTCTGCACTCAATCGTTGCCGTAACCGGCGTCCCCTGCGCGCGCAGTTGATTGAGCTTCTCTGCGGTCAGCTCGTACTTGCTCGTGCCCAACCACCGGTGCATCGTCGCGGCAGGGCTCCCGCGCCCCGGAAGATCGATGGCCAATGTAGTGGAAGGGTTCGTGCTCTCCGAGAGGACGACAGTATTCTCGTAAGCCTGGCTCACCTGTCCGGTGATGATGGCAGTATCGCCATTGCGGCAGCCATCATTGACGATCTTTGATAGCGGCTCCTGGGTGGCCGGACGGTAGGCCATGTTGGCACAGCCGGCGGCGAGAACTGCCGTGGCGATGACGGGAACGACGGTTTTCAAGACTGATTACCTCGATGTGTTGCGGAAGCGGTACATAGCAGCTACCGGCTCTGTCGCCGGAAGGCAGCACGCGATGTGCCTGCACTTCCCGGCCGTAATCGAGACACATCGAGACTATCTGTCAGCGGCAGGCTCCGCAGGCGTGTCGTCCGTTGCATGGACGCAACGACAGGCCTACATGCACTGGCTTACGTTTGTGTTGATCGCGGAAGTACTGCCAAGGCGCTCGACGCGCAAGCGCGGACACGGCGCTGAGCAGGGGTAATTTTGCCTGGGTACCGGGTTTGCCGTGCTTTGCGCAGGCCGCTCGCCCTCACACGCGAGAGGGTTTGCTTGCCCTTTTCTCTCTCTTCGCCGCTCGCTTCTCCAACAGTGTCTTGGCGGGTTTCTTCTTGCTGTCTTTCTTTCTCTCCATTCCCTTGCTCATGTGTCACTCCTCGATTCTGCGGCAAAGAGACGCAGCGAATTGAGTTTCGCTGGCCCCGAGCCGTGTTTGTCAGGTACGATGGTCAAGCGGAGGTGCGTGATCGGGGGCAGGTTCAAGTGCTGCTCCTCACGCTGGAAAGTCGCGCCGCCGGGGCTGAACGTGTATTCCTGCACGAGTACCTGACGGTAGGCGCGTGCGCCGTCGGAAGATACCTCAACGCGCACCTCCTGGGTTCTCTCACACGAGCATTCCTCCACCTCATAGGTCATACAGGAGATGCTCTGTGGTTGATCGAACTCGAGGACGATCAGTTCCGTCGTATTTGGCTTGGCGCCGGCCCAGAATGTACCGCCGCGACCATGATGCTCATCAATCAGATTCTCGATCGGATGGTCTGGATCAGCAGACGTATATGCAAGGACTGCGTGACCGGCGATATCGATCTCGCCGGTGAGAGCGGCAGGAGTCGCCGCCTCCTTTGGCAGCAGCCGCTTACGCACGCCAGATGAGCTCGAGAGAGAATCGGTGCCTGGCTGCATTTGAACTCGCCTCCGAGCGTCTGCACAGCTCATGCTGGGACGCGTCGAGAATTCTGACAGCGGCGAGTGTAACACGTTGCGACGGAGCACGCCTCGCCATGAAGGTCGACTCAGCGAACGCTCCGCACGTCAAAGGGGTAGGGCGGCATCGGTGACATGGGGCACCATTCCAGCGTCGCCCTGAGTGTCGCCTGATCGTTTGAATAGGAAAAGAGTGTCGGCTGTACTCGGCCTACGTCTTTGGGGCGGCGCGGGGACTGGGCATCGAGCTCGTCGGGTTTGGCTGTATGTCAGCCCGCGGTGGAAACCCGTAGCCACGATGCTGATAGGCCGCTGAGGCGAGAACCTTTCACCGCAGCACTGATCGTGCTGTGGGCGCGAGCCGGAGCCGCTCGGGCTTCTGCATCAGTGCCGGAAGCACGGCATCGGGGATGGAATCCCGCCAGCCACTGACCTTCCTGAATGCCGTCACAAAGGCGTCCTCTGCGGCTACGTCGGGCCATCGGGCGAACCAGACGAATGTTCTGTCCCGCTCTCGGATTGGAAGACGAGGAAAATTGTTGGGCGACTCCTCCGCGACCAGCCGCGCAAAGGGTCGAGCTCCGGCCGACACCAGGTGAGGCAGGATGGTCTGGTCGAATACCCGGGTAAATTGCGCTGCGTCCACGTCATGAAGGTAGTAGAGCGTCGCGCCGATGATGCCGCCGCTTGCTGCCGTTTCCGACGGCTGAGCGGCGAAACCGAGACCGGGACCCGCAGGCCGCAGCAACAAGACGTTATCGGAGTCGATCATGGTGGCATTGGCCGCGCGGCCATGCGCATGCCACACCGGACCGCCGTAGAAGCTGCCGAGCGCGGTCGGGCGGGCGGCCATGTCCCGAAACCCTCGAAGCCATACGAATCGGTCGGGGTCGTCCAGATCCCTGAATGTGCCGAGAACGTGCGCGCCGAGCCCGTTCTGCGATTCGATGAAATTCTGCTCGAATACGGAAATGAGCGCCTCGCGCTGGCCACCCCGCAGGGTGTACTGCCTCAGCTCCACGACGCCGTCCTGCGCCGCTTCGGGGGTTGACGACTCCGTCGCCAAAGCGCTTGCCGTCAGCGAGAGACCCGCCGCAGCTTCGAGGAAGTCTCGCCGGCTCAAGGACATGGTGAATCCCCCGAAAGCATGCTCGGCCAAAACAGACCGGATGACCTGTCTCTAACGGATATTGCCTACCGGGAGAACTGTTTGTCAAGGTTGCGAGCGATAGTCGGGGAAGCTCGTGGCACACTGCAGCCGCTGAAGATTTCGACAGCGGTGAAAGCAGTGTGTGGTGTCATCCGATGTTTGACTGAAGTGCGTGCGGCAAGGTGCCGAGGAGTAGCGGCGAGTGGGTGAGTTCTCCGTCCAGATTCTGTCGAGCTCCGGAGATAACCCTGCGGGAAGTGGTCTGTCGGGGCACGTGCCGGCACAAGAGCGCCGAGGAATGCGTCACCGTTGCGCATCTGGACGAGTGCGCACAGGCGCTAGGGGAGGCGGACGCGTCCAAGTTGGTGCAGAAGGAAGAAGTTGCCGCGACGAGGAGGGGCTGAGCGTGGCGGCCCTCTCCGGCGCGACGCCCCGTAAGAGCGTCGAGATCCGTTCGGGTCGGATTGCCTATGTCGAGAAGGGATCGGGTCCGGTCGCCTTGTTCGTGCATGGAGTCCTGCTGAATGGGCATCTATGGCGTAACCAGATCGAGGCGCTGTCGGATGTGAGGCGGTGCATCGCGATCGATCTGCTCGCGCACGGTGATACGGAGATCGACCCGCAGCAGGACGTCTCGGCGCCTGCGAACGCGCAGATGATCGGGGAGTTTCTGGATGCCGTGCAGATCGGCCGCGTGGATCTGATCGGGTGACGGTGTTTGGCATCCTAGATGAGAGTAAGTATCATTTGCGATAAGCTGGGCTCATTTACCGGCAACGGCGTGGAGCGGAAAAGTGCTGCTGCGGATCCCCGGGGTGCTGAGCGCGGAGCAGGTCGCAGAGTTTCGCCGCAAGCTCGCTGCGGCATCGTGGACGGATGGGCGCCTCACCGCCGGTTATCAATCCGCGCGCGCCAAGAAGAACCTGCAGCTACCTGAGAGTGATCCTCTCGCGCGGGAGCTGGGTGCCGCGGTGGGCGCTGCGCTAGAGCGCCATGCGCTGTTCGTGGCAGCCGCGCTGCCGCGGCGGATCTTCCCGCCTCTCTTCAACTGCTACAGGAGCGGTGACGGTTTCGCAAACCACATCGACAACGCCGTGCGCTATGAGCAGGGACAGCCGCTACGCACCGATCTTTCCGCGACGTTGTTCCTCACGCCCCCGGAGGATTATGACGGCGGGGAGCTGGTCATCGAGGAGCCGACGGGGCAGCAACGGGTCAAGTGGCCGGCGGGAGATCTGGTGCTTTATCCGGCAACCCGCCTGCATCGCGTGGAGCCGGTGACCCGCGGCACGCGGGTGGCTTCGTTCTTCTGGATCCAGAGCCTGGTGCGAAGCGCCGAGCAGCGGCGAGTCCTGCTCGACCTGGACCTGGCCATTCAGCAGCTCGAGCGGGATCACTCGGGACACCCGGCGCTCGTCCCGCTCGCCGGCGTTTATCACAATCTGCTGCGGCTCTGGACCGAGATCTGAGGCTGCCCCCGGTCGTGTGGCGCCTCGGGTTACAGATGAGAATAATTTGCATTCGCATAACCGGTTCGCTATGGTGGCAGACGTAAACAAGAATCGTTCTCACTGCCAATCGCATTCGGGAGACCAGAGTGGATCGTCCGGTCGAAAGCGACCCCGTAACCAACATCACATTGGGACTCGGCGTGGCCTGCCTGATGGGGATCACGCCGGCGCGGGCGGATGGAGCGGTGGGTCCGCCGGCGAGCTCCGGGGAGCTGTCGACGGTCGTGGTGACCGGACGGCAGCCGTCGCTCGATGTGTTACCGCAGAAAATTCTGGATACCGCCCAATCCGTCAATGTGATCGGTGAGCATCTCCTGCAGCAGCAATCAGGTGCCTCCCTGAGCGATGCGCTGAAGAATGTTCCCGGCATCACGCTCAACGCCGGCGAGGGTGGAACCCACGGAGATCTCGTCAACCTGCGGGGCTTCTCGGCCGGGGACGATTTCTTCATGGACGGTCTCAGGGATACGGGTCTCTATGATCGCGATGCGTTCGACTACGACAGCATCGAAGTCTACAAGGGACCTGCCTCCACGCTCTTCGGCCGAGGCTCCACGGGGGGTGTCATCAACCAGGTGATGAAAGTGCCGCTCCTCAGGCCTCTGCTCCGACTCTCGGTGACCGGCGGCACGAATTCGGAGCTGCGGGCGACGGCGGATGTCAATCAACCGTTCGGCGATCATGCAGCGGCCCGCCTCAACGTGATGGGACAGCGAAATCTCACCGAAGGCAGGCCTTTCGCGAGGACGCAGCGCTGGGGAGTGGCCCCCGCCGTTGCATTCGGGATCGACACTCCGACGAGCGGCTGGCTGAAATTCCTGCACCAGCAGGAAGACAACATACCGGACTACGGCGTCCCGTTCCTGTTCAATCGGCCTGCGCCGGTGGCACGAGGAACGTTCTACGGATTGCCGGCCGACGATATCTTCAAGACCAAAGTGGATGTGCTCACCGGACGAATCCAGCACACCTTCAATGAGCGCTGGGCGGTGAGCGATACCGCGCGTTACGGTCACTACTCCTTCCTGTCCCGCGAGACTGCCTCGATCTATGGCACCGGCAACTGTTTCGCCTCCGCGACTATGCCGGGGTTCTTTGCCGGGGCGCCGCTCTGTGGCTCCGGGAGCCTCGCCGGGGAGGTGCCGGTCACCGCGAACAACCCGTACTTCCCGGTGCTCGGCACGCCGGGGAGCTCGATCCTCGTGCTGCGCGATCGTCCGAGCGGTAGCGGAACCATCGAGACCGTCATGAACGATCTCGATCTCACGACGCATTTCACTACGGGACCATTCGAGCACACGCTCATAGTCGGTTTCGAATACGACAATGAGCGCGCCAATCTCGTCCGCTTCGTCAACCAGGACACCCTCATCGCCCCCGTTCCGATCCTCGCGCCCGATCCTTTCGAGGTATTTCCCGGAACCCAGACGACCGTCAATCAGACACCCGATACCGGCACGGATACCAAAGGGGCATACGCCACGGATACGATCAGCCTGAACCGGCGATGGCTACTCACCGCGGCGATCCGGTACGATGATTTCCGCGCGAGCTTCGATCAGCCGTTCGGCCGTGCGCCTTCGCACTTCGACCATGCAGATGCGGTATGGAGTCCGCGTGCGGCGCTCGTCTTCAAGCCAACGGCGCAGTCCAGCATCTACTTCTCCTACGGGACGTCCTTTGATCCTTCGGCCGAGAACCTGGCGCTCTCCGCCGGCAATGCCGCCTTGCCGCCCGAAAAAGACCGCACCTACGAGCTCGGCGCCAAGGTGCAGGTCGGCGACATGCTGTCGGTCACCGCGGCGGCATTCGACACCGAGATGACCGATGCGCGCATCACCGACCCGTTGCAGCCCACTTTGCAGGAGCTGGCTGGCACGGAGAAGGTCAAGGGCGCCGAGATCGGCATCCAGGGGCATCTCACGCGGCATCTGGAGGTCATCGGCGGGTATGCGTACCTCGACACGAAGGCGATCGGCCTGGCGGGTGCGGGCATCGAGGGCCCCATCCCGAATACGGCGCGGCACCAGGCCAACCTCTGGATGAATTATGAGCTCGGCAGCCTGCAGCTGGGTGCGGGCTTCAACTACATCGGCGAGCGCCTGGCGGGAACCGACAATCTGCTGATCCCCGGTGCAATCAGTGTACCGTCGGTCCCCGGCTACGTGACCCTGGATGCGGCGATCGCCTACCGGCTCAGCAGCCGTCTCACCCTGCAGCTCAACGGCTTCAACCTGACCGACAGGCTCTACTACATGAACTCCTACTTCACGCGCCCGAACGAGAATCACACGGTGCCAGGCCCGGGTAGGACGCTACTCCTCACGGCGAGAGTCTCGCTGTAGCGCGACGATGCCCACGACGTCGATATCGGCGCTGCTGGCTGGAACGAGCCCCGAGCGCCTGCGGCGGCTGTTTTCTCAGGATACCGAGCGGGTCGCGGCCTGGGTGCGAGTGACGGCACACGATGGTTTGGCAGAAGGGCAACTCTGCTATGGCCGGATGTTGCTCGAGGGCACGGGGGTCGCCCGGGATCCCGGCGCAGCGCTGCGCTGGTTCCAGCGCGCAGCGGCACAGGGAAATCTCGACGCCATCAACATGGTCGGGCGCTGCCACGACATGGGGTGGGGAACGAGGGAGGACCCGGTTGCCGCCCTCGGCCAATTCCGGCGTGCGGCCGATGCCGGCCATCCCTGGGCGCAATACAACATCGGGCACCTCTACCTGGATGGCCGCGGTGTCGCGCGCGATCGCGCGCGCGCGTACGCCTACTATTCATGGGCCGCGGAACAGGGGCACATACGAGCGATGAACCTGGTTGGCCGGTGTTGTGAGGAAGGATGGGGGACCTGTCAGGATCCGCGCCGTGCCGTGCTTTGGTACCGCCGCTCCGCCCACGGCGGGTATTTTCGAGGAGCATTCAATTACGCCGCCTGCCTCAAGGACCGCGGTTTCGCCAGAAGCGCGCGGCGCTGGTTCACGCGAGCGGTGGAGAGGGCGCCGGAACCGACGCGCTCCAACATGGTCGCGTTGCTTGCCGGTGAGGGTAGCCTCGAGGCCGTGCGATCCGGCGCCTGATGCCGAGGCTCAGGAGGTTGCGGTGGCCTCGGCCCGGCCATCGCTCAATACTTCCTGCTTGAGCATCATCCTCTTGAGCGATGGAATGAGCCCGGTTGCGGCGAGCGCGCACGCCAGTGCACCGAGGGCGAGCCCGAAGAAGAGCCGGGTGTAGATGGGAAGCGTAGCCGTCGCCTGGAACGTACCCGCCGGGACGCTGGCGAGACTGGCAATTGCGCCGCCCGCGTACATACTGACGCCCATCCCGAGGAACCACGCCCCCATGATGATGCCGCGTGAGTGCTCAGGCACCAGTTGCGCGACCATCGAAAAGCCGAGTGCGCTGATCAGCAGCTCGCCAACGGATTGCGCCGCGTAGCCCGCCACCAGCCACCAGGACGACACGATCCCCGCATGCGCCGTGAGGCTTCCGGCGGCATAGAGGAAGAAAGCGAGGGCAATCATGTAGAAGCCTGCGGCGTATTTGCTCGCGATCGAGAAGTCTCCCCCTCGGGTTCTGCCCATGCGTTGATAGAGCCACGCCAGCGGCAGCGCCAGTACGACCAGCCAGAACTGATTGAGATCCTGGAATTGGGCCGGCGCGACCTGAATGCCGCCGATGTGGTGCTCGACGTTACGCAGGGCAAAGAGCGTGAGGGAGGTATAGATCTGCTGGTTGTACACCGCCCAGATCGACGACATGACGATGAAGATTATGCAGGCAACGACCCGGTTGCGCTCCTGCCTCCTGCCCGTCACGAGCAGATGCACGAATACATAGACCATGAGAACCACGAATAGGGCGACGACCCCATAGGCGGCGAGGCGGTAGCGGATGACCGCCGACAGCAGGTAGGCGATGAGGAGCGATATGGCGATGACCGCCAGGAGCTTGCGCACTTGCAGCTTGCGGAAGTCCGGCCCCGTGCCGTAGGGGCGAAGGTACCGCTGGAACAGGCCGTAGTTGCAAAGTCCTAGAGTGAGGCCGATGGCGCTGATACCGAAGGCGAGATGCCAGCTGTCGAAGTGCAGGGGGCCGAGCGTGATCATCCAGGTGGGGTGATCCTTGATCCAGGGAGTGAGCAGGATGGAAATGAAGGAGCCGATGTTGAGCGACATGTAGTAGATGGTGAACAGGATGTCGAGCTTGGAATGCTCACCTTCATACAGTCGGGATACCAGGTTGTTGGGGTTGACCTTGAACAAGCCGTTCCCCAGGGCAATGAGGCCCAGCGCAGGGAACAGCGTCTCATCCAATGGAACCGAGAGCAGCAGGTAGCCGAGCCCGAGCGTCACGGCGCCGAGCACCAGGGTCCGGCGCGCGCCCAGCACTCGGTCACCGATGTAGCCGCCCAGCATCGGCATGGAATAGGCGAGGGCGGAGAATGCACCCCAGATGATGTCGGCGCGGGCATCGCCCAGGCCGAGGCGCTCCACCATGTAGAGCACCATGAGTGAGGCGATGCCGTAGTAGCCGAATCGTTCCCAGATCTCGATGAAGAACAGGGCGAAGAATGCCTTGCGGGGATGGCGATCGATCTCTGGGGGGCTCGATGTCATGGCTGGCCTCTACGCTCCGGCTTTCGGAGCACGCAGTGGTGGGCCGCTATTTCGGCGGCGGCCTGTTCTGCTGCAGGAATCCGATCAGATCATCGCCGGCCTCGAGGATGTGGTTGCGCAGCAGCTGCGCCGCCTTGTGCGTCTCGCGGGCCTCGCAATAGTCGAGCAGCTCGGTGTGCTCCTTGATGTTGCGGGCCAGGTCGACGGAGCTGCGTATCTTCAGCTGCATGTGCACGTAGCGGTTGATGTTCTGGTAGACGTTCTCGATGACTGCGAAGAGCTGCCGCTTTTCCGCCGGCTTGTACAGGGTCGTGTGGAATTCCCAGTTGATCTTGGTCCAGGCCGTGGTCTGCGTTCCGCGCTTGTATATCTTCTTCATCGCCTCGTGCAATTGTCTCGCGGTGGCGATATCGGCTTCCGTGAGCCTGGGAATCGCGTGCTCCAGCAGCTCGACTTCGATCAGCGCCCGCAATTCGTACAGCTGCTGAATATCGTCGGTCGACAGCGTGGTGATGGCATATCCGTGATGCCGCACGAGGGTGAGCAGTCCCTCGGCCTCGAGCTGGATCAGCGCCTCGCGGACCGGGCTCAGGCTGACGTTGTATTCCCTGGCGAGGCGCTCCTGGCGAATCATTTCCGCTTCGTCGAACTCGTGGTTCATCAGCCGTTCCCTCATGGAATCGACGATCAGGGCGCTCGTGGTTTTGCGTGACAGCTTGATGGATTTGCTTGCTTTGGCCATCGGAAAATCCCTAGGAACCTCGGGTCAGCGTTTGAGAGCTCGCGCCTGCATGGTGTGTGAGCGTAGTGGTTCCATGCAGCAGCCAATTATGCAGTAAGACGCTGTCCAGTACACACGCCGCACTCTCTGCGAGTCTGCTGCGAGCCCGGACAACGCACCGCTGGTGCGAGTAGCCGCGAACATCCTCGCGGCATGCGATGACGGCCGCACTCGCCGCACCTGCGCGCGCACTCGTCCGTTGCAGGTCATAACCATCTGATTATTAACGGCAGCCCCCGCCTGAACCCTCTCCGGTCATCTTACTCCAGATCATCTGCGGAAAACGATAATTGATTTTCGAAAATATATATGCTGCAATCCGCCGCCGAAAATCATGTGGCGCAATTCCGCTAGAAGAATTCACAGCAGGCTCCCGGACCGTCCGGGAGGTTGCGGCACGTTGCGGGGGCGACGGACCGCATCGAGCCAACCGCCTTCCCCGAAGCGCCCGGATCGTCCGTGCGTCCGGGCGACCGCCGCCTGCATGCAGGGGCCGCGCCACGCAGGCGCATGCGTGGTGGCTGCTGCGTCTCGCGAAGGCAGGGCAGGAGTAATCACGAAGGCCGGCTTCGCACGGGTCCCAGGTCCAATCGGCTTAAACAGCGAACTGCAACCAACGGTTTGAGGGGCAAGAGTTATGGCTAGCAGTCAACGTCCGTGCAAATGGCTCGAGCGCATCATCGGCGGTGCGCTGGCGGTGGTCGTGTCATGCATGTGCGCCGGCGTCCTGCCGGCAGCAGCTCAGCAGCAAGGGGATCAAGGTGGGCAGGGCCCGACCGCAAATGCGGCCGCCGGAGCTGCCGTCGCCGCCGACGCCGGCCCTGCCGCCGCTGCCGATGCCGGCCCGACCGCTCTCACCCAGGTCACCATCATCGGGACCCGCATTCCGCGCACGAGTCTGGAGACGGCGCGCCCCGTGGTCGCCCTCTCGGCGAAGCAGATCCAGGCTACGGGCCTGGTCAACGTCGGCGAAATCCTGCAACACATCACCTCGGCAGGCTCCGCGGTCAATTCCAAGGTCGACGTCGGCGGCAACGGCGAAACCAATCTGGATCTGCGCAACCTCAAATCGAACCGCGTGCTCGTGCTGGTGAACGGCAAGCGCTGGATCACCGGATTGAGCGGGGCGGTCGATCTGGATCAGATCCCCACTTCGGTCATAGAGAGCATCCAGGTTCTCAAGGACGGAGCTTCATCGATATATGGATCGGATGCGATCGCCGGTGTGGTCAACATCATCACGCGCAAGACCTTCGTCGGCGCGGAAGCAAATGCCTACATCGGCGAGTCCAACTACGGCAACACGTGGGACGGTCCGACCAAGCAGTATTCGGCCATGCTGGGATACGGAAACGACAAGGGAAACATCACGTTCGATGCCCAATATCAGCAGAACGATGCGATTCCCGATTGCTCGCGGCCGATCTCCTGCGTGCCGTACTATGGGACGCCGCAGGGAAGCAGCTTCAGCCCGAACGGCCGCTACGAGTTTTACCCGCCGGCGGGCTCGAGCCTGTACGGCGACGCGACGCTTTGCCCGCCGAAGAAGGGGATTCCGTACTGCGATCTCACGACCATCCCGGGAACGCCGGGCAACAGCATTGCCGATTTCAAGCCGTTCACGCCCGCGGATCAATTCAACTACGCCAAGCTCTACGACCTGGTGGCGCCCAACCAGTCCACCGACCTGTACGTGCAGGGAACGTACGATCTCAGCAGCCATGTGACGTTTCACACGACTGCGATGTTCAATCATCATGTGAACGTCGAGTCGTACTCGCCGGTCAATCTGGATATCGGCGGTGGCGGGATCGGATCGCTCATCTCGGCGAGCAATCCGTACAACCCGTTTGGCTTCGACCTGAACTCGAACGTCAGCGCGCCGAGCCCCGGCGTGGCTCAGCTGGTACTGGCGGGCATCCGCATCCTGGCTGGGGGGTATCGGAACTTTACCGCCACGAAGAATACGTACTACTACAACGGCGGCCTGGACGGCAACTTCGATCTTTTCAGCCGGAAGTTCCTCTGGAGCCTGGACTACACGTACGGCGAGGAGCTGGAGTGGGACCTCACTCCGGCCGGCGAGTACAACGTCGAGCGGCTCAACCAGGCATTGGGGCCGGCCAGCGGCTGTCAGACCAGCGATGGCTGCGTGCCCATGAGCTTCTTCGGCAGCGGCGGCATCACGCCCGCGATGCTGAGTTATGTGGGTGCGCAGGAGCAGTCGAGCACGACCGATACGTTGAAAGACTATGAGTTCAATCTGAGCAGCGGTGACGTCCTCGACCTTCCGGGCGGACCCCTCGGATTCAACATCGGGTTCGAATACCGGCAGCTCGCGGGCTCCAATCATCCGGACTCGCTGCAGCAGGCCGGCATCTCGACCGACGGGGCGCAGGCTCCGACCGCCGGCGGGTATTCCGTCAAATCGGAATATGCCGAGCTTGCCGTGCCGCTGCTGCAGAAGCTGCCGCTCGTCAAGGAAATGGACGTGGACCTGGCTGCGCGCTCCTCGCAGTTCTCCTCGTTCGGATCGAATACCACCAAGCAGGTCGGCTTCAGGTGGCAACCCGACGGCCAGACGCTCATCCGCGCGAGCTGGGGTACGGGATTCCGCGCGCCCAACATCCAGGAGCTCTTCCAAGGGCAGACCCAGTCGGCGCCTTTCGTGCTCGATCCGTGTAATGCCGCGCAGCTGACCACCGAGAGCGCGCAGACCTCGGCGAATTGCGCCAAGGCGGGTGTTCCGGTGGGAATCTACACGCAGCCGGTCAGCGGCGAGTTCGATGACGTGACCGTCGGAGGCAACCCGCACGTCAAGCCCGAGAAGTCGACGACGAAGTCGGTCGGCTTCGTGTTCAACCCGAACGCGCTGCCGGGATTCGACGTCAACGTCGATTACTTCGAGATCCAAGTGGATAACCTCATCGATAATTTCGGCGCCCAGAACATCCTGGATGCCTGCTACATCGGTGGCGTGGATCAGTTCTGCAATCTCGTGCAGCGCAACGCCGTCGGTGTCGTCACCGTTCTCGATGACATCGAGACGAATGTCGGCAACATCCAGACCGAGGGATTCGATATCGGGCTCGATTATCGGTTGCATACCCGCATCGGCGAATTCACCGCGCAGTTCCAGACCACCTTCACCACGGAATACAACGAGAGCATCCCGAGCGCCACCGGGGGCCCGCCGCAGGTCTACCATCTTGCCGGCTGGGAGGACGGCACCACGTATTCGAGCTACCCGAAGAACAAGTCGATACTGAGCGTCGACTGGACCCGCAACAACTGGTCGGCGCTGTGGCGCGTGCGCTATATCGGCAGCATGATCGAGAACTGCACGGGCTTCACGCAGTACGGGGTGTGCTCGGATCCGAATTCGGATCACGTCCTGTATACCGGTGTGGGTCTGGTTCCGACGAATCGCCTAGGCTCCACGGTCTACAACGACGCGTCGGTGAGCCTCGCTGTTCCGGCGATCGACTGCAGATTCACGCTCGGCGCCAACAACCTGCTCGGCAGGAACCCGCCGGTCAGCTACTCGGCTCACAATCTCAGCTTCGACCCGACGACCTATGACATTCCCGGAAGGTATGTCTATGCCCGTGTCACGGCGCAGTGGTGAGGGGTAGGACGATGCGCAAGCGCGAGGGGAGATTTCGGCTCGTCCGGCTGGCCGCTCTGCTACCGATACTGTCGCTCGGCACGGTTCCGGCGCACGCGCAGCCGGTGGCGCCGGCGCTCGACATTCCGTTCCGCAACGTCGGGCCGGCGATATCGGGAGGGCGCGTAACGGCGGTGGCGGGAATGCCCGGCAATTACAATGTCTATTACCTCGGCTCGGCCGGAGGCGGGCTCTGGAAGACCGTCAACGGCGGCGACAGTTGGGAGCCCCTTTTCCAGCACGGGCCATCGGGCTCGATCGGTGCGATAGAGCTCTCGCCCAAGGACCCGCAAACCCTCTGGCTGGGCACGGGTGAGAGCGATCTGCGCAACCATGCCATCGATGGGGACGGTCTCTTTCGGTCGAGTGACGGCGGCAAGACCTGGCAGGAGATGGGGTTCAGACATACCGGCCAGATCGCGAGCATCACCGTAGATCCGGACGACCCGAACATCGTTCTCGTCGGGATCCTGGGGCATACGACGGGGCCGAATGCGCAACGGGGAGTGTTCCGGACGAGTGACGGCGGCCGGATCTGGAAGAAGGTCCTGTACGTGAATTCGACGACCGGGTGCATACAGATCGTCAGGGTGCCAGGCAGCCCCAAAGTCCTCTTCGCCGCGATGTTCCAGATCATCCGCTACCCGTGGCTCACGATCGAGGCGGGAACCGGCAGCGGGCTCTACCGCTCGACGGACGGCGGGGTGAGCTGGCAGAAGCTCACGCGCGGGTTGCCCTCCGGGCCACTCGGCCGGATCGGCATTGCCGTGGCCCCAAGCAATCCGAAGCGCGTGTACGCCATGATTTATGCCGAGCACGGACGCTTGTGGACGAGCGATGACCAGGGCGACAGCTGGTCGTTCGTCAGTAACAACCATGCGCTGGCGGCGCGGCCGTTTTACTTCACCTCGTTCGCGGTATCGCCCGAGAATGAGAAGAAGCTCTACATTGGCGCTCTGGATTTCACCGAGTCCGACGATGGCGGGAAGACCATCCATCAGATCGATCCAGGCATGCACGGGGACCATCACGCGCTCTGGGTCGATCCCGAGAACGGCGAGCATGTCCTCGATGGCAACGACGGCGGCGGATTCGAGACCAACGATGGCGGCGGGCACTGGCGGGCATTCAAGAACGTGCCCATCGGCCAGTATTATGCGGTGAGTGCCACTCCGACCCGCGACGGAACGCCCTATATCATTTGCGGTGGACTTCAGGACAACGAAGGATGGTGCGGTCCGTCCAGCAGTCTGGACACGGAAGATCTGAACAACCTCGACTGGAAGTCCGTCGTCGGCGGCGACGGCAACTACGTCGTGCCCGCGCCGAGCGATCCCACCATCATCTATACGACCGCCGCCACGGTCTCATCCGGCGCGTTCTACCGCTATGACATGAAGACCGGCCTGGCGGTCTACCACCGTCCTTACTGGTGGGTCGACAATGAGCTGGGGCCGGAGAACATGAAGTACCGGTTCGCGCTTCCGGCGCCGCTGGCGGTTTCCATGACCGATCCCGATACGGTCTATTTCGGCTCGAATGTCGTATTCAAGACGACGACGGGCGGCAGGGAATGGCGCGCAATCAGTCCGGACCTGACGCGAAACGACAAGAGCCTGCAGAAGCAGACCGGCAAGGCGCCGATCGCCGTCGAATACACGACGGTCGTCGATACGATCCTCTCGATCAGCATTGCGCGGACCGATCCCAAGGTGATTTGGGCGGGCACCGATGACGGCTTCGTCTGGGTGACCCGGGATGATGGCGGGCACTGGAGCAATGTGCGCCCCAAGCTCGCGGGTGTGCCGAAGTGGGGCCGCGTTTATCAGGTCGGGGTATCGCCTTTCGATGCCGGCAGCGCCTACATCGCGATGGATGGCAGCCGGGTCGATGACCGCAGGATATACGTCTACAGGACCCACGACTATGGCAAGACCTGGCGGCAGATCACGCACGGACTGCCGGCCGATGTGCCGGGGCACGTGGTCCGCGAGGATCCCGACAGGAAGGGCCTCTTGATCCTGGGCACCGATACGAACCTGTACTACTCGCTGGATGATGGCGCGAACTGGTCATTGCTCAGCAAGGAGTTTCCGACGACGCCCGTGTGGGACATGCATTTCGTCAAGGGACAGCACGCCCTGGTCGTGGCCACGCACGGGCACGGCCTCTTCACCTTCGACAACCTGCGGCCGCTCGAGGAAGCAGGCGGGACATCGGGGAAGGCGTTCCACGCGTTCAGCCCGGCGCCCGGTACGCTGTTTCATCTGCAGCGCATCGGACTGCCGGACATTCCTTACTACAGCGTTCCGAACGTACCAGCCGGGGTCCGGGTCTCCTATTACATCGAGCAACCTACGGCAAGAACGGTCGAGTTCGTCATCAGGAATGCACTGGGGGAGACGGTCGCCGTGCGGCACGGCCCGGCGCATGCGGGGCTCAATGAGTTCGCCTGGAATCTGAGGTACGACGGCCCGACGGAGCTCGATTTCGAGCAGCCCGCGTACACCCCGGAAAGAAAACGGATTCCGTACGGACCGCTCGTCTCACCGGGCAACTACGGCATCGATGTCGTCTACGGCGGCGCAACGCAGCATCTGAACGCGGTGGTCCGGCCCGATCCGCGGCTGCACATCGCGGCCAGCCAGATGCGCACCTACACCCGGTACGCGCTCGAGCTGAGAAGCGAGGTGACCGCGCTCGACCGGATGCTCAACCAGATCGTCGCGGAACGTGACGGTATCGCCCGACTGGTTTCTGCAGGCGGGAATGGCGCCGGCGTGCGGCAGGCACGCAGCCTCGATGCGCAGCTGCATAGCCTCGAGGAGCAGGTCTACGATCCGGAAATCCAGCACGATGCGGGCGAGGACATGCTGCATGCGCTGTTCCGCACTCACGGCAAGCTCACTCGTCTCTTCTACGTGGTCTCGTTCAGCTACTACGAGCTGCCGGATCCGTCGATGCTGCAGGCAATGCATATCGTGAGGCAGCAGCTCGATGCCGCGCTGCGCGGGTACAACCATCTCGCAGCCACGGAAATCCCCGCATTGAACCGGGCGCTCGCGGGCGCTGGGATGCAGCCGGTAGGGGGCATGTCCGAGATCAGCATCGATGCCGGGAAGTGACTTCTCTTTATTCAGGAACGAGCCCATGCATTACCGTACCCGGAGACCCACTCGAGCGCTGCCCGTCGTTCTGATGGCCTTGTCGGCGCTGTCGGCAAGCCTCGTATGTACGGCGGCAGGCAAGGGCGCCTCGACATCCCAGTCGGCCGAGATAAACCCGGATGCGGCCATTACGCAACATACGGTGAAGATGGGAAATGCGACCATTCGCTACACGGCTGCCGCCGGCAAGATCACGTTGCGGGACGATGCCGGCAAGCCCATCGCCACGATGTCCTATGTGGCGTATACCGAGAATGGGGTCGCGGAGAGCCAACGCCCGGTGACCTTCGTTTGGGGCGGCGGCCCGGGCTCGACTTCAACGGGGCTGCAGGTGGTCGGTTTCGGTCCCAAGCTGGTCATGACGGCGGACGCGGCACATACGGCGCCGGCCCCGTACAGGATCGTGGACAACCCCTACTCGCTGCTGAACGTCACGGATCTGGTCTTTCTCGAGGAGGTGGATACGGGATACGGCCGGCTCCTCGGTCAGTCGAAGATCAGTCAATTCGCCGGTGTCGATCAGGATGCGGCGGCGTTCACTCAAGCCATCATCCGGTACCTGAATGCCAATAACCGGTGGAATTCGCCGAAGTACCTCATGGGCAACAGCTACGGTACGACCCGCGATGCCGTGGTGGCCAACGATCTGCAGGAAGCCGGCGCGGATCTCACGGGCGTCGTATTGATCTCGACCGTCCTCAATTTCGAGACCCTCGGGTTCGATTCCGGCAACGACCTGCCCTATGTGTTGTTCCTGCCGACTTATGCGGCGCTCGCCCACTATCATCACGCCCTGGCGGCGAATTTCGAGTCCATGCCGGTCGAGCAGTTCCTCCCTGAAGTGCAGTCTTTCGCCGCGGGCGAGTATGCGCACTTTCTCTTGCAGGGCGATGCCGCAACCGCGCCGGAGCGTCAGAGCGTGGTGCAGAAGCTGGCTCGGTATACGGGACTCAGCCCCGGCTACATCGAGCAGAGCGATTACCGCATCCGGCCGGGCAACTTCAGAAAGGAGCTGCTGCTGGCGCGCAATCAGGTGATCGGACGCATGGACGGCCGGTTCCTCGGCATGGACCATGACCGGGTGAGCGGCACTGCCGAATACGACCCGCTCGAGCCGGCCATCGGGGGTCCCTATACCGCGGCAATGAATTATCTGCTGCACAATTTCCTGAATTACCGCCTCACCGACATCTATCGGTCGAGCTGCTACGGCGTTTGTGTCTGGGATTGGCACAGACTGAACAACCGCCGCGATTTCGGCTTCAGACAGGGTTATGCGGACGTGTCCGTGGACCTGCGCGAGGCGATGATCGCCAATCCGCAGCTCAAGCTCTTCGTGTCCTGCGGCTACTACGATCTGGCGACCCCGTATTTTGCCTCCACGTATACCTACGATCATCTGAATATCGGGGAACTGAAGAAGAACATCACCATCAAGTATTATGCATCCGGACACGTGAGCTACCTGCGCCCCGAGACCCACGCGCGGATGTATGAAGATCTGGAGGCTTTCTATCGCAAGGGCTCCTGAGGGCTGGGCGTCGAGCGCTCCGTGCGGTGTGTTTTTTTCGGAAGATCGGCGGAGGAATTGTCGTGAAGATTCGAGACATGAATTGGAGCCAGGTCGAGAGCTATCTCGAGAAGGACGACAGGGCCGTGCTTCCGATCGGCAGCACCGAGCAGCATGCCCAACTCAGCCTCTGTGTCGATTACATCCTCTCCGAGCGGGTGGCGGTCGAGGCGGCGGACCCGCTGCAGGTGCCCGTTTTCCCGGGCCTGCCTTACGGCATTACCCCTTACTTCATGGGGTACCCCGGCACGGTCAGCATCAGGGTCGAGACCTACCTCGATCTGATCCGGGACGTATTGGACAGCCTGGTCACCCACGGCTTCAGGCGCATCGTGATCGTCAACGGGCACGGTGGGAATTCGCCCGCTCACTCCTTCATCGGTGATTGGATGCGCGCGCAGAGCGGTGTTGCCGTCAAGTTTCATAATTGGTGGAGTGCGCCGGGGACCTGGAAGAAGGTCACGGAGCTCGATCCGGTCGCATCGCATGCCTCGTGGATGGAGAACTTTCCGTGGACGCGCCTGGCAGGCGTTCAGTCTCCGCAGGTCCAGAAGACGAAGATCGACCCCAAGCTCGTGCATTCCCTGTCTCCGGCCGAGGCGAGGGAATACCTGGGCGACGGGAATTTTGGCGGATACTACCAGCGACCCGACGAGGACATGCTGGCGTTATGGCGGATCGGGGTCGAGGAGACTCGCGAGGTGATTGCGAATAACTGGCCGCGATGAGCGATTCAGCAATATTGATCGTCGGCGCCGGCGCAATGGGCGGGACGATTGGCGCGCATCTCGTGCGCAGCGGTCATGACGTAGTGTTCGTGGACCGGACCGCGGACCACGTTAGCAGGATGCGCCGAGCGGGGTTGGCGATCACCGGCCCGCTGGCACAATTTACCGTGCCGGCGAAGGCGAGCACTCCGGAAGAGCTCGAGGGACGATACGACCGGGTGTTGCTCTGTGTGAAGGCGCAGGATACCGAAGCAGCGACCGGCATGCTCGCCGCGCACCTGGCACCGGACGGGTTCGTGGTATCGGTGCAGAATGGCCTGAACGAATACGCCATTTCCGCGAGGCTCGGCGCAGAACGAACAGTCGGCTGCTTCGTCAATTTTGGGGCGGATTATCTCGCACCCGGGGTAATCCACTACGCGGGACACGGCGCCCTCGTGGTCGGTGAGATCAACGGTGCGGTGACGGAGAGGGTGCAGGCGCTGCATCGCTTGTTCCTCGCCTTCGATGAGCGCGCCCGCCTCACGGACAACATCTGGGGCTTTCTCTGGAGCAAAGAGGCTTACGGTGCGCTGTTGTTCGCCACCGCCCTCACCAATGAGTCGATCGCCGACTGCCTGGCGCTGCCGCGCTATCAGAAGCTGTTCATCGCGTTGGCGCGGGAAGTGATGCGAGTCGCCGCCGCAAAGCGCATCCGTTGTGAAGCGTTCGACGGGTTCCAGCCGAAGGCGTTTGCGGTCGATGGCGCCGATGAGGAGGCCGTCGATTCGCTCGCGCAGCTGGTCATACACAATCGACGCTCCGCCAAGAGCCACAGCGGAATCTGGCGGGATCTGGCCGTGCGCAAACGTCGCACCGAGGTCGATGCCCAGCTCGGAGTCGTGGTGCAGGAAGCGAAGACGTGCGGCATCGAGATGCCGCTGACCGGGCGTCTGATCGAGTTGATCCATGAAATCGAGAACGGTGTCAGACCGCAGGGCCTCGCGTCTCTAGAGGCGTTGGCAGAAGTGGTGTATCAATGAATAAACCAGCGATCATAGTCCATGGAGGCTGCGGCAAAGTGGAGCCGGGGTCCATACCGGAGCGCCTGAAGGGGGTGGAAGAAGCGGCCCAGGCGGGCTGGAAGGTTTTGACGAGCGGCGGCAGCGCCGTGGACGCGGTGGAAACGGCGGCCATGATGCTCGAGGACAACCCGCTCTTCAATGCCGGGACGGGGTCGGCGCTGAACTGCGAAGGACGCATCGAAACCGATGCCGCCATCATGGACGGCCACACGTTGTCCACGGGTGCCGTGGCGGCCGTCGCCGGGATAGCCAACCCGATTCAGCTTGCGAGGCGGGTGATGGACGTCGGTCCCGCGGTCTTCCTGGTGGCAACGGGAGCCGAACAGTTTGCGCGCAGCCAGGGGATTGCGGCGTGTGCGCTCGAGAGGCTGGCGACCTCACACCGCCGGCAGGAATGGGAGGATGCGCACGGCACGGTCGGGGCGAGTGCCTGTGATGCGCAGGGCAGACTCGCCGCGGCTACCTCCACGGGAGGACATTTCAACAAGCTGCCGGGGCGGGTAGGTGACAGCCCGCTCGTCGGGTGCGGGACATACGCCGACAGGCAGATCGCGATTTCGTGCACCGGGAACGGCGAGCAGATCATCCGCATGACACTCGCCCGCTTGGGCGGGTTTCTCTATCAGGAGGTCGGCAATGCCCAGGAGGCATGCAAAATGGCGCTCCTGCAGTTCGAAGCGGCCTTCGACGGCGAGATCGGGATGATCCTGGTCGATCATCGCGGCCAGCCGGCGTTTGCGAAGAATACCTGCACCATGCCGATCTGCTCCATTACGGCGCATGGAATCCTGACGAGCTGTTAGCTCGGTGCTGCGGTCAGATCAGAGGACCGCGCGGTGGGATGAAATACTCGCGGCCTCCAGCCACTGCATCTCGATTTCCGCGGCTGTCTGCGGGTACCCGAAGTAGTAGCCCTGCGCGAACTCGCATCCGTAGACCTGCAGCTCGCGCGCCGCGCCGGCGGTCTCGACGCCTTCGGCGACGACCGTCATGCCGAAGCTGTGGGCGAGCTGGATGGAGCTGCGCACGATGCGCTGGTCGGCGGTGTCACTCGTCAGATTCGTGATGAAGCTGCGATCGATCTTCAACGTGTGCACCGGCAGCTGCTTCAGGTACGCCAGTGAGGCGTAACCCGTCCCGAAGTCATCGATGGAGAGCCGCACGCCGAGTGCGCGGATCTCATTGAGGCGCTTGAGCATCGTGTCCGGATGACGCATGACCGCGCTCTCGGTCACTTCGAGCTCGAGGAGCTCGGGTTCGACGGCCAGCCAGCCCAGGATCCCGCGCAGCTTCTCGACGAAGCCGCTGTCGAGGAGATTGTTCGCGCTGATGTTGACGGAGATCGGCACGCGATAGCCCCGGCGCTCCCAGGCGATCACCTGCTCGCAGGCGGCGCGCAGCATGTATTGCGCGAAGGCGTGCACGAGCTCCGTGCTGTCGGCCAGGGGCACGAACCGCGATGGCGCAATCGGTCCCATGGTGGGGTGGTTCCAGCGTGCAAGCGCCTCGAGTCCGATCAGCTCTCCGTCGATGAGGCGCACCTTCGGCTGATACGCGACCGACAAAGAGCCTTCGCGCAGCGCCTTGCCGAGATCGCTCTGCAGCGCGAGCACCTCCGGAGTGAACTGGTCCATCACCTCGTGGTAGCGGCAGAAGGCGCTCAGCCCCTCTTTCGCCGAATACATTGCGATGTCGGCACAGCGCAGCAGCTCGCTGGGGGTGTGTGCGTCCTGCGGGTAGACCGCGGCGCCGATGCTGGCTGTCAGGTCGAGCTCGACCCCGCCGGGCAAGGTGGTTCTGCCGAGGCATTCCTGCAGACGGGCGCCCAGGTTCTCGAGCGTTCGGGACGCCTCCGCGCCCTTGGCCAGAATCGCGAGCTCATCGCCGCCCAGGCGGGCAACGCACATATTCGAGTCGCCGAACCGTTTGCGCAGACGCCCACCAATTTCCTGCAGCACCCGGTCACCGGCGGCGTGGCCGAGGGTGTCGTTGATGTCCTTGAAGCGGTTCAAGTCGAGGAGGAGTACCGCAAGCGCCTCCCCGGGCGCAGCCGAGATCGCCTGGTCGAGCTCGCGCATGAAGCCGTCGCGGTTCTTGAGACCCGTGAGCGTATCGTGCTGCGCGAGGTACTCCTGCTCGGCGACATAGGCCGCCTGCCGCCGCAGCGCGCGATGCAATTGCCAGGCGAATGCCAATACCGCGAACACCCCGATCAGGAGCACCGCAGCGGGCGCGGCCGCCTCGCTGAGCCACTGCCGGCGCAGCGAGGCGATCGGAACACTGGCGCCCACGTAAAGCGGGAGACTGGCGGAGCGTGCGAAGCCCACGTAGCCGCTCCTCGAGGGGAGCGACAGAAACACGCCGCTCGGACGGTGGCTGACGGCTTGGAGCGACTGCTGCGAGATACGACGGCGCAGCACGTGGAAAGTACCGCTGCCCGGCGAGTAGGACACGAGCATGCGCCCGTCGGTGGTCACCACGCTCACGAAGCTGTCGGGAATCAGCCGCAGACTGGCCGTGTTCGCAATCAGGCGCCGCAGCGGAACGAGCGCAAAGGCAACTTCCGGCTCATCCGCGGCGCCCCGAAAATCGCGCGTGATAGGCAGATACCAGTCGCCCTTGGCCGTGATCCGAATGAGATAGGCGACATCGAGTCCCGCGCTTCGCTCCCCGAGCACCCGTGCCACGGCTTGCAGGACGGCGGCGTTCACCACCGGCTTGCCTGACTCATCGACGGCCACGATGCGACCGCCCGCGGCCCGGACACCGAGGTAGCTGGAGACCGAGTCGAAACGCACTGCATCGCGTAGCACCGCGAACGCCTGCTCGGGCCCGCTCGCAGTGGCGGGGTGCTGCGAGATGTCCGCGCCGATCTCTTTCAGGCTGAGAGCAGACTGCTCGAGCAGTCCGGTGATGGATGTTTGCAATCCGAGCGCCAGATTGAGCACGCTTTCCTGCGCGGACGCCCAGGTTTGTTGCCGTTCCTGTACGACGAGGTACACCGCGGTGCCGGCGAGCAGGAGCAGCGCGAGAACGACGGACAACCGCGCTCGCTGATATTGAGCAGTGATGAAACGCGCATCCGCACGGGGGCGCCGATTCGTCCCCGGATTGCCCGGGACGCTCGCGGGCATGACGCGCTGATCACCGCTCATCGCGCAATCATACGAGTTCAAACGGAGCGCAACCCCTCCGCCGTCTCAAGTCGTGCGGGCACGGGGGGGACGTACCCTGATTCTGTGATGCGGTTCCGGGTGCTGGGTCGCGGCGCGTCAGACCCGCATGACCACGATAAGAATCATATAGTTATAGGGCAATCTTTATTTTCAATATCACGGGCGACTCCAGGTAGCCGCGCCTGCACGCGTACAAATTTGCTGTAATTCGTGCCCGTGTAGCGTCCGGCGAGATGAGGGATACTGCGGCTGGACCCGGTCCTGATGCCGCTCGAGCCACACGAATGATGAGCCTTCACACCTACCTGCTGTTCGTCTTCGCCGCCGTCGCTCTCATCCTGGTGCCGGGCCCTGACATGATCTACATGCTCGGACGGTGCGTGGCGCAGGGACGCAAGGCGGGAATCCTCTCCGCCATCGGCTTCAATCTCGGGGGATACGTCCACCTGACTGCCGCGGTGCTCGGCCTCTCGGCCATCCTGGCGACATCGGCATTGGCGTTCACCATCGTGAAATGGGTCGGCGCCGCCTATCTCATCTATCTGGGGCTGAGCGCGCTGTGGAGCAAAGCAGGACCGCTGGCGATCGATGGCCAGGAGGGTGGATCGCGCAACGGTCGGACCATTCTGTGGCAGGCTTTTCTGAGCGATGTCCTGAATCCCAAGGTTGCGTTGTTCTTTCTCGCGCTGCTGCCGCAGTTCATCGACAGGAATGCAGCCCATCCGACTCTGCAGATTCTGTTGCTCGGCGTCACCGTCAATGCGATCGGCCTGCCGACCAATATCGCGCTCGCCTGCTGCTCGGCCGGACTCACGGCGGCGCTGCGGCGAAACCAATCCGCTTCGCAGTGGCTGCAAAGAGGGTTAGGAGGACTGTTCGTGGCTCTTGGGCTCCGGATCGCCATTGAAAGGATCTGAGCATCCAGGCTCGAGGGCCGAGGCGGCTGGCACACAGAATCCCGCAGTTTCGAGTCGACGAAACGAGTGTTGCTTCCGGACCAGCGGCGGCTGACCCGCCCGCGCTGCGGTCGGGTACGCGATAGACTTCATTTTCGCGCGCGAGCTGCCGCCCGGTCGCCGCGTGCCCATAGAGAGGGCGAAACATGTCGAGGCTTCACTCCCTTCCCATCGGTATGGCTCTGCTGCTCGGCGCGGTGGCCGCCGTGGCGCGGCCACCTTTGGCGCTGCAGTCCCGCATCCTGCCGGCCCCGGCAGCGCCAGGTCCGGTCTTGCAGCCGTATGTCAAGCTGCCTCCCGGTGGCCCGATCGCCCTCACTCACGTGCGTGTGATCGATGGCACCGGCCAGCCCGTCGATGGGGAGCGCACGATCGTCATCGCCGACGGCAAGATAGCCGCCGTCTCGCCCGCAACGGCGCCTTTGCCCGCGGGGGCACGGGTGCTCGATCTTTCCGGCCATACCGTGCTCCCCGGTATCGTGGGCATGCACGATCATCTGTTCTACATCGCCCGTCCCGATCTCGACGCTGTCGGTAACAGCGAGCCGCCGCTGATGGTGCCGGAAATGGCGTTCTCGGCGCCGCGTCTCTATCTGGCGAACGGCGTGACGACGATCCGCACCACGGGCAGCGTCGAGCCCAACACCGACCTCAACCTCAAACAGCAGATCGATGCGGGAAAGATTCCCGGTCCACACATGGACGTGACGGGCCCGTACCTGGAAGGCCAGGGCTCGCCCTTCATCCAGATGCACATGCTCAAGGATGCCGACGATGCCCGGCGCACGGTCTCGTTCTGGGCTGACCGGGGCGTCACCTCGTTCAAAGCGTACATGTTCATCACGCGCGCGGAGCTCGAGGCGGCGATCGATGAGGCTCATCGCCGCGGACTCAAAATCACCGGGCACCTCTGCGCCGTCACCTACCGCGAAGCGGCCGCGCTCGGCATCGATGACCTCGAGCATGGGTTCTTCGTCAACACCGAGCTCGATCCCGGCAAGAAGCCCGATGACTGCACCAAGACCGATGGGGAGGACACTCTGGCTGCGATGGATCCGAACGGACCCGTGGCGAAGTCACTCATCGCGGACTTGGTGAGCCACCATGTCGCGGTGACATCCACACTGCCGGTTTTCGAGCAGCGTGTGCCGGGCCACGCACCCCTGTGGCCGCGGGCGATGGCGGTCCTCGCCCCGCAGGCGCGCGAGGCCTATCTGTATCTGCGGAATCTCACCGCCAACGTGCCCGCGGAGGAGCGGCAGCGGCGCGTCATGGTTTTCCAGCACGGGCTCGAGATGGAGCGGGCCTTCGTGGCTGCGGGGGGCTTGCTGATCGCCGGCCTCGATCCGACGGGTAACGGCGGCGTCATCCCCGGGTTTGGCGATTTGCGCGAGATAGAGCTGCTGGTCGAAGCCGGGTTCAGCCCGGATCAGGCGGTGCGGATCGCGACGCTGAACGGAGCGACCTACCTCGGGCTGCAGGCGCGGATCGGCTCGATCGCGCCGGGCAAGGATGCCGACCTCGTGGTCGTGAAGGGCAATCCCGCCCATGCGATCACCGACGTCGAGAACGTCGAGCTGGTGTTCAAAGATGGGGTCGGCTACGACTCGGCGGCGCTGCTGCAGTCGGTGCAAGGCCGCTACGGGGAATACTGACCCGGGAGCCACGATGCGCGCGCCATTTCGCGAGGCGTAAAGCGTGTCTCGGTCTCTGGAGTTCGGACACGACACCTTCTTCGGCGATCCGCGCTGGAGTCGTAGCCTGGACGGCATCACGCTGGCGCATCGGACCGCCGACGCTCCGCCCGAATCCGTCGAAACACACACTCATCTCGAAGCGCATTTCGTGCTGGTCACCGGTGGGCGGTATGTCTCGAGCGCAAGAGGCGACGCCGGACCCCGCTCGGCCTTCGTCTACAACCCGCCGGGAACGACTCACCGGGACCATTTCGTCGACGGCAAGGGCGCCTTCTTCTCGATCTCTCTATCGGACTCGCGCCTTGCCGACTCGGGCGCGGCCGCTGCCGCTGCCGCACAGGCCGCCGTGCATCTTCAGGACAGCGACGATCGCACGCTGGCCGTGGCTTTGCTCATGGAGGGTGCCCGCTGGAGCACGAGCTCCCCTCTGAAGGCAGAGTGTCTTTGCCTGGAGCTGCTGGCCGCAGTATCGAATGCGCCGCAGGTCACCGCGAAGTGTCCGCCCGGCTGGCTGCGGACGGCGTACGAGCTCATCTGCGATCGGCCCGCGCAGACGCCGGGGATCCGCCATCTGGCGAACATTGTGGGCGTTCATCCCACTCATCTGGCGCGCGCGTTCCGGACTTTTCTCGGCTGCACACCGGGAGACCTTCTACGTGCCCGCCGGCTCGAGCTGGCTGCCGCCGATTTGCTGGATTCGAGAAGGGGGCTGGCTCAGGTCTCGCTCGACAGCGGCTTCTCCGACCAGGCTCAGTTCACCAAGGCCTTTCGGCGTCTCTACGGTATTCCACCCGGGGTATATCGCAGCCTCGGCGGCGCGCCCGACCGACCGGCCAGGTTGCATTTTGACAAGACAGCCGGACGGTGGACGCGCCAGACTTGCGGCCGAAGATCCTAAGTCGCAACGAGGGTGACCATGTTTTCCGCAAAGGCCGGCAACCTGGCAGCCTTCGGCTTGTTACTCCTATGCCTGGCCGCTCCCGCAGCGGCTGCCGCGAAAGCGCTCGAGACTGAGGCTCTGGTCGGCGTCTGGGGAACGGAGCCGCTGCTCGGGCCTCTCGTCCGGGGTGTTCTGACGATCGATGGGCGTGGGCCACGGTGGCGCGCCAGCATTGCCGGTTTCGACGTGCCGGTGCAGCGTGCAGGCCGCGACGTCACGGCCGTCATGCCTGACGGCTTGGGGACGTTTCGCGGGCGGCTCGATGAAGCCTCCAACACGATGGTAGCCGAGTGGGTCCAACCTGCCGGCACGGTTAACGGAAACTCATACGCGACGCCTGTTCATATGACGCGCCTGAGCGCGTCCGTCTGGAGAGGCGAGGTCGTGCCGCTCGAGGACCGGGTCTCGTTCTATGTCTCGATCGAGAAGCGGCCCAACGGCTCCCTGGGCGCCGTGATCATCAACCCCGAGTACAACTTCTTTCGGAAGCGGTCCTATGAAATCATCCTGCGCGGCCGCACAGTCCTCTTCAGCAATCCCCATCGCCTGGACGACCGCGTCCTCGGCACGTACGATGAGGCGGCGGGTCACCTTTGGCTCGCGCTCCTCGATTCTCATCCGCCACTGCTTCTGACCCGCCGGGACCGGAATGACGCTCCGGGCTTCTATGCCCGTAGTCCCGGTGGCTCAGAGTACGGCTATCGCAAACCGATCGCTGGGCACGATGGATGGCCGACGGCATCGCTGGCCGAGGTTGGGATGTCAGAGGCATCGATAGCGGTGCTGATCCGGGCGATCCTGGACGCGAACCCCGCCGACAACCCCGTCGACATCGACAGTCTGCTCATCGCCCGCCATGGCAAGCTCGTGTTGGAAGAGTATTTCCACGGATACTACGCGCAGCGTCCGCATGACATGCGCTCGGCCTCGAAGACCTTTGCGCCGGTTCTGGTCGGGATCGCACGCCAGCTCGGATTGCAGCTCGCTACGGGCACTCTCATCTATCCGCTCTTCTCCGAGCGTGAACGACTCGCTCACGTGGACGCACGCAAGCAGCATCTCACCCTGGGCGATCTCATGACGATGACCTCGGGCTTCGCCTGCGATGACAACGATGACGGCTCTCCCGGTAACGAAGACAATATGCAGAGCCAGAGTCATCAGCCGGACTGGTATCGATATACCCTGGATCTGCCCATGGCAGCGGATCCGGGCGGTGCGCATGCGGTGTATTGCTCGGCCGACCTCAACCTGGTGGGCGGGGCGGTGAGCCAGGCCACGCACTCATGGCTGCCGCTGTTTTTCGACGAGTATCTCGCGCGGCCGCTGCAGTTCGGCACTTACCATCTGAATCTCATGCCGACGGGTGAGGCCTATATGGGCGGAGGGCTTCATCTTCGCCCTCGCGATGAATTGAAACTGGGCGAGCTGTACCTTTCCGGCGGCATTTGGAACGGCCACCGCATCATCAGCCAGGATTGGGTGCGGCGATCCACGATTGCCCATTCGACCTTCAGCCCCCAAACCGACTACGATGCCCCCCATGAGTACGGTTTCGGATGGCACATCAATCACCTGCACGTGGGCCGCCGAGTGTTTCGGGTCTACAGCGCCGGCGGCAACGGTGGGCAGATCGTAATGGTGATACCGGAGCTCGATATGGTTGTCGGATTCAACGGCAGCAGCTACGGAGAATTCCCCAAGTGGTACCGCTGGGGCCTTCAGCTCGTGCCGCAATACATCATTCCGGCTGCGTTGGGGCAGGAGAGCAGGGGGTGATGCGCCAATGAGCGACCGTACGGAAGATGCGACGACCTCGCAGATCGGGGAGGCGTGGCCTCTCTCCGAGCGCTCATCGCGTTCGCTCCTCCACCTTTCTGGCGAGCTCAGCGAGCTCGTTGGGATCGATGTCCTCGTCGATCGAGATCTCGGTCGGCTGCTCCGATGCTCCGTCCTTGGCCAGTACTTGCGCTGCGTTCACAGATGCACGGGGCGGCGGCGCTTTCGGGACGTTGACTACTGCGGTGATCTCTTCGGATGGGGACCGGGTGGGTGCCGGCCGGACCCAGTCCGTCTTCTGCTCCATCCAGCGCTGGTAGCGATCGAAGGTCCACATTCCCTCCTCGCCACCGGAGAGAATCACGTTCGGGATCTGACTGAACTGGCCCGCGCGCAAAGTACCTTTGGCAGCCGAGCTCGCGAGAAGTACTTCGCAGCGCGGCACCCTGAGGTGATGGGCCGGTAGGAAGTCGAGGCGCTGGCAGACCACGCCAACGAGCGCGTCTGCGAGCTGGGCGCGGATGCTTCCCTGGATCTCGGCGGGGAAGGACATGCAGATCCGGCTCAGAGCCTCGCCACAGCTCGCGGAATGCATCGTCGCGAGCACGAGGTGTCCGGTCTCAGCGGCGTTCAACGTGAGTCGGATGACCTCCGGAGTGCGCATCTCGCTGATCACGAGCACATCGGGGTTCTCGCGCAGTGCATCGATTACGGCCTGCTCGAAGGTAGGGGAGTGCGTCGGAATCTCGCGCTGACGAATGAAGGAGCGGCGGTTGGTGAAGAGGTATTCGAGCGGGCTCTCGAGTGTGATGATGTTGCGCGCCCGCGAGGTGTTGATTTCCTCGATGAGCGCCGCGAGCGTCGTGGACTTCCCGCAGCCGGTCGGGCCGGAGATTACCGCAAGGCCGCTTTCCGCTTCGATGAGCTTGTGCAGGTCCGCGTGCAGATTGCAGGCACGCAGGTTCTTGACCGAGGGCGCGAGCAGCCGCACTGCCATGGCGATGCCGCGGACCGTGCGAAAGAGACTCATCCGGCACCGCATCCCGCCGGCCGCGAGCGCGACGTCGGCTGAGCCGCGCTCGAGGAACTGCCCCCAGGCTTCCCTGCCGAGAAGCTCGCGGGCCGACTGCATGATGCGCTGCGCCGGGATCGGCTCGCCGACAGCGGCAAGATCGCCTCTGACCCGTACCACGAGCGGGGTGCCCGGCTCCAGATGAAGATCGCTCGCGCCAAGCTCGCGTCCCTTCTGAATCCAGTCCTTGAGTGACATGCGTGCCTCCACTTCCAAGGCTCTGGCGCATACCCTGGCACGCATTTCGCCACGCGTCGAGTCCCGATGGGCGTGCGCGCCATACATGCGTGCCCGGGCGTATCCTACGGCGCGGTACCAACGAAGTTGGGTGCGAAATCCATGCCCTCCAGTCCCGACGCGAACGTTGCCCGCTGCCACTGTGGCTCGGTTCAGATTTACGTGCGCAAGCTGCCCCGCACCCTGACGCACTGCAACTGCTCCATATGCCGCCGCTATGGCGCACTGTGGGCCTACTACAAGCCGTCCTCAGTGCGGATCGAGGCCCCCAAGGGTGGCCTCGCGAGGTACTCCTGGAACCGGCGCATCCGGAACTATCACAGGTGCAGGAAATGCGGCTGCATCACCCACTACACTCATCGAAAGAAGAGCTCCTGGGAGACCGTAGGCGTCAATGCGAACAATTTCGACCCGTCCCTGATTCAACACGCGCGGGTCCGGCACCTGGATGGAGCCTCGAGCTGGAAGTTCCTCGACTGACAGGACTCATCCCGTCCGCTTGGCGCGGGCGCGGCGCGGGGCGGCCGGCGCAGCTCGCTCGCCGGGCGACTGGCTCTCGTTCAGCGTCATGGTGCCTGGTATGTGCTGTTTGGCCCAGCGCACGAAGGCGAGCAGCACGCTGCCGAGGTCCTTGCCCTTGGGAGTGAGCGTGTAGGCGTAGCGGACCGGGTGCTGCTGATAGGGTGTGCCGACGATGATGCCGGCGCTCTCCAGGCGCTTCAGGCGCTCGGCCAGGATGTTGGTCGGTATGCGCTCGGGGGATTTCAGGAGCTCGCCGTAGGTGCGCTTGCCGAACAGCAGATCCCGCACCACGAGCAGGGTCCATTTGTCGCCCACGATGTCGAGCGAGTTGGCGATCGCGCAGGCCGAGCGCGCGAAAGGCTTTGCGGTACTCATCGATCCAGCTCTTCATGGCCCGGTGGCCAGGTAACTTGCGGAGTGCAAGTAAGTGTGCTACGGTCAGTATACACTTGCAAAATGCAAGTTACTGGAGACCCATGACTTCGATCACCTTTGCGGACCCTGCCCAGTCCCGGCCCCCCGGGCTGAGCGGTATCGGCCTCGCCGTGCTCGTCGTAGTGGCCGCCTGGGTCGCGCTCGTAGCGGCCCTCGGTGCCGCCGGCGCTTTCGTTGGCCGCCCGGGAGCACCGCCGGTTGCCATCGGCGTCGGGCTCGGAGCGCCGCTGCTGGTTTTCTTCGCGTGGCTGCGGCTCTCGAGCTCCTTTCACCAGTTCGTCCTTTCCCTCGACTTGCGCCTGATCGCGGGCATGCAGGCGTGGCGGTGGGCAGGGCTGGGGGTCCTCTTCCTGTACGCCTACAAGGTACTCCCGGGCGTATTCGCCCTGCCCGCCGGCCTCGGGGACATGGCGATCGGCTTCACCGCTCCGTGGATGATCCTCGGTCTCGTACGTCAGCGGGACTTCGCCGCGAGCAGAGCCTTCGTCCGCTGGAATTGGCTCGGAATCCTCGACCTCATCGTGGCGCCGACGATCGGAGTCGCGAGTGCCATGCTGTCCGGTGGTGCGCCCGGCGTGAGCACCGCTCCGATGGCAACCCTGCCGCTACTGCTGGTGCCGGCCTTCCTCGTGCCATTTTTCCTCATGTTGCACGCGGCGGCGCTGATGCAAAGCCGTCAGATCACCCGAAGCCTGAGGCCATAGTCCTGCGAGCCCTAGTCCTGCGAGCCCTAGCGCTGCCGCAGCGGGGCGGCACGCGCCGACCCAGGGAGGCGTCGGCTCGTAGTCAGGCCGCATCCTCCAGGAAGTCGGTCAGCGAATCGCGGCTCGGGGTGATGCCTTTCAATTGCAGGACGGCGCCGGCGTTGCCGCGATGGTAGGTCCCGTGCAGGCATACGTGCAGGATGATTTCGCCCCGCCGCATGCGCGCGGGCTTGCCGCTGGTGAAGAGAAAATCCAGGGGCTGCTCGAAGTCGCTTTGCGTCAGACCGCCGACGTAAGAGGCGTACCACTCGTCGACCTCGCGTGCGGAGCCGGCGAGCGTCGCCAGGTCCGGCATCTTCTCGGATCGTGGCGCGCGAAAGCCGTGCGGGAGTCCTTGCAGGTGATGTTGGAAGATCCGATCGACCACGTGGATATGGTCGAGGATGCGCAGCATGATCGAGGATTCTTCCGGCGTTAGCCGCTCGATGTTCCGGCTGATCGCCTCGTAGAGGCCGCGGTCGGCCCATCGCTTGACGGCAATGAGTTGGGAATAGGGCTGGGACATGGCATCGATCCGTTCTGCGTTGCTATTTGCAGCTGCGAATGCATAATACGAGCGATCGCTCTCATTCGGCTACTCGCATTCGGAGCGCAGAAAAGTGGCGCGCAGACCGCTCACTCATCCCAGAAAACAGGCCTCGCAGGCGCGATCGCGGGCAACGGTCGATGCGCTGATAGAAGCGACCGCTCGCATTCTCGTCAGGGAGAGCTTCGATAGAGCGAGCACCAACCGGATCGCGCAAGAGGCGGGTGTGAGCATCGGCTCGCTCTATCAGTATTTCCCGAGCAAGGAGGCTCTCGTCGCCGCGGTCATGGACCGTCACAATCAGGAGCTGATGCAGGTCGCCCGGGGCGCGCTCGCCGAAGTTGCCGAGCTACCCCTGGAGCAGGCGGTGCGCAGACTCGTGGTCATAGCCATCGAGGCTCATCGCGTCCATCCCCGGCTGCACCGCGTGCTCGCGGAGCAGATTCCGCGCACCGGGAGGCTGAAGAACATCGAGGCCTTCAACAGGGAAAACTATGGGCTGTTCAGGACCTATCTCGAAAGCCACCGTGAGGAGATTCGCGCTGTCGACCTCGAGCTCGCGGCATTCGTGTGTGTGACGACGATAGAGGCGCTGACGCACTCGGCCGTGCTGCACCACTCGGAGAGATTCCCGGACGAGGTGTCGGCAGCACTCGTGGATGAGGCTACGCGGCTCGTAGTGGGATACCTCGAGTAGCAGCCCCGCCACGGACTGCCCTCCCGCGCGCTCCTGTCCTGGCGGGGTCGCGGGCAGCTGACACGCTCGAGCTCCGGTCTTCGGGAAGGCCCGAGCCAACTGACAGGGTTTCGCCCGCGTCGTGCCGCGATCAGCGAGCTAGGTATCGCGCGGGCCGAGTGGTACTTTAAGGTCCATTCGCGGGCGATCACAGGAGACGACCCATGAGCTGGCTCGATGAAGTTGGCGGACTCCTGCAGAAATACTCCGGCGCATCGACCTCGGCCCCGCCGCCCGGGGCGGCGGCGGATTTCACCAAAGTGGCCGACAGTGCGCCAACATCCGCGGTATCCGGCGGGCTCGCGGCAGCGTTCCGGTCGAGCAACACGCCACCTTTCGGCGAGATGGTCTCGCAGCTCTTTGCGCAATCCGATCCAACGCAACGCGCGGGCATCCTGCAGCATCTGATTGCGGCCGCGGGACCGGCTCTGGCCTCTGGAGGGGCGCTGAAAGAGCTGACGGCGCTCTTCCCCGGCGCTTCGGCCGCCACGATCACACCGCAGCAGGCCGAGCAAATCCCGCCGACAACGGTGCGGCAGCTCGCTGATGTGGCGCAGCAGCACGACCCATCGATCATCGACCGGGCGAGCGAGTTCTATGCCCAGCATCCGACACTCGTCAAGACTCTGGGCGCCGGAGCGCTCGCCCTGATCATGTCTCACCTCTCGCAACGTCACTGAGCAGGGGAGAACCTCCATGAACCATCAGAGAATCGCCGGTCTCGCGGTCGCCGCAGTGCTCGCACTTGGAGCAGCGATCAGTGTTGCCGCGCAAGGCAGCCAGCAACCGGGCGCGTCGGCCGGGATGAGTCAGTCGGGCGTGATGTGCAAGGACGGGACGATGTCCGCAGTCAGCGCGCGCGGTGCCTGCCGCGGGCATGGGGGAGTCGCCAAAAATCACAAGGCGTCCAGGAGCAAGGCCATGGCCGCTACCGGGACTCATGAAATGAGCGGGAGGGCGAGCAGGAGAGCGGCAAAGGAGCGGGCCACGGAGTCGGCGCGGGAGGCACCGGCGCAGACCGCCGCCGGAGATACCAGACTTGCGACTACGCCTGGCCGGAGCGGATCGGCTTCGGCGGTCAGCGCCGGCAGTCGGATGTCCGGCATGGCCGGCTCGGGTGCGGCGGCCGCGGGAGGCGGCGCCGGTCAGGTGTGGGTCAACACCAGCAGCAAGGTGTATCACTGCCCCGGCGACCGTTGGTACGGCAAGACCAAGAGCGGCCGGTACATGTCCGAAGCGGAAGCGAAATCAGAGGGCGCGCGGCCCGATCACGGCAAGGCCTGCCGCTGAGGACTCAGAGACCGAGGTCGGAAAGGCCGGGGTGGTCATCCGGCCGCCGGCCCAGGGGCCAGCGATACTTGCGCTCAGGCTCGCTGATCGGCAGGTCGTTGATGCTGGCGTGCCGCCGCCGCATGAGGCCGCGCTCGTCGAACTCCCAGTTCTCGTTTCCATAGGAGCGGAACCACGACCCACTGTCATCGTGCCACTCGTATGCGAAGCGAACCGCGATGCGATGACCGGTGAAAGCCCATACCTCCTTGATCAGCCGATAGTCGAGCTCGCGCGCCCATTTTCGCGTGAGGAAGGCGATGATCTCGGCGCGGCCGCTGATGAACTCCGCACGGTTGCGCCAGCGGCTGTCCTCCGTGTAGGCGAGCGCGACGCGCTCGGGCTCGCGTGTATTCCACGCATCCTCGGCCCCGCGCACCTTTTGCGCAGCCGTCTCCGCGGTGAAGGGAGGGAGGGGTGGGCGGCTCGACATCTCAAGCTCCGGAACGAGTGCTCAGCCTAGAGTCCGTCGTAAGGTAGGACCCGCCTGTCTGGACGTCAAGGATGCGCGTTTGATCGGTCGTTTGCCGCTGTCGGGTGCTCGAGTCGAGGCATCCATCCGCCTGGGCGTCGGCGGAGCACGAAGCGATACCACGCAAATGCGGCGAGGAGCAGTGCGCCCAGAATCACCAGGCTCGGACGTCCGGCGTCACGATCAGCCCAATCAGCAACAGCGAAGGCGAGTGCCAGCGCGAGGCCCAGGATCGGCGCCAGCGGATAGAGCCACGAGCGCCATAGCCCCGGGCCCCCGGTCTGGCCGCGTAGACGGCCGACGAGTACGGCGAAGCTGACGAGCGCGAATGCGTACACGATCAGCCCTGAGATGAAGACGAGCAGCACGTGAGAAGAGAGGAACGTACAGAATCCGGCTCCCACGGCCACGGCGATCGTGGCCGTGCGCGGCACTCCTGAGCGGCCGTGCACGCTCGCAAGGGCGGCGTTGATCCGTCGAGCAAAGATGCCGTCGCGTCCGAAGCTGAAGAAAAGGCGCGCCGAGAACAGCAACTGCGCAATCAAAGCGTTGAATACCGCGAGTGCGACGGCAGCACTCAATGCCCGTCCCGCGAGCGGTCCAGCCAGAGCCGTCACGAAAGCGCTCAGCGGCGCCGGGCTGCGAAAGATTGCGGGGTGCCCGACCGAGCTCCAGGCCACTGCGATGACGGGGAGTGCGATTGCAATTGCGCCCGTCAGGCAGGCAATCAGGATGAGGCGGCCCATGTTGCGGTGGGGCGCGATCAGTTCCTCGCCGAAGGCAATGGCTTGATTGCCGCCCGTCGTGGCAAAGGCAGTGTTCACGGCGCCCATGGCCATGGCCGCAGCGGCGACGGGTGCCCAACGTCCGAGAGCGTCCGGCAGGCGGGGATGAGTCAGTATCGCCGCGAGGTTGCCGGACGGATGCCAGAGACCCGCCGCGATGAGCGCAAGTACCGCCAGGAGCTCGATCGCGAGGAAGATGCCCGTCAGTAGTGCCCCTGCGCGCACGGCGAGGAGGGCCGCGGCGGTAGCGAAGGACATCGCGATGAGCGTAACGGGCGCCAGCGGCGCGCCTGGCAGCACCTCCGCAAGATATACCGCGACCATCTGCGCGAGGTAGGCATTCAGCGGCAGGACTACCACTGCCCAGAGCGCCAGGCACACGAAGCCGGCGCTCGGTCCCAGGATGGAGCCGACGCCGACATAGTCACCCCCTGCATAAGGGTAGGCAGAGCCGAGCTCCGCGTAGACCGTCCCCCAGACGGCGGCCGCGCCGATGCCGATCAGGAACAGCGCCGCCGCGCCGGTTCCGGCGTGCTGCAGCACATCGGAGCCCGGACCGTATACGGAGAAGACGGGCGACAGACAGGACAGCGTGAGAAGCAGCGCATCGAAAGCGGAGAGCTTGCGATGCAGACGGGCCGACTCGTCAGCGGGTTGCGAGGCAACCTCATCCTCCGAGCGCATGGCGCTGGTGCTGGCCTGTCTGCTCAAGAGTGAACGCCTCGCGCGACCTGCCCCCGTAGGACCCCGGCATCATCTTACCTGCTCCCGAGCAGTCACGGCCGGCGTGCGGCGCAGCCCGTCGGCAGCCCGTCGCGGGTAGAATGCGCGCTCGTTGTCCGAAGGACAGAAGATGACTGCATCGCCCTCGCTACCCATCGTCCTGGTGCCCGGCCTCCTGGCCTCACCCCGGCTGTATGCGGAGCAGATCCCGGAGCTCTGGCGGCTGGGTCCGGTGACCGTCGCCGTGCACACGCGCGATGACAGCATGGATGCCGTCGCGCGCCGCATTCTCGCGGACGCTCCCGCGCGATTTGCGCTCGCCGGGCTGTCGATGGGCGGCTATATCTGCTTCGAGCTGCTGCGCCAGGCGCCGCAGAGAATCGCGAAGCTGATATTGCTCGACACCAGCGCGCGTCCTGACACGCCGGAACAGAGCGAGCAGCGGCGCTCGCAGATCGAGGCCGTCCGCGGCGGTGGCCTCGGCCAGGTGACCGACACGCTCTTCCCGCGGCTGGTGCACGCGCGCCGCTGGGGCGATGAGTCCCTGCGCCGCATCGTGCGCGCGATGGCACAGGAAGTGGGCGTGGACGGATTCATTCACCAGCAGAGGGCGATCATGGGTAGACCGGACTCCCGACCTGACTTGGCCGCCATCCGCTGTCCGGCGCTGGTCATCGTAGGGGATGGGGATGTGCTCACGCCGCTCGAGCGTGCGGAGGAGATTGCGAATGGAATCCCCGGCGCGCGCCTGAGCGTCATTCGTGACTCGGGTCACCTCTCGACGCTCGAGCAGCCGGTCGCCGTGACTGGAAGCATGGTGGAGTTTCTGAACCGATGAGTTGGAGGTCAACGTGACTGCTCACTACCTTCTGAAAACAGAGCCTTCGGAGTATTCGTTTGCCCATCTGTCGCGCGACAAGGAGACGATCTGGGATGGCGTGTCGAACCCGGTGGCGCTGAAGAACCTGCGCGGCATGAGTCCCGGCGACAGGCTGGTGATTTACGAGACCGGCGACATCAAGAGCGCAGTGGGCGCGGCGAGCGTGATCTCGGTGCATGGGTCGGACGGGAAGGAGCCAAAGGTGAGAATCAAGGCCGGCAAACCGTTGCCCAAGCCGGTGTCGCTCGCGCAGATCAAGGCAACCAAGCTGTTCGCCGACTCACCGCTGGTGCGCCAGGGGCGCCTGAGCGTGGTGCCCCTCAGCGAGGCGCAATATCGGCATCTCACCGGCGAATAGGGCGAGCCATCAGGAACGGCGCTTGGTAGGAGAGGGCGCATGCCATCCAAGTCCCTGGCGATCATCGGCGGCACCGGCGCGCTCGGCCGTGGACTGGCCGTCCGCGCCTTGCGGCACGACATTGCGGTATGTATCGGCTCGCGCACCGCGGAGAAGGCCGAGGCTGCGGCTGCGGAGCTGCGCGCGCAGAATGCCGGCGCCGGGGTGACCGGGGCTTCGAATGCCGCGGCAGCCCAGGCTGCCGACCTGATCGCGGTCACCGTCCCGTTCGGCAGTCAACTGGAGACGCTGCGCGCGATTCGCGAGGCCGCGCAGGGGAAGATCGTGATCGATGCAACCGTACCTCTGGTACCTCCGCGGGTCGCCCGAGTGCAGCTGCCGCCCGAGGGGTGCGCGGCCGTTCGAGCGCAAAAGGAGCTGGGACCGGATGTACGTGTGGTCTCGGCCCTCCATACCGTTGCCGCGGCTCGATTGGGATCCGGTGCCTCTGCCCAGGAGATCGGGGACATCCTCGTGTTCGGCGACGACGAGGCGAGCCGCGAGGCCGTGGTCGCGCTCCTCACGCAGATGGATCTTGCCGCGCTTCACGGCGGCTCGTTGGCGAATTCGGCAGCCACGGAGGCGTTCACCTCCGTGCTGATCTTCCTGAACAAGCGCTATGGCGCCGACCATGCAGGACTGAGACTCATCGGAATCGAGCGCGGACGGCCGGACTGAGCGTGCTGCTGCGCTGCCACTACGGCGGCTTGCCCGCGGCCTGACCACCGCCTACGCTTGGCGCAATCGCTCAGGCTTCGAGGAAACCCGATGTCGGTAGTTCTGCTGGAGCGGCCGGTCGCGGGCGTCGCGCTGCTGCGGCTCAACCGCCCGGACCGCCTGAATGCGCTCAACATGGCAGTGCGGGAGACCCTGGCCTCGTATTTCACGGAGCTGGCCGCGGACGATTCCGTGCGCTGCGTCGTCATCACCGGGGACGAGAAAGCCTTCGCCGCCGGTGCCGATGTGACAGAGCTCATGGCCCGCACGTCGACGGATGAGGCGTTTGCGAAATCGCGAGCCGCGTGGGCGGCCCTCGAGGGCTATCGCCGGCCCATCATCGCGGCGGTCAACGGATTTGCACTCGGGGGCGGCTGCGAGCTCGCCATGCATTGCGACATCATCATTGCGGGGGAAGGCGCGAAGCTCGGGCAACCGGAGGTCAAGCTGGGGATCATGCCGGGCGCCGGGGGCACGCAGCGCCTCGTGCGCGCAGTGGGCAAATTCGCCGCCATGCGCTTACTGCTCACGGGCGATCCATTGAGTGCAGCCGATGCGCTGCGACTCGGACTCGTGTCGGAGGTGGTGGCGGATGCCCGGGTATTGCCGCACGCGCTCGAGATCGCGACGCGCATCGCCGCCTTGCCGCCCATCGCAGTGGCGGCCATCAAACAGGTGGTGCTCCGCGGGGCGGACCTGCCGCTCGATGTGGCGCTGCGCCTCGAAGGCGAGAGCTTTCAGGCACTCTTTGCCACGGAGGACCGCACCGAAGGCATGCGCGCCTTCCTCGAGAGGCGCAAGCCGGAATTCAAAGGCCGTTAGATGTCAGATCCGCAGCACTCCGAAGCGCTCGACACCCTCGCCATCGTGGGCGCAGGCGCCATGGGCGCGGGCATCGCGCAATCGGCGCTCACGGCCGGGCTCAGAGTCATGCTGCACGACTCCAATCGCGCCGCGCTCGAGAAAGCGCGCGGCGAGGTTCAGGCGCGGATCGCCCGGCTCGTGGAAAAGGGCCAGATCACCGCCGCTGCGGCTACCGAGGCCGAGCAGCGGCTCACGCTGGCCGAGCGGCTCGAGGAGCTCGCGCCGGCGCAGCTCGTCATCGAGGCGATCGTCGAGCAGCTCGAGCCCAAGCAGCGGCTCTTCAGCGCGCTCGAGGATATCGTCGCCGCCGACACCGTGCTCGCAACCAACACCTCATCGCTGTCGGTCGCGGCCATCGCGCGCGCCTGCCGTCACCGGGAGCGTGTCTGCGGACTTCATTTCTTCAATCCCGTGCCGCTCATGCGGCTCGTCGAGGTGATTGACGCCGCCGACACCTCGGAGCGCACCGTGCAGCGCGCCCTGGCGCTGGCAGAGCGCCTCGGAAAGACGGCAGTCAGAGTCAAGGACGTGCCCGGCTTCCTGGTGAACCTTCTCGGGCGCGCCTACCTCACCGAGGCCCTGCACATCCGCCACGAAGGCGTGGCCGAGGTGGCGACCATCGATCGGATCATGCGCGAGGCCGCGGGCTTTCGCATGGGTCCGTTCGAGCTCATGGACCTGACGGGAGTCGATGTCAACTTTCCCGCGACGCGGTCGGTCTACGATGGCTTTCAACACGATCCGCGCCTCAAGACCACCGTGCTGCACGAGTCTCTTTTCATGGCGGGCCACCTCGGACGCAAGACCGGCCGGGGATTTTACGACTATGGTGAGCGCGCAGCTGCGGCACCGAGCGCGAAGAGCGAGCGGGCCGGCGTTGCGCCTGCGGGGCCGCCGGTCACCGCCTGGATCGCCGAGGATGCTTCCGGGTTCGAGCTGCTGGCGGGTCGGGGCGTGCGGCTGGTCGGGGCGGATCAAGCCGAGCTGACTCTGGTGAGTCCCGCCGGTGAGGATGCGGCAACGACCGCCGCGAGACTGCGTCTGGATCCGG
>Ga0070741_10003211_pt1 | contig 41203 bp, 53 predicted proteins | sample Coa_R1_4_FD_66440 | JGI IMG/M metagenome (GOLD analysis project Ga0070741, IMG submission 66440) | Surface soil microbial communities from Centralia Pennsylvania, which are recovering from an underground coalmine fire - Coalmine... | ecosystem: Environmental > Terrestrial > Soil > Unclassified ... | reverse complement strand
TGCGGGCATGGCCATGACGGAGCGGCAGGGGGGGTCTGATGTGCGAGCGAACATCACCCGCGCCCATCCGGTAGGTGACGACACCTATGAGCTCGAAGGCCACAAGTGGTTCTGCTCCTATCCGCCGTGCGATGTGTTTTTGGTGCTGGCCCAGGCTCCGGCCGGTCTGACGTGCTTTCTGGTGAGGCGGGGTCCGGGGATGGAGTTTCAACGGTTGAAGGACAAGCTGGGGACCCGCTCGCTGCCGTCCTCGGAGGTCGAGTTTCACGGGATCTCTGGCAGGCTCGTCGGTGAGGAGGGACACGGAGTGCGAGCGATCATCACGATGGTCAACCACACCCGGCTCGACTGCTTGCTGGGGAGCGCTGCCGCGATGCGTCGCGGGGTCATCGAGGCCATCCATCACGCTCGCCATCGCAAGGCTTTCGGCGGTCTCCTGGTAGATCAGCCGGCCATGGCCAATGTGCTCGCGGATTTGGCGATCGAGTCCGAAGCGGCCACCGTGGCGGCGCTGCGCGTGGCGCGCAGCTATGACTCGGAGCAGGAAGGGCCGTTCAGGCGGCTGGCCACCGCGGTGATGAAGTACTGGGTGTGCAAACGCGCGTCCGCCCACGCCGGCGAGGCGCTCGAATGCTTCGGCGGCAACGGCTACGTCGAGGAATCGGGGATGCCGTTGCTGTACCGCGACGCGCCCCTGAATTCAATCTGGGAGGGTTCGGGCAATGTTTCAGCGCTCGACGTGCTGCGCGCCGCCGTCAGCGAGCCCGCGGGGCTTCCGGCGCTGCTGGCCGAATGCGAGCTTGCAATGGGCGCCGATGCGAGGCTCGATCGTCACGTCAGAGCGGTACGCGAGAAGACCGCCGTGCTGTTGAACGATCCCGAAGATGCGCAGTTCCAAGCCCGCCGGTTAGTGGAGGACCTGGCGCTTGCGCTGCAAGGGTCGCTGCTCGTGCGCAACTCACCGCCCCCGGTCGCCGATGCGTTCTGTGCTGCGCGTCTCGAGCGCCAGGGAGGCCGGGTCTATGGGACGCTGCCGCGCGGGGTCGAAGCGCGCGCGATCATCGATCGCTCGCTGCCGGCGTAGGGCCGGTGGGCGATCTCACCCCTGAAGGCGTGATCGCCGACTCCCGGCCCTCGACGCGCGAGCAGCTCCTGCGCGCGGCGCGGGAGCTGATTGAGGAGGATGGCTATGGACCCGCCTCCGTGGTCGCGATCACGACGCGCGCAGGCCTCGCCGCTGGGACGCTGTATCGCCACTTCCGCTCCAAGGAGGAGCTGTTCATCGAACTGTTCCGGGCCGTATGCGACAGGGAACTGGCGGCGATGCGCCGAGCCGCTCAGGAAGCCGGCGGGTCGCACACCGAGCAGCTGGAGATGGTCCTCTCCACGTTCGCGGAGCGGGCCTTGCGCAGGCCGAGGCTCGCCTGGGCGCTCCTCGCCGAGCCCGTCGATCCCCTCGTGGACGCAGAGCGTCTCGCCTACCGCGGGCGCTACGCGAAACTGATGGCGGAGTGTCTGGGGGCCGCGGTCGCCGCCGGCGAGCTGCCAGACCAGGATCTTGCGCTGAGCGCAGCCGCGCTCGTGGGCGCCTGGGGAGAGGCTCTCGTGGGCCCCCTGTCGCGCCGCGAGGACGGCGCCTCCGCCGCCGAGTTGCTGGACTCGCTGGGGGCCTTTTCACTTCGAGCCATTGGAGCACGGAGATGAACGAGGCCGTTCGTGTGGAGCGCGCAGGCCCAGTGACCACCGTACTGCTGTCGCGCCCGGAGCGGCGAAACGCGGTCGACCTCGCGACCGCCGGGGCGCTCGCCGACGCATTCAGAAGCTTCGATTCCGACGCCGGGGCTGCTGTAGCCGTTTTGCACGGGGAGAGCGGCACCTTCTGTGCGGGTGCCGACCTCAAAGCGATGGGAACCGCGCAGAGCAATCGCGTTGGCGCGGGCGGGGACGGCCCCATGGGACCCACCAGGATGCATTTATCCAAGCCGGTGATCGCGGCCATCGCCGGCCACGCCGTGGCGGGCGGACTCGAGCTCGCGCTCTGGTGTGACCTGCGCGTGGCGGACGAGACCGCGGTGTTCGGCGTGTTCTCCCGTCGCTGGGGCGTACCACTGATCGATGGAGGAACCGTGCGCCTGCCCCGGCTGATCGGGGTCGGCCGGGCCATGGACATGATCCTGTCCGGCCGCGCGGTGAACGCCGCCGAGGCGCTCGAGATGGGGCTCGTCAACCGCGTGGTCCCCGCCGGCCAGAGCCGTGGGGCGGCCGAGGAGCTGGCCCGCGAGCTCGCGTCGTTCCCGCAGGCCTGCATGCGCAGCGATCGACTGTCGCTGCTCGAGCAGGCCGGCTTGACCGAGCCCGCGGCGCTCAAAAACGAGTTCGCCCACGGGGTCCGTTCGCTTCGCCACGCGCCGAAGGGAGCGGAGCGCTTTCGGCGGGGAGCCGGTCGGCACGGCTCGTTTGCTGACTGAGCTGGCAGAACGTATAGGCTCGCCGCGCCCTTTCTGCCGGTTTGTACAGTTGTGTGTGCGCCCTCGCCCGGGTAGCGTTGGACAAAATGGAGTCCGTGGAGGCAAAGATGACAGGCACACCAGAAGCCCCGACTACTGTCGGCCCACAGCAGAAGACCAACGGCGCGGGCGGCCTGACGACGCCCGCTGGAGCAGGCGCGAGCCTCCAGGACAAGGCAAAGCGCCACCTGTGGATGCACTTCACCCGCATGGGAGGGTACGAGCACGCCGACGTGCCGATCATCACCCGTGGCGATGGCTGCTACGTGTGGGATGAGAACGGCAACCGCTACCTGGACGCGCTGTCCGCACTGTTCTGCGTGAATATCGGCCACGGACGGGCCGAAGTCGTGCAGGCGGGTGCAGAGCAGGCCAAGGAACTAGGCTTCTTCACCAACTGGACCTTCGCCCATCCGCCGTCGATCGAGCTGGCCACAAGGGTGGCAGCGCTGGCCCCCGGCGAGCTCAACCGGGTGTTCTTCACGAGCGGTGGCTCCGAGGCGGTCGAGACCGCGGTCAAGCTCGCGCGCCAGTACCACAAGGTCACCGGGAAGCCCAACAAGACCAAGCTGATCGCGCGCGAGATCGCGTATCACGGCACGAGCTTGGGCGCGCTCTCAGCGACCGGCATCACCGAGCTGCGCGAGCCGTTCGAGCCGCTCACCCCCGGGGCTTGCCACGTTCCCAATACGAACACCTACCGCATGCCCGAGGGTGTCGATGAGAGCTACTTCGCCGAGGCGATCGCCCACCGGATCGAATTCGAAGGCCCGCACACCGTCGCGGCGGTGATCCTCGAGCCGGTTCAGAACGCCGGCGGCTGCTTTACCCCGCCTGAAGGCTATTTCCAGCGCGTGCGGGAGATCTGCGACGAATACGACGTGCTGCTGATCTCCGACGAGGTCATCTGCGCTTGGGGCAGGCTCGGAGAGTGGTTCGGTGCCACTCGGTACGGCTACGAGCCGGACCTCATCACCACGGCGAAGGGCCTCACCAGCGCGTATGCCCCGATGGGGGCTGTGATCGCCTCCGACCGCGTTGCCGACCCCTTCCTGTGGGGCACGACAAGCTTCACCCACGGCTTCACCTTTGGTGGTCATCCCGTGTGCGCAGCGATCGCGATGGCGAACCTCGACGTGTTCGAGCGCGAGGGAATCCTCGAGAACGTCCGTCAGAACGAAGGTCGGTTCCGCGAGATGCTCGATTCGCTGCGCGACATCCCGATTGTGGGCGATGTCCGCGGCACGGGCTACTTCCACGCAATCGAGCTTGTCAAGGACAGGGAGACGAAGGAATCGTTCAACGATGAGGAATCCGAGACGCTCCTGCGCGGCTTCCTTTCCGGTGAGCTATTCCGTCGCGGTCTGATCTGTCGCGCAGACGACCGCGGCGACCCCGTCATCCAACTCTCGCCGCCGCTGATCGCGGGTCCAGAGCAGTTCGAGGAGATAGAGAGCATCCTGCGGCCCGTTCTAACTGAGGCCTCGGAGAAGATGAAGTTGCACGAGGCGCCGCTGGAGTACCGCAGTCGCCGCGGGTGATAGTCGCGGGAATCGGGACCCGGGCGCTCGGCGATGCTGACGGTCCGTGACCTCGTACAAGAGCTCAAGCTGCCGGTCCGTGCCGGCGAGGATGGGCTGGAGCTGCCGGTTCGCTGGGTCCACATTTCCGAGTTGCCCGACCCAACGCCCTGGCTTTCGGGCGGGGAGCTGCTGCTCACCACGGGCATGGCGCTCAAAGATGCAGCCTCGCAGAGGAGCTTCGTCGAGCGCCTGGCCGAGCACCAGCTAGCGGGATTGGGAATCGGGACGGGCTTCCGGCACCAGTCGGTGCCCGAGCCGCTCATCGAGGCCGCGGCCGAGCGAGCCTTTCCGGTGGTCGAGATTCCATATGAAGTCCCCTTCATCGCCATCACCGAGGCCGCCTTCACCCGGCTTGTGAACGAGCAGTACGCGGTTCTTCGCCGGGCGATCACGGCGCATGAAAGGCTCGAGCGGATCGTGCTCTCACAGCGGGGTCTGGACGCGCTTGCCGCGGCCCTGGCCTCGCTGATCGGGGGAACTGTCATGGTCATGGGCGGTCGCGGGGAGCGCTTGGTGAAGCGCACATTCCGGCGCTCGCTCCCGGACACCGCGTTGGCTGAACTGGATCGCGAGCTGCGTGAGCGCGTGACACGGCGAGAGGCCCGGCCGTTCGTGCCCTCGTCCGGCGTGGATGGCGACCGCGGCATTGCGCTGCCGGTCAGTGCCGACGGAGGCGCGCGGTCCGGGCAGGCGACCCCCGAGGCATGGCTAATCGCGCTCAAGGACACCGGACCGTTGTCGGACTTCGATCGCCTCACGCTGCGCCAGGCCGTGACCATCGTGGCACTGGAGCTGTTGCGCGATCGGGTGGCGGGGGAGACCGAGCGCCGTCTCGCGGGCGACGTGCTTCGGGCGATGGCGAGGGGCGAGCTGAGTGGAGTCGAGCTCGCCCGCCGGTTGGAGCCGTTTGAGCTCGATACGGAAGTGGCGAGCATCGTGGCGGCGCCCGCCGGTGCGCGCGACGGCATTGCCCCGATCCGTGCGACACTCGCGGGCGTCCTACGCGAGGAGTCGCTGCCGGCTGTAGTCGCTGAGGTGCCGCCCCTGGCGTGCGCGCTCGTGGCGGGGATGGCCGAGGAAGAGCTACTTGGGCTCGCTGAGAGAGTCGCCCAGCGGATTGGCGAGGACCTTCGCGGTCCTGCCCGAGTTGCGGTGGGCAGGACCGTCGCCAGCGCTCAGGCAAGGCGCAGCTTCCACGAAGCAAAGTGCGCGCTGGAGGCCGCGTCCTTGGGGTCAGGTGACAACCGGCACAACGGCGCTGGTCCGGCGGGGTCGGTCGCTAGTTACAAGGATCTTGGATCGTTCCAGTTGCTGCTGTCGCTTCAAGACGACGAAGCGCTTAGGCTCTTCTGCGACTCCATCCTTGGCCCGATCGAAGCGAGTGAAGGCCACTACGGCGGCGAGCTGATGCGTTCGCTGGAGGCGTTTATCGAGTGCAACGGACAGTGGGAGCGTGCCGCGAGGCGGCTGTACTGCCACCGCCACACCCTTCGCTACCGCATTCGCCGCATAGAGTCGCTGACGGGTCGCAGCCTGAACAACGCGCGCGATCGGATCGAGTTCTGGCTGGCACTGCGCGGCCGCGAACTGATCGGAGCGGCCCAGCCCGCGTGATCCCTCAGATGGCACGTCTGTCAGCCCCACCACCACATCGGACCGAGGAGGTTTGCCCGTGATTGTCGGCGTACCGACAGAACTCAAGACCGACGAGTACCGGGTCGCGCTTACGCCGGCAGGCGTGCGGGAGCTTGTCGACGCCGGCCACACCGCGCTCGTCCAGCGTGGCGCCGGCGTGGGCTCCTCCATCAGCGACGAGGCCTACGCGGCCCAGGGCGCGACGATAGTCCCGGATCTCGGCGAGGTCTACGGCGGCGCGGAGCTCATCGTTGGCGTGAAGGAACCCCAGCCAGAAGAAGTCGAGCTACTCGAACCTCGACACACCCTCTTCACATATTTGCACTTGGCTGCCGATGCCTCCCTCACCAGGGCGCTGATGGACACAGGGGCCACGTGCATCGCGTACGAGACCGTCGAAGACGATCGAGGCCGCCTTCCGCTGCTCGCCCCGATGTCTGAGGTAGCGGGCAAGATCGCCACGCAGGCGGGCGCTTTCTTTTTGGAGAAGCCGCTGGGCGGTCGCGGTGTGCTCCTAGGGGGAGTTGCCGGCGTGGCCGCTGCAGACGTGCTGATCATCGGCGGGGGCGTGGTGGGTATGAACGCTGCCTTCATCGCGGTGGGGATGGAGGCCAACGTGTACGTGTTCGACCGGAACATCGACCGGTTGCGCGAGCTCGATGTCGCGCTGGCCGGCCGGGCCTCGACCTGCTTTGCCTCGACCCTGGAGATCGAGCAGCGGCTGCCGGACGCGGATCTCGTGATCGGAGCAGTCCTGCTCCACGGGGCGCGCGCGCCGCGCGTGATCACGCGCGCACAGCTCGCATTGATGAAGCGCCAAGCCGTGCTCGTGGACGTGTCCATCGACCAGGGAGGGTGCTTCGAGACCTCGCATCCCACGACCCATTCCGATCCCGTTTACGAGGTCGACGGCGTCACCCATTACTGCGTCGCCAACATGCCCGGGGCGGTTCCGATCACCTCGACCTACGCACTCACCAACGCCACGATGCCCTACGTCGTCCACCTCGCGTCGGCGGGCGTGGTCGACGCGGTCATGGCCAGCCCCGGCTTGAAGCTCGGGGTCAATGTTGCCGGTGGTCAGGTGACCTACGAGCCCATTGCCGACGCGGTGGGCATCACGAGTGTCCCGGTCGAGGAGGCGCTGACGGCACGTTCAGGCGCTGCCGGGTAGCGGGCGGGTCAGCGGGTCTTTAACCGCTTGTTGCGGGCGTTGGCCTTGGCGGAGGCCTTTGCCAGAGCCTCCTGGGCGAGCGTCTGGTGAGCGGTGGCCGCGGCGCTGCGTGCCCTGGCCTGCACCATGCGTACCGCGGCGGCCTGCGTGGCGGGTCGCACGTGGGCCACGAGCCCGGCAAGACTCTTGGCCGCCTGCTTGTTTGCCGATGCGCGTGCCGCCGCCACAGCAGCTCGGTAGGACCTGTTCAGCGCGGCGGTGTGGGCCGCCTGAACGGTCCGTGCACGAACGCACACCCGCCGCGACGCGATCGCGTCCTGGCGAGCGGACAGCTCCCGCGTGACGGTGGCCCGCTCCACTACCCGCTTTGAGAGCGTCGCCGTGACGGTCACGCGCCCGACCGTGGCCCGAGCGGTGGCTGAGACCGGCGCGGTCGCTTCCACCGGGACGCGAATGGTCGTCTGTCGCCTCGCCTCAAACTGCGCGTGCCCGGTCACGCATTCGCGTGCGGGTCCCGACCCGACGAACGTCGGCGGCGGGGTGTGTTTCGCGCCGCCGACCCCTCCTCCCCTGCTCTTGCCCACCAGCAGAAACGCTCCGCCCATGGCCGCAGCGATCATCACCAGCACGAGGGCGAAAGGGGGACGGCGCCGCCGGATCGAAGACCGGGAGCGCATCGCGGCAAGTGAGAAGCGAGGCATCGCAGACTCAATTGTCGCCCCTGCTACGCTTGCGCACCGCATGCCGACCACGAGCCAATTGATTCGCAAGGGCCGAGTAGCCCCCAAACGCAAGCTTGCCACGCCCGGTCTCAAGTCGGGCAAGGGGCGCAAGAAGAAGGTGGCGGCTCCCCAAAGGCGGGGCGTATGTACGCGCGTGTACACCACCACGCCCAAGAAGCCGAACTCGGCCCTGCGCAAGGTCGCGCGTGTGCGGCTCACAAACGGCATGGAAGTTGGCGCTTACATTCCAGGTGAGGGCCACAACCTCCAGGAGCATTCGGTCGTCCTGGTCCGCGGGGGCCGCGTCAAGGACCTCCCAGGGTTTCGCTACAAGGTAATCCGCGGCACGCTCGATGCCGCCGGCGTCGGAGACCGCAAGAAGGCACGCTCGCAGTACGGAGTGAAGGCCCGCTAGCCTTGCCGCGCCGCGCCCAAGCCCAGGTCAGGCCGATCGAGCCGGACGCGGTCCACCGCAGCCGGCTGGTCCAGCAGGTCATCAACAAGGTCATGTTGGATGGCAAGAAGTCGGTGGCGGAAAAGATCGTCTACGACGCGTTGGCGGTACTCTCGGAGCGCACGGGCAAGAACCCGGTGGAGCAACTCGAGACGGGTGTCAAGGCACTCACGCCCGTGCTCGAGGTCCGCTCCCGGCGCGTGGGCGGAGCCACCTACCAGGTTCCCGTGGAGGTTCCGGCGCGCCGGGCGCGCACCCTGGCCGTCCGCTGGCTTGTCCAGTACGCGCGCCAGCGACGCGAGAAGTCGATGGCCCAGCGGCTTGCCTACGAGCTCCTGGACGCCCAGCAGCAGCAGGGCGGGGCCTACAAGCGCAAGGACGACATCTACCGCATGGCGCAGGCCAACAAGGCCTTCGCCCACTATCGCTGGTAGTGGGAAGCGCCCCGCGCCGGCGGCGAATCCGTAGCGAGAACTCAAAAACCTGGGGTGGCACCCTGGGGCGAAAACGGATCGCCGACCATTAGGGTTTCGGGCGCACGTGTAAACACCCCCGACATGGCCGGGGGAACCAAAGGGGGGGATTCCTTGACAAGGATCCACAAAGTCATTGCCATTTGCGGCTCGAGCGCTCTACTCGCGCTGACGCTCACACCGGCCGCGCTCGCGGCGGGATCCGCGCGCGCCGGGCTCGGGGGTACTGGGAGTCGCGCCGCCGTTCCGAACGCCAACATCAAAGGCACTCCGCCGCACTGGACTCCGACCTCGCTGAGCGCCAAGGCCAAGTGGACGGGCGGTACCTGTACGTCGGCTCAAGTGTCCTTCACGGTCTCCAACTTCGAGAACAAGGCGGAGACGATCACGCTCACCGGGACCAACGGTTTCCACAAGTCCTCAGGGAGTGTTCCGGCCAAGACAAAGGCAGGCGTGTGCATCACCAAGGGGTATGCGGGCACGCTCAAGGCCACGCTCAATGACGGCAAGAAGCTGACTGTCCACTTCTAGAGGTCTCTGTCAGACCTGACGATGAAAAGGGCGCCCCGCACGCGGGGCGCCCTTTTCGTTGCTCGATAGCCGGGGTTCTCTGGCCTAGAGCTTGCCCTTCGTCAGAACCTGCGTGCAGGTGAAGTGCTGCGTGAGGTCGGTCGAGGTGCAGGTCATGGTCCCCTTGCCGTGCGCCTTCCGGAGCTTGCCCGTGCCGCCGGTGACCTTGAATTTTCCGGTCATCGTGAACGTCGTGCTCGTTGGTGGGGGGATCAGCGTGCCGCTCGTCTTGAACGTCCCCTTGATGCTGCCGTGCTTGAACTTGTTCTTGAACTTGCCGCTGTAGATGAGTTGCAGCGACGACGTCCCTTTCGGTGCGACCGTCTGGGAGTAAGAGAAGTGCGACTTGCCCTTTCCGGCCGGCCGAGAACACTTCACGTGCCCCGACATGGTCGAAGACGGCCCTGGGGTGCCGTTGGTGAGCTTGTACGTGCACGTCCCACCTGCCGCTGCGCCTCCCGACGCCATCGCGGTGCCGACGCCGATCGTGAGCGCCGCGGCGCTGGCGACCGATGCGAGCAGAAGACCTGGCTTGGTCCTCATGGAGCCTCCCGTCGTCGATTTACCTGGAATTGGTGCATCATGCTACCAAAGCAAATGCGGGCCTTACGCCGGTACCCAGACGGCGCAAGACCCGCGACACGAGAAGCGGAGAAGAACGACTTAGGGCGCGTCAGCCGCGACGAAGTTCCGGTTCCGGGGGCCGCTCGACGCGGAGACAACTTGGCTGCGCGGAGGACGGGAGGGGCCCAAAGTTAAGCACGAGGGTGGCCCACCGCACGGGACCGGGGGCTGCGGCGGGACCGACCCTCGTCCCCCTAAATGTAGCCGCCACCGATGCATGTGTGTCGAGCGAGATACCAGTTGTCAGGATTCTGACTCGCGACGCGGGGGTCCCGCCAGCAACAGCCCGCAGCCGGCTACGGCCACCAGCAGGATCGCTCCCAGCGTCTCGAGGTAGAAACCGGTACTGGGCGAAGCGGTCGCGCTCTGGTAGCGCCCCGCGTAGATGACCGTCCCGGTGGTCTGGGCATCCGGCAGGTCGCCGACGAGCGCGATGCACAGCGTCGCGACTGCCAGTACGGCGAGTCCGAGCAGTGCAACCCGGCTTCCCAGCAGGCCTGCTCCAAGCGCCAAAACCGCCACCAGCAGCGCAACCGGAACAAGTGCATAGAAGTCGTGGGCGTGCGTGGTGACAGCGTCGATCGTCAGTCCGCCCGGCGCGAGGTGAACGGTATAGAGCGTGGTGAACTCGGAGACCAGGAGCAGAAGCGCTGCCAATAAGCCCCCGGCGACGATTCCAACCCGGAGGGCGAGCGCCCAAGCTGAACTATCGCTGGGACCCCTTTCGGCCCCGGCCCGTGCCGCGCCAGACCCCCGGGAACTCGGCGGTGTCCTGCTATATTTGATTCTCGTGTGGGGAGGCGTGGCGCTCACTTGTGCCCGCTCTCCGCACTGCAGTATCCAAGCAATGGAAACGCCGACCTAAACACCCGCCCGCGGCCGACATCCGAGTCGTGAACGGGCCCGATGGGCCCTTTTTCATGTCCACAGCCGGCAATGGCGGGAAGCAAGTAAGCGGCGCCTTCAAGATCGACCCCCACCGGCCTGACGGCCATCCCAGACCACATGCCTCGCACGTTTTCGCTCGAAAAGATTCGCAACATCGGGATCATGGCGCATATCGACGCCGGTAAGACGACGACTACTGAGCGCATCCTCTATTACACCGGTCGGACCTACAAGATGGGGGAGGTTCACGAAGGCGCCGCGGTGATGGACTGGATGGCCCAGGAGCAGGAGCGCGGGATCACCATCACCTCCGCGGCGACCACGACGCAGTGGCAGGGCCACCGCATCAACATCATCGATACCCCGGGCCACGTCGACTTCACCGTCGAGGTAGAGCGCTCGCTGCGCGTCCTCGATGGAGCGATCGCGCTGTTTGACTCGGTGGCTGGTGTTGAGCCTCAGTCAGAGACGGTCTGGCGGCAGGCGGACAAGTACCGCGTGCCTCGCATTGCGTACATCAACAAGATGGATCGGATCGGGGCTGATTTCGGCCACGGCGTGCGGACGATGGTCGACCGCCTCGCCGCCCACCCCGTTCCCATCCAGCTCCCAATCGGAGTCGAGTCTTCCTTCGCGGGCGTGATCGACCTGATCGAGATGAAGGCGATCATGTACAAGGATGAGCTGGGCAAGGAGCAGGAGGTCACCGACATTCCCGGCGAGTTGCTCGAGCAGGCGCAGGCCGCGCGCGAGCATTTGCTCGAGGAGGCCTCGCACCACGACGATGAGCTGCTGGAGATGATCCTGGAGGACCAGGAGATCCCCGTCGCCAAGCTCAAGGCGGCCATCCGGAAGGCGACGCTCGCGATCCACATGACCCCGGTGCTTTGCGGCTCGAGCTTCAAGAACAAGGGAGTGCAGCCTCTGCTCGACGCGGTCATCGACTACCTCCCCAGCCCGCTCGAGGTGCCTCCCGTGGAAGGTCTCGAGCCGGCCAAGGGCTCCAGGAACGGCGACGAGCGCCCCGCTCTGCGGCGTCCATCCGATGACGAGCCGTTCGCGGCGCTTGCGTTCAAGATCATGGCCGACCCGTACGTCGGCAAGCTCACTTACTTCCGCGTCTATTCCGGACGGTTGGAGGCAGGCTCGCGCGTGCTCAACGTCAACACCGGACGGACTGAGCGGGTCGGCCGGATTCTGATGATGCACGCCAACGACCGCGAGGAGGTCAAGGAGATCCACGCCGGCGACATCGCGGCCGCCGTCGGCATCAAGCAGGTCTCGACCGGCGACACGCTCGCGGCGCCTGACCGTCCCATCCGACTGGAGACGATCGAGTTCCCAGAGCCCGTGATCAAGGTCGCCATCGAGCCTAAGACCAAGGCAGACCAGGAGAAGATGTCCACCGCGCTTTCGCGCCTGGCGGAGGAGGACCCCACCTTCCAAGTCAGGACGAACGAGGAGACCGGTCAAACCGAGATCTCCGGGATGGGCGAGCTTCACCTCGAGGTGCTGGTCGACCGCATGCTGCGGGAGTTCAAGGTCCAGGCGAGTGTGGGACGCCCACAGGTGTCCTATCGCGAGACCGTTCGCGGCCATGCCGACCACGTCGAGGGCCGGTTTGTCCGGCAGACCGGCGGCGCGGGTCAGTACGGGATCGTCTACATCGATCTCGAGGCGGCGCCGGGCGAGGGATTTGACTTCGTCAACAAGATCAAAGGCGGCTCGATCCCCACCGAGTTCATCCCGGCAGTCGAGAAGGGAGTCGAGGAGGCCATGGAAAATGGCCCCCGAGCCGGCTACCCGATGGTCGATCTGCGCGTCACCCTCACCGACGGCAAGTATCACGACACCGACTCCTCCGAGCTGGCCTTCAAGGTCGCGGGGTCGTTGGCGCTGAAGGCCGCGGCACAGCGCGCCAAGCCGGTGTTGCTCGAGCCGATCTTCGCGGTCGAGGTCGTGACGCCGGAGGAGTTCATGGGCGATGTGATCGGCGATCTCAACCGGCGCCGCGGTCACGTGTCCGGCATGGAGCAGCGCGGCAACGCCCAAGTCGTCTCGGCTCACGTCCCCCTGGCGGAGATGTTCGGCTACGCGACAGACCTGCGGTCGATGAGCCAAGGCCGGGCGACTTACACGATGCAGTTCGACCGCTACGACGAGGTTCCGTCGAACGTCGCCGAGAAGGTTGTGGGGGAGCTGCAGCCCGCCTAGCAGCGAGGGCGGACAGAAGTAGGTATTTTTTTGAGGTTCGTCTTAAAGGGACGGACGAAACCTGAGATCAGAAGGAGCGACAGCAAGTGGCGAAAGCCAAGTTCGAACGCGACAAGCCCCATGTGAACGTCGGGACCATCGGTCATATCGACCATGGCAAGACGACGTTGACTGCCGCGATCACGAAGGTTCTAAACGAGAAGTACGGCGGCACGGAGATTCGGTCGTTCGAGTCGATCGATAACGCTCCTGAGGAGAAGGCGCGGGGCATCACCATCGCGACTTCGCACGTCGAGTATCAGACGCCCAACCGGCATTACGCCCACGTCGACTGCCCGGGCCACGCCGATTACGTCAAGAACATGATCACCGGGGCTGCCCAGATGGACGGCGCGATCCTGGTTGTCTCGGCGGCAGATGGCGCGATGCCTCAGACCCGCGAACACATCTTGCTGGCCCGGCAGGTGGGTGTGCCCTACATCGTGGTGTTCCTCAACAAGGCGGACATGGTCGATGACCCGGAGCTGCTGGAGCTGGTCGAGGTCGAGATCCGCGACCTGCTTACGGAATACGAGTTTCCCGGCGACGACATCCCGTTCGTCGTCGGCTCAGCGCTCAAGGCGCTCGAGGGCGATCAGGAGCAGGAGCAGAAGATCCTGGAGCTCGCCGAGACCCTGGACACCTACATCCCCGAGCCTGTGCGCGATCTGGACAAGCCGTTCCTGATGCCCGTCGAGGACGTCTTCTCGATCACCGGCCGCGGCACGGTCGCCACCGGGCGGATCGAGCAGGGCGTGATCAAGACCGGCGAGCAGGTCGAGATCGTCGGCATCAAGGCGACGGACAAGACCGTCGTGACCGGGGTTGAGATGTTCAAGAAGATCCTCGACGAGGGCCGTGCAGGCGACAATGTCGGCTGCCTGCTGCGGGGTACCAAGCGCGAGGACATCGAGCGGGGACAGGTGCTCTGCCGACCCGGCTCGATCACTCCCCACACGCAGTTCAAGGCCGAGGTCTATGTCCTGAAGAAGGAGGAAGGTGGCCGTCACACGCCGTTCTTCACGGGCTACCGGCCGCAGTTTTACTTCCGCACCACCGACGTCACGGGTGTCGCCAGGCTCCCCGAGGGGACCGAGATGGTCATGCCCGGCGATAACGTCCAGATGGAGATCGAGCTGATCCAGCCGATCGCGATGGATCAGGGCTTACGGTTCGCGATCCGCGAGGGTGGCCGCACCGTGGGCTCGGGAGTCGTGACGGAAGTCGTCAAGTAGTCGTGCACCGGCGGGCCGAGGGCCCGCCGGCACATTTCGGAAAGCAGTAGATACGACCAAATGGGGCGAGCCCCGGAGCGGGGTTCGCCCTCACGCTGAGAAATGGCAACGCTCGCCCAGAACAAAATCAGAATCCGCCTGAAGTCCTACGACCACTCGGCGATCGAGACGGCGGCTCGGGAAATCGTCGAAACCGCCACGCGTACCGGTGCCACGGTCTCCGGGCCTGTTCCGCTGCCCACCGAAAAGAACGTCTACTGCGTGATCCGATCGCCGTTCAAGGACAAGGACTCGCGCGAGCATTTCGAGATCCGCACGCATAAGCGCCTCATCGACATCCACCAGCCCACTCCCAAGACCGTCGACTCCTTGCAGAGGCTCGACCACCTTCCTGCGGGCGTGGACATCGAGATCCGACTTGCCTCCTAGTCGATGGCGGCGATCCTTGCCAAGAAGCTCGGGATGACCCAGCGGTTCGGCGAGGGCGGCCGCGTCGAGCGCGTCACGGTGCTCGAGGCGGGCCCCTGCCCCGTCACCGCGATCCGTACGCACGAGCGCGACGGTTACGAGGCAGTCCAGCTGGCGTTCGGGCGCTGCCGCGAGAAGGCGCTCTCAAAACCCGAGCTCGGGCATCTGCGCAAAGCAAATGCCTCTCCCCATCGCCATCTGGCCGAGTTTCGCGACGAGGTCGGCGAGCTCAAGGTGGGTCAAACGGTGACCGTCGACGCGTTCTCCAACGGGGACCAGGTGAAGGTCTCAGCCCTGTCCAAAGGCAAGGGCTTTCAGGGGACGATCAAGCGCCACAACTTCAAGCGCGGCCCGAAGTCCCATGGCTCGCACAACGTCCGTGCGCCCGGTTCGATCGGCGCCTCGGCGACGCCGTCGCGGGTGTTCAAGGGGATCCGCGGCCCTGGTCGCATGGGCGGCGGCAGGGTCACCCAGAGCGGCCTGACGGTCGTCGATGTGATGCCCGATCGCAATCTCTTGCTCGTGCGCGGTGCGGTCCCCGGGCCCCGTGGTGGAACTGTCGAGGTGCGTAGCGATGGCTAGATCCGCGTCCGTCCTGGGCGGCGGCACGCTAGACCTCGACCCGGTGGCGTTCGAGGCGCCCTTCAACATGGCGCTCGTTCACGAAACCGTTCGCGCTGAGCAGAACGCGCGCAGGAGGGGTACCGCCTCCACCCGCAACCGCAGCGCCGTTTCTGGCGGTGGCGCCAAGCCGTGGCGCCAGAAGGGCACAGGGCGTGCCCGAGCGGGATCGTCTCGGTCCCCGCTTTGGGTAGGCGGGGCCGTCACCTTTGGCCCAACTCCGCGCCGCTACACCGTGAAGGTAAACCGCAAGGCGCGCCGCGGCGCGCTGCGGGGCGCCCTCTCCGTCCACGCCGAGCGCGACTCCGTCGCACTCTTCGATGCGGGGTCCTGGGACGAGCCGTCGACCAAGCGCGCGGCTTCGCTGCTCACAGACTGGGGAGCGCCGCTGCCAACGCTCGTGCTGCTGACCACCGAGGAGGAGGCGGCCGGTAAGTCATTTCGCAATATCCCACGCGTCGAAGCCATGCCGGTTCAGGATGCCGGCGTGGTCGATCTGGTTTGGGCGGCCTCGCTGCTGGTCTCACAGGCGGCGCTGCCCGCGCTCGTCGCGCTGGCCTCTGCCCGCGATCGCAACGAGAAGGGGAGCGACTGATGGAGCCCGGCCAGGTGATCATCCGTCCCGTCGTATCGGAGAAGACATACGTCCTGGCCGAGGCCGGCAAGTACACGTTTCGCGTGCACGAGCGCGCGCACAAGACCGAGATTCGGCAGGCGATCGAGCAGCTCTTCGAAGTCACGGTGGCCGAAGTCCGTACCGCCTCGGTCAAGCCAAAGCCCAAGCGCCGGGGCTACACGTCCGGTCAGACGCGGCGGTGGAAGAAGGCGATCGTGCAGCTTGCGCCGGGGGAGACCATCCCGATCTTCGGACCAGGTCTGGAGGCGGGCGAATGATGTGCGCGGTGTTCGACCCCGTCGAGCGGACGTTCGACTCCGTCGAGCGGAGGTCGAGTCGTTCGGAGAACCATGCCCCTGCGTAAGCCCAAACCAACCTCGCCCGGTCGTCGGTTCGGCAACTATCCGGACTTCGCCGAGCTCACCCGCTCCGAGCCCGAGAAGTCGCTGACCACCGGGCTGAAGAAGTCCGGCGGTCGCAACGTACACGGACGCAAGACGTCGCGTCACCGCGGTGGCGGGGCCAAGCGGCTCTACCGAAAGATCGACTTCAAGCGTCGCAAGGACGGCGTACCCGCGCGCGTGGCAGCGATCGAGTATGACCCCAACCGCTCGGCCTATATCGCGTTGCTCCACTACGCCGACGGCGAGAAGCGCTACATTCTCGCGCCCCAGCGCCTGCGCGTTGGTGCCACGGTCCAGTCCGGGCCGGGCGCGGACGTGCGCGTCGGAAATTGCCTGCCGCTGCGGAACATGCCGGCTGGCACCGTCGTTCACAACGTCGAGTTGATTCCCGGCCGTGGGGGTCAGATGGCGCGGGCGGCCGGCGCGGGCGTACAGCTCCTCGCCAAGGAAGGGGACCACGTCACGCTGAGGCTTCCCTCTGGCGAGATGCGAATGGTGCGCGGAGACTGTCGTGCCACGGTGGGCACGATTGGCAATCCGGATCACCAGAACGTCAACATCGGCAAGGCGGGGCGCAAGCGCCACATGGGCGTGCGTCCGCAAACACGCGGAACAGCGATGAACCCCGTCGACCACCCGCACGGCGGCGGCGAGGGCTCGACCACCCCCGGCCGACATCCCGTTACGCCATGGGGGGTGCCGACGCTGGGTTATCGCACCCGCAAGAAGCGCAAGCCATCGGACCGCTACATCGTGCGTGGGCGGAAGCGAGGTAAGAAGCGGTGAGCAGATCGAGCAAGAAGGGACCGTTCGTCGAGACGCGGCTGCTCGAGCGGATCGAAGCCATGAACCGCTCCGGCGAGAAGCGCATGGTCAGGACGTGGTCGCGCGCCTCGACCATCTTTCCGGAGATGGTCGGCCACACGATTGCGGTCCACGACGGACGGCGGCACGTGCCCGTGTTCATCTCGGAGTCGATGGTGGGCCACAAGCTCGGCGAATTCGCTCCCACGCGGCTGTACCGCGGCCATGCCGGGACTGGAAGGCGGCGATGAGCGAAGAGACGCCCGAGATCGAGCCGACGGAGTCGGAAGAGAAGCCGAAGCGGCGGCGCCGCAAGGCCGGGCCGAGGTCTAAGGCGTCGGGCGAGCCCACGTCCTCGCCTGAGCCCGAGGCGGCCGAGGCGTCCTCTGAGGCTGAGGCTGAGGCGGTCGAGTCTGAGTCTGAGGCTGAGGCGGTCGAGGCCGAGGCCCCGCCCGAGCCGGCCGAGGTCTCGCCCTCACCTGAGCCGCGGGGTGAGGGTCGGAAGCAAAGATCTCGTCGGAAGGCGTCTCGAGCGGCTCAGGGCGAGGACGAGACCACGGCCGCCGATGAGGTAGCTGAGGGCGAGGACGAGACCACGGCCGCCGGTGAGGTAGCTGAGGGCGCAGACGAGGGGCCGACCGCGGAGGAGGCTCCCGAGTCGGAAGAGACCGTCGCTGCCGGAGCCGAGCCCGACGCCGCTGACGACGTCGCTCCCCAGGCTGAGGAGGAGCAGAGGGCCGAGGCGCCCGCCGGGCCGGCGACGAGCCCCGCGCCCCGCCGTCGCCGTCGACGCGGAGAGCTGTTGGAGGTAGAGGTTCGCGCACAGGCCAAATACGTCCGCTCCTCTGCTCGCAAGGCTCGACTGGTCTGCGACCACATCCGAGGAAAGAGCGTCGAAGAGGCGCGAGCTATCCTCGCTCATACCCCCCGCGCAATCGCGCGCGATTGGAGCAAGTTGCTCGAGTCGGCAGTGGCGAACGCGGAGCACAATCACGAGCTCATCGGCGAGGATCTCTACGTCAAGGCGGTTCGCGCGGACGAGGGGCCAACAATCAAGCGCTATCGGCCGCGCGCTCTTGGACGAGCGACGCGGATTCGCAAGCGCACCAGCCATCTGACGATCTTGCTCAAGCCAAAGCCGTAGGAATCCGCCATGGGTCAAAAAGTTCATCCAGAATCACTGCGAGTCGGCTACATCCACGACTGGAAGTCGAACTGGTTCAACGAGCGCGCATTCGCCGACTACCTCGACGAGGATGCGCAGATCCGCGACCACATCATCCGCAGGCTCGCTCACGCGGGACTGTCGGACATCACGATTCGCAAGAACGCCTCCGAAGTCGAGGTCAACATCCACACGGCCCGCCCTGGGATCGTGATCGGCAAGTCCGGATCCGAGGTCGACCAGCTGCGCCGGAACCTGCACCGGATCACCGGCAAGGCGGTGAGAGTGAACATCCTCGAGATCAAGCGTCCGGAGCTCGACGCGCGCCTCGTTGCTCAGTCGATTGCCGAGCAGCTGCAGAACCGTGTCGCGTTCCGCCGTGCAATGAAGCGCGCGCTCACCAGCGCGATCCGTTCGGGAGCCAAGGGCGTAAAGGTTCAGGTATCTGGCCGGCTCGGCGGGGCGGAGATGGCTCGCACCGAGGGTTACTCCGACGGTCGCGTGCCGCTCCACACGCTGCGGGCCGACATCGACTACGGCTTTCACGAGGCGCGGACCACGTTTGGCCGTATCGGCGTCAAGTGCTGGATAAACAAAGGCGAGATCATGCCCGAGGGCTATACAGGCGCAGACCTCACGGTGATGGACGAGCCTGTCCCGCAAGCGACCGAACGCGGTGGACGCGGGGGTCGCGACGGTCGTGGCCGCGGCGGCTCGGCGCCGGGTGGCGGTCGTGGGCGCGGCGGCGGGCCAGGTGGCGGAGGTCGGTCGGGCGGTGGCGGACCGGGCAGCGGAGGCCGGTCGGGTGGTGGCGGAAGTCGTCCCGGCGGTGGCGGACGCCGCGGCTCTGGCGGCGCCCCAGGCGCGGGCGGCGGTCGAGGCAGAGGCCGCGGGCCAAACGGTGCGGAAGGTGAGCGAAGCCCGTCGCCGCCGACGAGCTCGGGCCAGCAACCGGGGAGCGCTCCATCTGAGGGAGGCGAGTAATGCTCTCCCCCAAGCGCGTCAAGCATCGTAAGCAGCACCGCGGGCGGCGAGCGGGCATATCGCGGGGCCAGGTCAAGGTTCAGTTCGGGGAATACGGACTGAAGGCGCTCGACGCCGGCTGGCTGACCAACCGTCAAATCGAGGCAGCCCGGATCGCCATGACGCGCAAGATCAAGCGCGGCGGAAAGGTATGGATCAACGTCTATCCGGACAAGCCCTTCACGCAGAAGCCCGCCGAGACCCGGATGGGATCCGGCAAAGGGAACCCTGAAGGGTGGGTAGCGGTGGTCAAGCCCGGCCGCGTGATGTTCGAGCTGGCTGGAGTGCCCGAGCCCTTGGCGCGCGAAGCGATGCGCCTGGCGGGCCACAAGCTGCCCGTGCGGACAAAATTCGTCATGCGGGAGGAGTTGTGACGCCCGCGGAACTGCGTGACCTGGGCGAGGCCGAGCTGCGCGAACAGATCATGACTGCTCGCCGTGAGCTTTTCGGCCTGCGCTTCCAGCACGCCACCGGCGAGTTGGATAACACCTCGTCGCTTAGGCAGGCCCGTCGCGAGGTGGCCAGAGCGTTGACCGTTGCACGCGAGAGAGGGATTGAGATTTATGGCTGAGGAAGAGACGCCGGAGACTGACGCGCCCTCGGACGCCCCGCGGGAGGCTGAGGAGACAGGCTCGGCCGAGGCGACCCACCCGAGTGCGTCCGATGACGCGTCAGTCTCCGACGACGCAGCCACGACTCCTGGCGCGGAAGCGCAGCCTCAGGAGGCAGGCGAAGGCCCCGCTGCTCCTCAGCAGCCCGCCGAGGTCCTTCCCCCCAAGGAGCGCAAGCGCCGGGCCAAGGCGGCCAAGGGGCCGAGGAGGCCCAGCACTCCCGAGGACCGGGATGCCGCACGGGCGCGCAAGCGCGAGCTGCGTAAGGAGGCCCGCACGCGGCTGCGGGAAAAGCGGCGGCGGGAGCCTGCCGCCGGCAAGACCGAGTCGCAAGCCGAGCCGCGTCGACGGGTATCCGGGCGCCAGAAGACCCGCCAGGGAGTGGTGGTCTCCGATCGCGCTGCCAAGACCATAACCGTCAGAATCGATACCGCCCACCGGCATCCCCGCTACGAGAAGATCGTTCGCACGTCGCGCACGCTGCACGCGCACGACGAGCGCAGCGAGGCCCATATCGGTGACACCGTCGTTGTGCGCGAGTGCCGGCCTCTGTCGCGGAGCAAGCGCTGGCGCCTGGAACGGGTCGTGGAGCGCGCTGGATGATCCAGAACGAGTCGCGTCTGCGCGTCGCCGACAACAGCGGGGCGCGCGAGATTCTCGTGATCCGCGTGCGCGGAGGCTCGCGTCGCCGCTACGCCGGCGTCGGCGATGTGGTGACCGCGACCGTCAAGCAAGCAACCCCGCAAGGGTCCGTACGCAAGGGCGAGGTCGTGTCCGCCGTAGTCGTTCGCACGAAGAAGGCCTATGGCCGCGAGGATGGGACCTACATCGCCTTTGACGAGAACGCCGCGGTTCTGATCGACAACCAGAACAACCCTCGAGGCACGCGTATCTTCGGTCCGGTGGCGCGCGAACTTCGAGAGCGCAACTTCATGAGGATCGTCTCGCTGGCGCCGGAGGTGCTGTGAGGATGGCCACGCGTCTTAAACGAGGCGACGAGGTGATCGTGATCTCGGGCAAAGACCGGGGCAAGCGGGGCACGGTGCTGCGTGTGGAGCCGCGGCGCGACCGCTTGTACGTCGAGGGACTGAACATGATCAAGCGCCATCAGCGTCCCCGGCAGGTGGCCGGGGCGCAGCGAGCCGAGCAGGTCGGTGGCGTGATCGAGAAGGAAGGGCCAATTCACATCTCTAATGTGATGCTTGCCGATCCGCACGACGGTCGGCCAACGCGAATCCGGACCGAGTCAGAAGGCGGCCAGCGCTATCGGGTCGCTGCACGCAGCGGCACTCGGATCGACTAGTAACCAAGCCATGCAGGCAAGACTGAAACAGAGATATCTCGAAGAGATCCGCCCACAGCTTGTGGAGCGGTTCGGCTACTCCTCGCCGATGCAGGCGCCCCGTATCGAGAAGGTGACGGTCAATATGGGTGTCGGAGACGCCAAGCAGGATGCGGCCCTCCTCGAGGCGGCCTCCGACCAGCTGGCCGTCATCACTGGTCAGCGGCCCAGCGTCCGCCGGGCGCGGAAATCGATCGCCCAGTTCAAGGTCCGCGAAGGGATGCCCGTGGGCCTTGCCGTCACCCTGCGCGGCGAGCGCTCTTACGAGTTCCTGGACCGACTGATGGCCGTGGCCATCCCGCGGATCAGGGACTTTCGCGGACTCAGTCCACGCGCTTTCGACGGCCGCGGTAATTATTCGCTAGGCATCCGCGAACAGATCATCTTTCCCGAGGTCGACTACGACCAGATCGACCAGGTGCGTGGCCTTGACGTCACGATCACCACGACCGCATCCACAGACGCCGAGTCGTTTGCTCTGCTCCAGGCGCTGGGGATGCCATTCGCCCGCGACGGCCGCACCGACACTCAATAGAGGAGCAAATGGCCAAAACTTCCCAGCGCGTCCGTCAACGACGGATTCCGAAATACAAGACGCGGAGCTATTCCCGCTGCCGCCGGTGCGGCCGGGCTCGCGCCGTGTACCGCAAGTTCGGCGTCTGCCGGATCTGCCTGCGCGAGCTCGCGCACGAAGGCTTTATTCCCGGCATGACCAAGTCGAGCTGGTGAGCATGAGCAGACGGAGACTTCCATGAGCATGACCGACCCAGTCGCCGACTTCCTCACCCGGGTGCGCAACGGCCTGCACGCCCAGCGTCAGGACGTTCGCATCCCCGCCTCTGGGCTCAAGCGCGAGCTCGCCCGCATCCTCGCGGACGAGGGGTACATCACCTCCTACGAGGAGATCCCGCCCAGCTCGACCAGTCCGGGCGGTGAGATCCGGGTCACGCTCAAGTACACCGGCGACCGTGTGCCGGTGATCTCCGGGTTGGAACGCGTCTCCAGGCCCGGACGGCGCACATACGTGGATCACGCACATATTCCGCGCGTGCAGGGTGGGATGGGCACGGCGATCATTTCGACCTCGAGAGGGGTCATGACGGGTCACGAGGCTCGCCAAAGGCGCGTTGGTGGCGAGGTCGTGGCGCGCGTCTGGTAGAAGCGTCAGGTATGTCTCGAATTGGCAAGCAACCCATTCCGATTCCCGCGGGAGTGATGATCTCAATCGAGCCCGAACGCGTGATCGTGAACGGGCCCAAGGGCGAGCTCTCCGAGCGCGTGGCGCGCGATATCAAGGTCGAGCAAGTCGGCGAAGAGGTGCGCGTCACCCGGCCGACTGACCGCAGCGAGCACCGAGCGCTGCACGGCCTGACCAGATCGCTTGTGTCCAACATGGTCCGCGGCGTAACCGACGGCTTCGAGAAGCGCCTCGAGATCCAGGGAGTGGGCTTCCGCGCGATGCTGCGGGGCCGCGACCTCGAGCTGGCACTTGGCTACTCGCGCCCGGTGCCGATCAAGGCGCCTGACGGAATCGAGTTCGAGGTGCCCTCGCCCACCCGGATCGTGGTCCGCGGCGCCTCCAAGCAGCGCGTCGGCGAGGTGGCCGCGTTCATTCGCAAGCAGCGCAAGCCCGAGCCCTACAAGGGCAAGGGCATCCGCTACGAAGGCGAATACGTGGCCCGCAAGGTTGGCAAGCGCGCGTGAGATCGATATGAGCACGGCGACCAGAGAACAAGGACGGTTGAAGCGACGCCGGCGGGTCCGTGCGAAGGTCCACGGCACCGGCGAGCGCCCCCGAGTCTCGGTGTTCCGGTCCAACCGCGGCGTTTTCGTGCAGCTGGTCGACGACGAGGCCGGTCACACCCTAGCCTCAGTCAGCTGGACCGAGCCGGAGCTGCGCTCGCTTGCGCCGATAGACCAGGCCCGGCGGGCCGGAGCGGTACTCGCCGAGCGGGCCAAGGCAGCGCAGATCGAGCGGGCCGTATTCGACCGTGGCGGTTATCGCTACCACGGGCGCGTAAAGGCGGTCGCCGAAGGCGTCCGCGAAGGTGGGCTGGAGTTCTAGGAGCCTCGGCGCCGCTACTCTGAATTGCTGATGGCTTCAGATCGCACAGTTTCCCCCTCAGGTCTCGAACTCGCCGAGCGGGTGGTCGAGATCAACCGCGTCGCCAAGGTTGTCAAGGGCGGCCGGCGCTTCTCGTTCACCGCACTGGTGGTCGTGGGCGACGAACGTGACGTGGTCGGGATCGGCTACGGCAAGGCCAACGAGGTCCCGGTGGCGATCCAAAAGGGCGTGGAGCGGGCCAAGAAGAACCTTTACCGCGTCCCCAAGCACGGATCGACAATCACGCATCAGGTGACCGGCACGTTTGGTTCGGGACGCGTGCTCTTGAAGCCGGCTTCGCCGGGAACGGGAGTAATCGCCGGCGGAGGCGTTCGTGCGGTGCTCGAGCTGGCTGGGATTAACGACATCCTCTCCAAGAGCCTTGGCTCCCAGAACCCCATCAACCTGGTCAAGGCTACGATGGCCGGGCTTGAATCGCTGCGGACGCCCGACGAGGTCGCCGAGCTACGGGGGCTGTCGGTCAAACACGTCCTGGGTCTCGACGGCGCCGCCGATCCCGATTCGGCCCAGGAGCCAGAGCAGCCGGACACCCAGCCGGCTGCAGAGGCTGGGGCTGCCAACTGATGAGCCCACTAAAGGTCACCCAACGGCGCTCGCGCAACGGCGCCAACAAGCAGCAGCGGGAGACGCTGCGCTCACTCGGCCTGCGACGCATCGGGCATCAGGTGGAGCACCAGGACACGCCCCAGATCCGCGGCATGATCCGTCGCGTAAAGCATCTGGTCGAGGTTGCCGAGGATGGCTGAGCAAGAGCGGATCGGTCTGCACAACCTCAAGCCCACTCCGGGGTCGCGACGGCCCCGCAAGCGCGTAGGCCGCGGCGAGGGCTCGGGCACGGGCAAGACCGCCGGCCGTGGCCAGAAGGGGTGGGGTTCCCGCTCGGGCGCCAAACGACGCGCCCGCTTCGAGGGCGGACAGAACCCGATCCACATGCGCATGCGCAAATTGCGCGGCCCGCACATGAAGAAGTCGATGCCGTTTGAGCCCTTCCGCACTCACACCCAGGCGGTCAATCTGGGCGATCTGGAAACGCGCTTCGACGAGGGTGCGGCGGTGACACTGGACCAGTTGCGCCAGCGACGGCTGGCGAGCAAGAAGGGCGTGCCGGTCAAGATTCTGGCCAAGGGCGAGCTCAGCAAGGCGCTCACGGTTCATGCGCATGCATTCAGCGCGAGCGCCAAAGCTCGGATCGAGGCCGCTGGAGGTACCTGCGTGGTCGAGGAGACTCAAGCCCCGTGATCGCGACGATCATGGGGGCCTTCCGCGTCGCGGAAATCCGCCACAAGATCCTTTTCACCGCAGCGATCCTCGCGCTATATCGGCTCGGTGCCTACATCCCGGCCCCGGGGGTCAGCGCCAGCGCGGTCAACTCGATTCAAAAGAACTTCGGCGGCAACGGCATCCTCAGCCTGCTCAACCTGTTCTCAGGGGGCGGTCTTGGCAGGATCGCGGTCTTTGCCCTGGGGATCATGCCCTACATCACGGCCTCGATCATCCTGCAGCTGCTGACCGTGGTGGTGCCCTCGCTCGAAAAGCTTCAGAAGGAAGGGGAAGTCGGGCAGGCGCGGATAACCCAGTACACGCGTTACCTGACGGTAGGCCTCGCCTTCGCCCAGTCGATCGGTTACGTCTTCCTCTTCCGCAGCTTCGAGCAGCAGGCGGGCGTGACGCTGATCCCGGACTTCAACGTCGCCAAGGTCTTCATGATCGTGATTACGCTCACCGCGGGCTGCGTCCTGTTGATGTGGATGGGCGAGCTGATCACGCAGCGCGGCATCGGCAACGGGATCTCGCTACTCATCTTCGCCAGCATCGTGGCCCGCATCCCCAACGGCGTGCACTCGTGGTGGACCAACCCGAGCCAGGTCTTCAAAGTGGTGATGCCGTTCATCGCACTGGGCGTCGTGGCCGCGATTGTCTTCGTGCAGGAGGGACAGAGGCGGATCCCGATCCAATACGCCAAGCGCGTTGTCGGCCGCAGGATGAGCGGCGGCGGCCAGACCTACCTGCCCCTGCGCGTCAACATGGCAGGCGTGATCCCGGTGATCTTCGCGGTGAGCGTTATGGCCATCCCGCCCACCATCGGCCAGCTGCTCGGTCAGAACCGCAACAACTTCGGCACCAGCCTGGCCACCTTCTTCTCGCCGCAGGGCTGGCACTACCAGTTGGGTCAGGCGGTGCTGATCATCTTGTTCACCTACTTCTACACGGCTGTCACGTTCAACCCGGTCGATCAGGCCGACAACTTGAAGAAGTACGGCGGGTTCATTCCTGGGGTGCGACCCGGCCGGCCAACGGCCGAGTTCTTGGACCGCATCCTTGCCCGCCTAACCTTTCCCGGGGCCTTATTTTTGGCGGCTATCGCCGCCCTGCCCACGATTTTGATCAACCAGACCAGTGCCAACTTCTTCTTTGGAGGTACGTCGATCCTCATCGTGATCGGCGTCGCACTCGACACGATGAAACAGCTCGAGGCGCAACTGATGATGCGCAATTACGAGGGTTTTCTCAGGTAAATCGCCTAATCCTGGGGTGCTTCCCTGGGGCGAAGGGCACTTCGTCCGAGGATGCTGTGGGCGTCGGGACAGGTTGCTGCCATGGAGGCTAGGCGTGCTAACCCGGCGAGAGAGGGGGCAGGCGATGTGTCACCAGACAGTCCATATTCGGTTGTGGATCAATCCCGACTCCGAGCCGATCTGCGGTTGGGTGGCAGCAGAGGACGGCGAAAGAGAGGAGTTCGCCGGTTGGGTGGAGCTCACCGCGGCGATCGAGACCGCGCGGGTACAGCTCACGCGCGCGGCTCCGCGGTCGGCCGAACGCCGCTGACTTAGGGCCCAAACCCTGGGGTACCTCCCTGGGGCGAAGCGGTCCGAATAGCGAAACACTCTGTGTCAGATCACCGAGCCCGCCGCGAACGATCGAGTACCCGGCATATCGCTCGATCCGCACGGGGCACGCGGCGGGCTCGGGATGTTCTCCAGGCGGCTTTAATCACTAAGCTGCCGCCGACATGCCCGAGCTCAACCTGATCCTGTTCGGCCCGCCGGGAGCCGGCAAGGGGACGCAGGCGGACCGGTTGAGGGTGGACTTCCGACTGCCGTTCATCTCGACCGGGGACATGCTGAGGTCCGGCGTGAAGAACGGGACGGAGCTGGGACTACAGGCCAAGCGGTACATGGATGCTGGTGAGTTGGTGCCCGACGACCTGATCGTGGCCATGGCAGCCGAGCGCCTACGAGAACCCGACACCGCTGACGGCTTCATCCTCGATGGCTTTCCGCGCACGCTCGACCAGGCTCGAGCGTTGGAGCAACAGCTCTCCGAAGGGGGGCGCCACATCACGGCGGCAATCCTGATCGAGGTTCCCGACGAGGAGGTCGTGCGGCGACTCTCGGGCCGTCGGGTGTGCGTCAAAGCGGGCCACAACTACCACGTCGAGTTCGATCCTCCCAAGCGCGAGGGCGTCTGCGATCAGGACGGATCGCGGCTGATCCAGCGCGACGACGACCAGCCAGACGTGGTCCGCAACCGTCTGGGCGTCTACCACCGCCAGACAGAGCCACTGATCTCCTACTATGACCAGCAAGGCGTTATGAGGCGAATTGATGGCACGCGCAGTCCGGATGAAGTACACGATCACATTCGCGCCGTGATCGCGACGCTGCGTCTCGAGGACGACGTTTGATCCTCAAGAAGAGTCCCGCCGAGATCGACCGCATCGCGGTTGCCGGCGACATCCTGATCAGGACCATGAACCTGCTTCAGGCGAAGATCCGCCCGGGAGTCACCACCGCTGCACTTGACGCCGCGGCCGAGAAGTTCATCCGCTCGCAAGGTGCCGAGCCGGCGTTCAAGGGCTACCGCGGCTTCCCAGGCTCGATCTGCACCTCGCCGAACTCGATGATCGTCCACGGCATACCGGGTCCTTACAGCCTTGGCCGCGGCGACATCATCTCCGTCGACATCGGCGTGATAAAGGACGGCTGGGTGGCCGACGCGGCTCGGACTTTCGCGGTCGGGCCGATCAGCCCCATCGCGACAAAGCTGATGCGGACGACCGAGGAAGCTCTCTTGCACGCGGTCGAGCAGTGTCGCCCGGGCAACAGGCTCGGCGACGTCTCGCATGCGGTGCAGCAGCATGTCGAGGAGGCCGGTTTCTCGATTGTGCGGACGCTGGTCGGCCACGGCATCGGTCGCAGCATGCACGAAGATCCGCAGATCCCCAATTACGGCACTCCCGGGACCGGAATCCGGCTCGAGGAGGGGATGGTGTTCGCCGTCGAGCCAATGGTGACCGCGGGAAGACACGAAGTGCGGATCGGCGAGGACCAATGGTCGATCTACTCCCAGGACGGGTCACTCGCGGCCCACTTCGAGTTCACGATCGCGATCACCGGCGCCGGCCCGCGGATCCTCACGCCCTGGCACGAAGCCTCGGGCGGCCGGGCCGCGGCCTGATCGCGCCTCTCGCACCGCCCGCCGGCGCGCTTACAACTGCTGCCACATGCGTCCGGCTTAGTGCGCGAGGGGCGCGCGCAAGCGGGAGCGGCGCCCGTCCACTGCCGGCCGCGCTCGCGCGTTAGGCTGGTCGCTTAACGACACAAGGGTGCGGTAGGTTCGCGGGGATTGGCGAATGAGGCGCGGAGAGCGCCTCGTCCATATGGGGGTGATTGGCGTGATTGTCGGTGGCGCTGACGTGCCCAAAGATCGGGCGCGGCCGTTGCGGATTGCCCTGCGGTTATCGATAGCTCTGGCGGGCGCCTTGATCGTGGTGTGTTTCACCGCAGTCGGCGCTCAGGCCCAGTATCCGTATGCGGTGTTCATCCCCGCCCCTCCCCAAAACTACCAAGCGGCCAATCGCCCGGTCGATATTCCGATCGACTCAGCCATCGTCCACGACACGGAGTCGTCATACGAGGCCACCGTGGACAAGTTCACAGATCCGATGTCGGGGACGGCGGTGCAGTACCTCGTCTCCGGTCAGGTCGACGCGGGTAACCCCGCGGTGACGCAGTTCGTGTACGACAAGGACTGGACTTTTCAAGTGGCCAACTGGTGGTATAACGAAACCGCGCTCGGGGTCGAGCACGTCGGCTTTGCGGTCGCGCCGGCGGGCTATTTCACGCAGAGGATGTACGAGCGCTCGGCCGATCTGTTCGGGTGGCTCACGTGGCGGTACCACATCCCGGTCGACCGCGCTCACATCTTGGGGCACGACAACATCCCCGGCTCCACCACGGCCAAGGCGCACACACAGCACTGGGATCCGGGGCCGTCCTGGGATTGGCCGTACTACATGGCGCTAGTTCGCGCCGCCTACAAGCGCTGGTCGCACAACCGCCCGCTACCCAAACCAGAGATCCCGGCGCGATTCACAAAGCCCAGCCCGAGGATCCGGATGATCTCGGTGGGGGATAACCTCGCCTCGGCCCACGACCTGTTTTTGTGGAACTCAGGGCTTCAGAGCAACTACGCGGGCGTGTATGCCGGCAGGGACGGGCGGCCTACGCCTGACACGCTGGTCAGGGGCGCGAGCAAGCCCTCGACCTATGTACCGTCACCCACTCTCGGCGACCCCCCCATCTCCTACAACCAGTTGGACTTCTCGTGCGACAGCTTCCCCTGGGCTATCGTGCCAAACGGATCACCCGTGATTTCCGAGGTCGCGGCGAGTGATCTGCGCGCCAAGGCGGTTTGGGGAGAGGAGTTCGCGTTACTCGGTCAAAAGCGCGTCGGCGGCGTTGTGTACGACAGGATCGACTTCAACGGGACCGTGGGGTGGGTGCTCGACTCCGACACCAGCGATGGATGGGGGGCACTGGTGCGGTTCCGCGGCGGGTCGCAACCCACCACGCTGTACAGCGGTCCGGACAGAAATCCGACCTATGACGGCAGCGCCTTAGACACCCAGATCTGCCCCGACAGGGCGTACGGCTTCAACCGAGCCGGGCAGACCTATGTTTCGCAGCTCCGGCGCTTTTCGCACGGGCAGGAGTGGTACCAAATCGATTACAACCACAGGGTCGCCTGGGTGCCGGCCAACGAGGTCACGGTCTCCCGCCCTTAGCCCACAGGCCTAGGCGCCGGCGGCCCCCTGATAGCGGGCGCGGGGCGGGCCTCGATGCCGGTCTCACGTCACTCGCGCACTAAGCTGAGCGGAGACCGAAGCAGTCGGAAGCGCGCCGGAGACGTGAGAACGGCACCGAGGACCACCCGCCGCGCCCGGCAACAAGCCCGCGACCGCGGCGTCCGGTGCTCGCTCCGAGCCGTGGCCCAACCGAGCGGTTCGCAGCGGGCGACTCCTGCTACGATCAGTCGTTGCGCCGTAGCACGCCCTGTTTGTGCTGCGCGTACGTCCGGCTCGGGTAGCGGCGGCTTCAGCGGCCGCCAGAGCTCGTGCCGGGGACCATTGAAACCGCCGACGAGAGCGAAGCGAGAGTGAAGGTAAGACCCTCGGTCAAACCCATGTGCGAGAAGTGCAAGGTCATCCGTCGTCAGGGACGGGTCCTTGTCATCTGCTCGAATCCGCGCCACAAGCAGAGGCAGGGGTAGGGACGAGGCGGAAGCAGAGGCAGAGGTAAATGGCACGCATCTCAGGAATCAATATTCCCCTCAACAAACGGGCCGAGATCGGACTGACCTACATCTATGGGATCGGCCGGCCCACGGCGAACAAGCTGCTCAACGACGCTGGCATCAGCGCCGACACGTATGTGCGCGACCTCACCGAGGATGAGGTCGTCAAGCTGCGAGACCTTATCGACGGCAGGCTGATGGTCGAGGGCGATCTGCGCCGCGACCGCCAGCAGAACGTCAAGCGGTTGCAGGAGATCGGCAGTTACCGCGGGCTGCGACACCGCCGTGGTCTGCCAGTTCATGGTCAGAACACCAAGACGAATGCGCGCACGCGAAAAGGGCCCAAGCGGATGCAGGTCGCCGGCAAGAAGAAGGCGACCAAGAAGTAAATGCCGGCACCCAAGCGACAGCGCGGTCGTCGCCGCGTACGCAAGAACATCCCCATCGGGCAAGCGCACATCAAGACTTCGTTCAACAACACGATCGTCTCGCTGACCGATCGAGAGGGCAACGTGATCGCCTGGGAGTCTGCGGGCGGTGCGGGATTCAAGGGCTCGCGCAAGTCGACCCCCTTTGCGGCGCAGGTCACCGCCGACTCGGCCGCCAGAAAGGGCATCGAGCACGGATTGCAGCGTGTTGAGGTGTTCGTGAAAGGTCCCGGTTCCGGGCGCGAGACGGCGATCCGCTCGCTACAGGCGGCGGGGTTGGAGGTCACGGGCGTCCGCGACGTCACGCCTCAGGCCCACAACGGTGTACGGCCGCGTAAGCGCAGGAGGGTGTAGCCGGATGGCACGTGACACCGGAGCTCAGTGCAAGCAGTGCCGCCGCGAGGGTCAGAAGCTGTTTCTCAAGGGCGAACGTTGCCTGACGGACAAGTGCGGCGTCGAGCGCCGCTCATATCCGCCCGGCGAACATGGCCGCGGTCGGCAGCGCCAGAGCGAATACCGGCTCCAGCTCCGCGAGAAGCAGAAGGCCAAGCGCTACTACGGCGTGCTCGAGAAGCAGTTCCGCAATTACTACGACAAGGCGTCGAGCCAGCCCGGAATCACCGGCGAGAACCTCTTGCGGATGCTCGAGTGCCGCTTCGACAATGTGCTCGTGAGGCTCGGGTTCGCGGCTTCGCGCAGGCAGGCCCGCCAGCTGATCCTTCACGGTCACTGGACGGTCAACGGCCGCCGCGTGAACATCCCGAGCTACCAGCTGCGGCAGGGGGACGTGGTCGCGATCCGTACCGACTCCGGCGCTACCCAGGTCATCCGCGACGCCACCGAACTCACCGGCCAGGTGCCGGCCTGGCTACAAGCCGATCACGATTCGCTCACCGCCAAGGTGTTGCGCAAGCCCGAGCGCCGCGAGATCGCGGCACCCGTGCAAGAGCAGCTCATCGTTGAGCTCTACTCGAAGTAACCCAAGACTTTCGCGCCGCGCTGCCTGACCGGTGGCACGCGACGCCGACACCCGCACCGGTCCGCCCAACACACGACATTAGGACCCTGAAGATGCTCGACTTCCAAGTCCCCCGAATTTCATCCGAGTCAGTCGACGACAATCGCGGCTCCTTCACGATCGAGCCCCTCGATCGGGGCTTCGGCTACACGTTCGGCAACTCGCTGCGCCGCGTGCTGCTCTCCTCGCTCACCGGCGCGGCGGTCACCAGCGTACGGATCGAAGGCGTCGCACACGAGTTCTCCACGATCAAGGGCGTCAAGGAGGACGTCACCGACATCGTGCTCAACCTCAAGGGCGTCGTCTGCCGCATGCACTCAGACGCGACCGAGATCGAAGCGCCGCTTGTGGTCACGGGCCCCGGCGAGATCACCGCAAAGGACATCGATTTGCCCTCGGGTGTCGAGATCCTCAACCCGGATGCCCATATCGCCACGCTCGAGAAAAAGACCAAGCTCGAGGTCTATCTGACCGTCGGGCGCGGCCGCGGATATCGCCCCGCCGAGGAGAACAAGTCACCCGACCAGCCGATCGGCGTGATCCCCATCGACTCGATCTTCTCCCCGGTCAGGCGGGTTGCCTACAGCGTCGAGCAGGCCCGAGTCGGGCAGCGCACCGACTTCGACAAGCTCACCCTGGATATCGAGACCGATGGCTCGATCGACCCGCAGTCTGCCTTGCGCGAAGCGGCCGAGATTCTGATCTCCCAGCTCGCCATCTTCACCGACGCAGACCGCGTGGTGGAGCTGCGAGAGGGTGCCCCCGGTGCGCTCGAGGGCGGATTCGGCGCGGCCCTTGGCGTCGGCCAAGCCGGCGGGCCATCGCGTCCGCCCAACGCAATGGACGACATCCTGATCGAGGAGCTTGAGCTGGGGGTGCGCTCGTACAACTGTCTCAAGCGGGCCGGTATCCAGACCGTGGGTGATCTGGTCTCGAAGACGGAGGCTGAGCTCAACGCGATCCCCAACTTCGGCAAGAAGTCGATCGACGAGGTCGTGGAGACGCTCAACGCCCGCGGTCTCTCGCTCCGACAGGACTAACCTACTCCGAGATGCGTCACCAGCGTCAGCGCTATCAGCTCAGCCGCACCGCGTCGCACCGCAAGGCGCTGGTGATGAACCTGGTCAAGGAGGTACTTGACCACGAGCGCATCCAGACCACCGAGGCAAAGGCCAAGGCAGCCAAGCCCGAGCTCGAGCGTATGATCACGCTCGCCAAGCGGGGAGACCTGCACGCCCGGCGTCAGGCGCTACAGGCGCTGGGACAGGACAAGTTCGTCGTCTACAAGCTGTTCGAGGAGATTGCGCCGCGGTACGGCGAGCGGCCCGGAGGCTATGCGCGCATCCTGAAGTTGGGCCCTCGCCGCTCGGACCACAGCGAGATGGTGCTGCTCGAGCTGGTCTAGCGCACCGGCGGGCCGTTAGGGTTGCACAGCCGGCTACTACTCGAGTACGACGGGTCGCGGTTTTGCGGATGGTCCCGTCAGCCAGGCTGCAGGAGCGTCCAAGAGGAGGTGGAGCGGGCCTTAGCCGTCGTGCTGCGCCAACCGGCGGTCTCCCTAACCGTGGCCGGACGGACTGACGCGGGCGTCCACGCGCTGGGTCAGGTAGCCAGCTACGCCGGCTCGCCGGCCGGCGTGCGTAGTCTGAATGCGCTACTGCCAGAGGACGTCGCCGTACTTTCTTGCGAGTCGGCGCAGCCCGGCTTCGATGCCCGCCGTGACGCGACCAGCCGTGCCTACACGTACCGCGTTCTGACGCGGCCGGGCAAGCCCGCGCTGGAACGCGGACGGGTGCTCCACTGGCCCCACCGGATGGAGCTTCAGGTGCTCGAAGAGTGCGCCGCCGCGCTGGTCGGGACCCACGACTTCACCGCGTTCACGCCCGCCGAATCCGAGCATGTGCGCTTCTCGCGCAGGGTGCTGGCCGCCTTCTGGCGCGAGCGTGGGGGCGGGCTGGTCGAGTTCTCGGTCGAGGCTGACGCTTTCATGCGTCACATGAATCGGGTGCTCGTCGGCACGATGCTCGAAGTCTGTTCGGGGCGGCGATCCGTGCGCGATTTCTGCGCGCTGCTCGAGGGGCGTCCGCGCTGCGCCGCTGGGCGCACCGCGCCGGCCCATGGCCTGTACCTGGTCGGAGTCGGGTACGGGGGCCGGCGCGTCCTCGGCGACTGCGGGGACGCGTAACGGCGCGTGTCAGCTTGGGGTCAAGGCCGCAACAATCGCGGTCCTTTCGGCCGTCGTGCGTCATTCGTCGGGCATTCTGCAGTGCGTGACCCGCGGGGGCCGGACAAAACTGACCACGGTCGACGCAGGCGATCGACGTTGGCGAGAAGCTCGCCCTCAGAGCGCTTACGTCGCCGAGATCGTCTCGCCCGGGGAACTGCGTCACCTTTTGCGCGCCGGCGGCACCGTGAAGCGCCCAGAACACGCGGTCGCGTGGATTGCAAAGCGCCAACTCGGCCTTATTGCTAGCTGGCAATTACAAGCCGCCGGCGTCAGCCGCAGCTCGATCACCCGACGACTGCGTCGCGGGGCGCTTCACCGGGTCCATCGTGGTGTCTTCCTCGTCGGGCATGCGCTGCAATTTCCGGGCGCCCGGGAACTTGCGGCGGTGCTCGCCTGTGGCGACCGGGCCTTCGTGAGCCATCGCTCGGCGGCTGCGCTCTGGGGGCTTACGAAGGTTGCTGGAGCCGAGGTGGAAGTAAGCGTTGTAGCGAGGAACTGTAAGCCACGTGCAGGGCTCCGGGTACACCGGGTGGCACACCTCGATCCGCGCGACGGTGCAAAAAAGAACGGGATTCCCACCACCTCCCCGTCACGGGCGCTGGTCGACCTGGCTGCGAGCGCAGCTCCAGCCGAGCTCGAAACGGCGCTGGCGGAGGCCCGCGCGCAGCGGGTTATGAGCGACGGGCAGCTCTCGGACACGCTCGACCGTGCCGGCAACCGGGCCGGCGTGGGCGCCTTACGAGCACTCCTTCGGCATCAGGGCGGGCCGAGGTTGACCCGTTCCGAAGCGGAGCGCCGTTTGCTGCGCCTGATCCGAGCCGCGAGGCTCCCGGAGCCCGAAGCGAACGTTCGCGTCGAGGGCTTCGAGGTCGACTTTCTCTGGTCAGAAGCGCGCCTGATCGTGGAGGTCGACGGCTTCGCTTTTCACGGCCATCGACGGGCCTTCGAGCGGGACCGCATGCGCGACATGGTGCTTCGCGATCGTGGCTTCGAGGTTATCCGCGTCACGTGGAAACAACTGGTCGGCCAGCCGCTGTTGGTGATCGCCCACATCGCGCGGGCGCTTGAGCGACCGCATCATCGAACCCGCGGCACCTACCACTAGGATCAAAGCGGCGTGCGTGTCTTGCTCACCAACGACGATGGCATCGAGGCGGACGGTCTGCAGACCCTCCGGCGAGCGCTGCTGGAGCTGCCCGGGATCGAGCTGGCGGTGATTTCGCCCGACGGCAACCGATCGGCGATGGCTCGCTCGATCACCACCCGCCGGCCGCTTTGGGTCCAGGAGGTCGAGTTCGACGACGGCACGATCGGGTACGCGACCGATGGCACGCCGGTGGACTGCGTGAGGCTGGCGCGGCTGGGTCTGATCGAGGGGTTCGAGGCCGAGTTGGTGATCTCGGGCATCAACCACGGGTCAAATCTCGGCGACGACATCACGTATTCGGGCACGGTGGCGGCGGCACTCGAGGCGATCGTTCTCGGGCTGCCGGGGATCGCCGTCTCGCAGCAGTCGAACGCATGCGAGCTGGACTTCCGCGCGGGACTGGCATTCGAGTTTGGCGCCGCCGCGGCCTTCACCTCGCGGCTGGTCGAAGAGCTTCAGAACGTGCCGCTGCCCGCCGGCACGCTGCTCAACATCAACGTACCCGGGAAGCACCCCCTGGGCGTCGAGGTAGCCCGGCTCGGCAAGCGTGTGTACCGCGACGAGCTCGCCCTGATCGAGGAAAGCGAGGGCGGAAGGCGCCAGTACCGGATTTATGGCGAGGCCAGCTATGAGGAAGAGGAGACCGGCACCGACCTCGCTGCGGTGGCTCAAGGCAAGATTGCCGTGACCCCGATCCACTTCGACCTCACCGATCGCACCGGCTTAACGGCCCTTCGTCGCTACGACCTCAAGCGGCTGGTCGCGCCGGCTGCCAGCGAGCTGCAGCCGTGAGCCCGCGAGCGAAAGCTCGCAACGGTCAAAGTGCCGAGCGAAGGGCTGCGGAGCTCCGGCGTGCGCTCGAGTACCACAACTACCGCTACTACGTGCTCGACGACCCTAAGGTCGGAGACGACGAGTACGACTCGCTGCTCGACGAGCTGCGAGCGATCGAACGTGAGCAACCCGAGCTCATGAGCCCTGACTCACCCACACAGAGGACCGGCGCCGAGCCTGTCTCGGAGCTCGTCAAGGTCAGTCACCTCCAGGCGATGCTTTCGCTGGGCAATGTCCGCTCGGAGGAGGAGCTGCGCAGCTGGATCCAGCGGATGCGCAACTTCCTCTCCCGCGAGGGGATCGCAGATCCGCGGTTCGAGTTCGTCGCCGAGCCCAAGATTGACGGGCTGGCGATTTCGCTGCTGTACCGCGACGGCAGGCTCGAGCGCGGAGCCACGCGCGGCAACGGCGAGGTGGGCGAGGACGTCACCCACAACCTGAGGACGATCCCGTCGATTCCGCTGCGCCTTCAGACCCCGGATCCACCCGCGCTGGTCGAGGTCCGGGGCGAGGCGTACATGTCGCTGCCCGACTTCGCCGCGCTCAACGAACGCCAGGCCGCGGCCGGTCAGTCCACTTTTCGCAACCCCCGCAATTCCGCGGCAGGCACGATCCGCCAGCTTGATCCCAAGCTGGCGGCTAAACGGCCGCTTTCCTTCTGGGCCTACGGCGTGGGAGCCGCCGACGGGGTCTCGTTTGCCACGCAGTGGGAGACGCTTCAGTGGCTTTCAGAGCATCGCTTCCCGGTGCACCCCGACGTCGCGCTGCTGGAGTCCGAGGAAGCGGTGGTCGAGCGCTGTCGCGACTGGGAAGCGCGCCGCGGGTCGCTCGATTTCGAGATCGACGGCGTCGTGATCAAGGTCAACGACGCCGAGCTTCAGCGACGCCTGGGCGTGGTGGGGCGCGAGCCACGGTGGTCGATGGCGTGGAAATTCGCGCCGACCACGGCTGTCACCGAGCTGAACGACATCGGGTGGAATCCCGGCAAGTTCGGCGACCTGCACCCCTATGCGATGCTCGAGCCGGTCACGGTCGGCGGCGTGACCGTGAAGCTCGCGACGCTTCACAACGAGGAGGACCTCGCCCGCAAGGACATCCGTCCCGGCGAGGAGGTGATCGTGCTGCGCGCCGGCGACGTCATTCCGCAGGTGCTCTCGCCGGCGCCGCACATGGCGGAGCGCTCCAGTCGCCCGCCCCGCCCCAAGCCGCCCGAGCGGTGCCCGGTCTGCGACACGCAGACTGTGAAGCCCGACGGGTCTGTGTTCACAAAATGTCCGAACCGGAGCTGTCCCGGCCGGCGGTGGCAGCTGCTCAAGCACTTCGTCGGTGCGATGGACATCGACGGTCTCGGGGAAAAGCAGGTCAGCCTGTTCATGGAGTTGGGATGGGTGAAGACGGCCGGTGACTTCTACCGGCTGGACCCGACCCAGATCGAGCAGCGCACCGGTTTTGGCGAGGTCTCAGCGCGCAAACTCCTGCGGGCGATCGAGGAATCCAAACGACAGCCTTTCGGGCGCGCTCTCTACGCGCTGGGGATCGAAGAGGTCGGCGAGGTCACGGGGCGAAACCTGGCGAATCAGTTCCGCACGGCTGATGCGTTGCTTGAAGCGACCCCCGACCAGATCGAGGCCACTCCTGGGGTGGGCCCGAAGATGGCCCACCTGATCCACGAGCAACTGACCGATCCCCAGATGCGGGAGCTCATTTCCGATCTGCGCGGGGAGGGCCTTCGCTTCGAGCAGGAGGGACCCCCGCCCGGTGAAGGCCCTCTCGCGGAGAAAACGTTCGTCCTGACCGGAACGCTGCCGAACCTGACCCGCGAGCAGGCCACCGAGCTGATCATGGGGGGCGGGGGCAAGGTCACGGGGTCGGTCTCGCGAAATACCGCCTACGTCGTCGCTGGGGCGAGCCCGGGGTCGAAGCTCGCCCAGGCGGAGCGACTCGGTGTGCAGGTGCTCGACGAGGAGGGTCTCCGGCGGCTGGTCGACGGCTCCGGTTGACCCTAGCCCTTGTAGTTAGCGACCGCGACCGCCATCTTCGTCTCGATCGCGTGTCCGGTATTCGAGTTGCTGAGTCGGTTCATGAGGAACGCAAATGCGAGCCGGTGCCCATTGCGGGCGCTGCAGTAGCCGACCAGGCTGGCCACGCCGGAGAGCGTCCCCGTCTTGCCACGACAATTTCCCTGGGCCCTCGTACCACGCATCTCGTCGATGAGCGTCCCGGTCTTACCCGCGATCGCGAGCGAGTGAACGAAGGTCGTGTTGCCAGATAGAGCTCTCAGCAGCGTTACGACCTGCCTGGGGCTGGTCGAGTCGTAGCGGGAGAGCCCCGAGCCGTCGTCGAAGCGGGGATTGATGCCGAACACGGTGCGGAGCTCGCGGTGGACCACCCGAACCCCGGCCGCAGTGGTTCCGGCTCCGGCGAGCTGCGCGCCGAGGTTCTTGAGCAGCATTTCGGCGAAGAAGTTGTCAGAAGGGGTGTTTGTCAGCTGGATCAGCTTCCCGAGATGGGGAGAGTGCACCGCCGCGAGGAGATGGGCACCCTTGGGCGTATCGCCAGTCGAAGTGGGGGTTTTTGGTTGGCACCTCAATGCCGTTGGCGCGCAGGGCCGCCGCGAATTTGCGCGCCGCGTAGAGCGGAGGGTTGTGCTGGAACGCAGTCCAGTTGCGGTTTGAGAAGCCACGGTCATAGGCAAGCGCGCTGAGCTGGCCCTTGACGTAGAAGGAGCGCTTGAAGCCGGTCGCGGGTGTCCCGCGCAGGGAGTCAAAGCGCGACTCGTCGCCGACGATGCGACCGGAAACGCGGCGTACGCCGGCTTTGCCGAGGTCGCGGGCAAGCCTACGAACTGTCGCCCCGGTGCCGTAGGCGGCTTTGTCGAAATCGACACCGCCGAACGTCGGATCGCCCCCACCACGGAGGTAGAGGGATCCTCGCCAGGTACCGAAGCGGGTCAGCGTGCCGGTGCCGAGCACCGAGGTGGTGAATACCGCAGAGCCTCCGAGCCGCAACAGTGCGGTCGAGGTCGTGTACAGCTTCTCCACGGACGCCGGCATGCGGCCGGTGCTCGCCTCGTAGTGGAACAGCGGCCGCTTCGCCGTCAGATCGACGACGTAGGCGCCATGAACGCCGTCGACCTCCGAAAGGTCTTTGGTCAGGGCTCTTCTCAGAGCCTGTGGTCCAAGACCGCCTGTGGCGCCGGGCGCGGTCGCAGGTGCCCACAGCACCCCGCTCCCCACGAGCAGCATGGCCACCGCCTTGCGCATGTACCCGCGCTAACCCGGGATCGGCGTCAAAGATGCGCTCCGCCGTCGACGATCCGCTCGCCGGCTCCATAGATGAAGAACTCCCCGGTCCGCTGGATCCGGAACTGCCAGCCGAGGTGGCCGAGCCGGCGTTCAAGCTGCTCTGGGGCATAGAACCGCTTGACGATGCAGAACTCGCGTCCGTCGTCTAGTCGCCGGAGCAGCGTTTCGTCGTGGGCGGGCGGAAGACGGTGATCGGTGGCAGTCGAGCAGTCGCTCCGATCGCTGTCGATGAAGAAGACCCGCCCGCCCGGCCGCAGCGCCGCGCCCACCATTTTCCAGAACGCCTGGAAGCGGCTCTCGGGGACGTGCGAGAGCCAAAAGGCAAAGAAGCACAGATCGTAGGCGTGCGGCTTGGGCTGCCATTCGAAGAGGTCGGCTTCCAAGTACTCCACTGCGGCATCGCGCACACGCGACTTGTTTAGAGCGATCATCTCAGGCGCCGCGTCAACGGCGGTCAGGTGCCGTGCATGTGGGGCGAGGACTCTCGTCCACAGCCCGGTGCCGCAAGCGAGCTCAAGGATGTTTCCGTGCGGGCAGAACTTGGCCACGGCTTTCTCGAGGTCCGCCGCTTCGGCGAACCATCGAGCATTGGCGTCAGGGCCGCGGTCGTAGCGCCCCTGACGGTGCCACCATGCGTCGTACTCGGGCGCTCGGGCACGGTAATAGGTCCTCTGTGCGGTGAGCAGCTCAGTCTCGCGCACGCCCTCCACTACCGGCCGAGCGCTACGAGACGGATCACCTATGCCTGAGCTGGGGCGGCCTGGACTTCCTTGACGGGAGAGGCTGCCCTCAGGCTGCAGATGAACAGAGTCTTGTCGATCCGACCGTTGAAGATCGGGACGCCCATCTCGATGCACTTGGCGATCACGTCTTTGCGGTCCAACCCAGACTCTCGCGCAAGTTCGGTGGGCGTCAAATGGTTTGCCATCGGTCGTTGTCCTCCTTTGCCGCCTGCTACATATCGTGAAGTATGCCGAGCCTGACGGACGGGCACAACACGCCCGCCCTAACTTTTCGGTCAAATTCCGAGGCGCAGGTTCAGAACCAACATGGTTCGTATTGGTGTTTGAGCCCTTAAAGCGCGGGTAGAGGCCGACGGACCAGTATCGACAAGGGCCAGCAGGGAATGTCAGCGTTAGGCGCGTCGCAGCCAGAACACTCACGGACGGAGGCAGCCTTGGTCGAAGCTGCCCGAGGGGGGGATGAGCGCGCCTTCGGAGAGCTTTATGAGCGCTACGGCGGGCGCATCTTCGCGTATGTCCTGAACATCGTCAGAGACCCCGGCCGCGCCGAGGACATCGTCCAGGACGTCTTCATATCGGCCCTGCGCCGGATGCGCTCGAGTGACCGCGCAATCTCCTTCAAACCGTGGATCTACGAGATCGCAAAGAACGCCTGCATCGATGAGTTGCGGCGCGTCCAGCGGACTCGGGAGGTCTCGATCGAGCAGGGCAGCGGGGAACAGCTGGCGTCTGCCGACCCCAGTCCTGTCACCTCCTTCGAGCGGGGTCAGCAACTCGCCATTCTGAACGGCGCATTCCGCGGCCTCTCCGAGAGGCAGCACAAGGTCTTGGTTCTGCGCGAGCTGGAGGGCCTCTCGTATACGGAAATCGCCGCCCGGACGGGAATGACCGTGCCCATGGTCGAGAGCACGCTGCTCCGTGCACGCCGCCGGCTCAGCCACGAGTACGACGAAATTGCGACCGGTCGCCGATGCCAACAGGTCCACGCGGTAGTCGACACCGGCGGCCAGACAGCGGTGGATGGCCTCGGCCTGCGCGAGCGCCGGCGCTTCGCTCGTCACGTTGCTCACTGCCAACCGTGTGCTCGGTACGTCCACCTGGCCGGGGTTGCTGCACCCGAGACCGGGCTGCCCGCGGTCGCCAAGAAGATCGCGGGTCTGCTGCCGTTTCCGATCGCCCGGTGGTCATTGCCGTGGGGCCGTCACTCGGAGAGCGGGTCGCGGGCCTCGGGTCTGCTGCGGTCAGCCCGCAAGGCCGCACAATTCGCCCATCCGGGGGCGTCAGTGGGTGTCACCCCGGCGACGGTTGCGACGATGGCGGCCGTCGTGATTGCAGGCGGCGGTGCGGCGGTCGGTTTATTGCAACCAGGGCACGCGACGGCGAGCCAGCGTGGCGCTGCGACTATCAGCGCACGGCCCACGGCCGTCAAGCGGGCAGTCAAGGCGGGTCAAGCACGTACGGCAGGCCCGCAGCTCGGGCAGGCCGCATCGGTTTCACGCACATCGGGCGGATCGACGGGCGCCACCCGCTCTGGCACGGCTCAGACCAGCCAGGCCCCGCATGGCGCCTCGAACGCGGCACCCACCACCCGTCCGGCCGGGGCCCCCGCGACCTCGACCCATGCGTCG
>Ga0070741_10003210_pt1 | contig 41221 bp, 42 predicted proteins | sample Coa_R1_4_FD_66440 | JGI IMG/M metagenome (GOLD analysis project Ga0070741, IMG submission 66440) | Surface soil microbial communities from Centralia Pennsylvania, which are recovering from an underground coalmine fire - Coalmine... | ecosystem: Environmental > Terrestrial > Soil > Unclassified ... | reverse complement strand
TGGTACGTGAACGCCTTCGCCGCAGGACCGAACGTCGTCGGGGTCACCGCCGACGCGCTCGTGCTCCTGAGCGACGGCGAGCTGCGCGCGATCCTCGCGCACGAGCTCGGGCACCAGGCTGGCACGGACGCGCTGCCGCGCGGCTTGATCACCTGGTACCTCGGCGCAGCCGAGGCGTTCGGCCGGCCTGTCGGCGGCTGGGTGCTCGCCGCTTTTCTTCGCCTGCTCTACCTCCCGATCGTCGTGCTGCTCGCCCTTGCCGGACGGTCGTCCGAGTTCGCCGCGGACGAGTTCGCGGCGCGCGCAGGTTACGGCCGAGACCTACGCCATCTCCTGCTCCGGCTCGGCCCGAACAACCCGCCGACCCTGACCGCGGCGATTCTCGCGTCCCACCCAGCGACCGTCGACCGCGTCCGGCGCCTCGAGCTCGCGGAGCAGCCGGCATGAGTGAGGCGACCTCGGTCGGCCGCGCACAGCTCGTCCAGGGCGCCCGCGCGCTCCGAACGCCGCACCCGGTCGAGGTTGTGCAGCTGCCGGACAGTGCGCGTGCGGCCATCGACCCGCGTGCCTCCCACGTCGCATGGTGCGCCTTCCGCGTCACCGCGCTGCGCCCCGGCGTCATCAGCTCCATCACCGACCTTAGCCAGGCCCTCCGCGGGATGGCCGACGTGCTGCTGCACAGCTACGAGCCCGATCGCACCACTGCCTTCACGCGGATCGAGACGCGGCATGACAGCGTCGGCCGCGTTCAGCTCGAGCTCAGCCTGGCGGTGGGGGTCCTCGGGGACCGGCAGGAGGCGGCCGCGGATGCCGAACACCTGGCCGCAACCGCGCTTGCCGCGCTGCGCCGGCACCCGGCGCCGTTCAGCTTCGAGCGTCTCGACCCCGCGACGCTACTGGCGTCCGCGCCGAGGCACTGTGCCGCGATCGGCCAGCGCCTGCTCGGCCTTGCCGACGAGACCGAGGAGGCGCGTGCGGTCTCGCGCTGGGACCACCCGCAGCTCGAGACGTGGGCCGACCTCGCGGAGCTCTTCCTGCACCACCCGGCGCCGCTCGTGATGCAGGCGAGCTTCGCCGCCACCGAGCTATCGGCGGCGGAGACGTTGGAACTGGAGCAGAACTCGCGTATTGCGGAGCAGATCCGGCTCCGCGCGGCGCAGGAGGGCAATCCCGTGCTCGCGCGCCGCGCGGCGCGAATGGTCGAGACACTCGCCGACCTCGCCGAGAGCTACAGCGGACCGCTCTGGGTGGGAGGCGTCTTTGTCGGCTCGGCCGAGCCTCTGCCGCGGCCGCTGCTGCGCTCCGTCGCGAACGCGATCAGCAGCGAACTGGACGTGCTCCACGTCGGGCAGGCGGCGCCCGTGGTCGCAGCCCGTGCGCGCCTGGTCGGCGGCTACGAGATCGACTATGCCGCCGCCGACGCCGCAGTCGCGTTCCGTCTCGGCTTGCCTCCTGCGGCTCTGCGGTCGCGGAAGCTGCACGAGCTCTTCTCTGCGACGGAGGCCGGGCTCGCGTTCCGGTTCATGTTGGGGCGCGTGCCGACGCTTCCGCTCGAGGGCGCACCGGCGGTCGCGCCGCCGGCCGACCTTCCAGCCGACGGCGTCAGGCTCGGCCGCGACTCTCGTGGCAACGACGTGTTCCTCGGCGACGACGCGGCCCACTTCTGGCTTCAAGGCGCGACCGGCGCCGGCAAGTCTACGGCCACGATCGCCGCCGTCGAGAGCTGCCTCGAACTCGGCATTCCGTTCGTCCTGCTCGATCCCCACGGCACGACCGCCCGTGCCGCAAGACACGCAGCAGTGGCGTGCGAACGCGAGATCGGGCTCTTCGACCCTCGGGAGCCGTACACACTCGCACTCGACGTCCTCGGCGGCCTCGACGCAGCGAGGGCCAGCGATGGCGAGATCGCGAAGGTTGTCGGCCGTTCGGTCGTGGATGCCGCCAGCTCCCACATCCCCGACGCGTGGACGGGCGTCCGCTGGCAGCAGCTCGCGCGCGCCGCGGGCGAGATTGCGATCACGGCATCTCCGGACCACGAGCTGCGCTACGAGGACGTCGGGCGGCTGATGATCGACGAGTCGTTCCTCGCGGCCGTCCTCAGCGACCACCCGCGAGCGGAGTCGCACTCGGCGCTCGTTCTCCGCCAGCTGACGCGCGAGCAGGACAAGGCGGGCACCGGGCTGTGGGCGTCTGCGAAGTTCGACTCGATCGCGAGGAGCGCGATTGCGCGCGCCCTGTTTGCGCCTTTTGGTCGCGGCGTGAGCGTCAAGCAACTGATCGAGCACGAGATCCCGCTCGTCGCCGACCTCAGCGACGGGTCGCGACTGGAGACACGGCTCGCGGGCCACATCTTCTTGACGTCCGTTCTCGACCACGTCCTGACGCGGCCGGCAGCTGAGCGCACGCCCCTCTACCTCTTCGTCGACGAAGCCGCCGTCTTCCCGGCGGTTGCGCTTGCACGCGCGCTCGCCGAGGGGCGCAAGTTCGGTTTGCGCCTCTTCGTCGCGAACCAGTCCATCTCGCAGCTCGACGACGAGCTCGTCGACGCGCTGAACGCGAACGCCGGCCGCGTCATGTTCAGGCTTGGACTGAGGGACGCGTACCTTCTCGCTCCTCTGATGGGCGTATCGCCCGAAGATCTAACGGGACTGGCGAACCTGCACGCGCTGATGCAGCTCCCCGGGCGGAGTGCGTTCAGCGTTCGGTTCGACCCGCCGGACACCATTGGCGAGCTTCCGCGGTACGAGCCGCCGACGCGCATGTCCGGACGGTTGACGGCGACGAGCGACGGCGTCTCCGACCCGTGCGCGGACGAAGGCGGCGCCATTTGGCGGCGGGTCCTCCAGCGGCTGCACGCAGACGAGTCTCCCGGCGCGCGCCGCGACAGCTGGCTGCAGTCCGTTATCGCGACCCGGATCCGCGACGGGAAGCTCGAGGTTGTCTTCGACAACGACTTTCTCTGCGACTGGTTCTCGGTCTACCACCTACATCGGCTTCAGGCGACGGTCGCCGAGGTGACGCAGGGCGATCTGGAAGTAGTCGTTCGTGCATCCGGCGAGCGCGCGTGAGCGGCTTGACGAAGGGAGGCGCGCGTGGCGTGCACCACATGTAAGGGCACAGGCAGGTGCCCGAAGTGCGGAGGCAGCGGCGGAAGTCCGGGGCTGCTCGGCCTCACCCAGCTCACGTGCTCCCTCTGCAAAGGAAAGAAGGTGTGCATCACCTGCAACGGCACCGGCCGGTGAGTCAGGGATGTCGACATGGACCGAGGTCCGCGATGGCTACGTCGCGGCCGAAGAGCACATCGTCACGCCGCGGCAGCGGTCAGACTGTTGGGGGTCTGCATGACCACCGCCTCTGCGTTCCGGCCCCGGTTGCGAGGGGCGCGAGGTCGGCGGCGTTGAGATCGTGCTGCTCGACGTACTAGCTCCCAGCGGCCGCCTCGCGCGCTCTTCTGATTCTTTCGAGATCTTTCTCGACGGACAGCCCATGGCGTACGAAGTGGTCGAGCTTGTTACAGAGGCGGTGAGCAAGGACCGCGTTGTCGACGGTCCTGCGGCCCCCGTCTAGCTTCGCGATTGGGTAATGCTCGAGGGTCGCCTCCCAGTCGTTCCATTGGTTGGTGCGCGGTGCGAAGTAACCCGCACCACCCAGCTCCTCGGGGCAGAAGCACTGGGGCATCCCGCACCTCACCTCTGTGATGTAACCAAGCTCCGCAGCTCGGACGAGGATGCCCTTGACGCCCAAGGCTCTGAGTCTCTTGGCCACGTCCGCACCTCTCGCGGGGTCGAGCGGTGGTCTTGTCACGCGGAAAGGCTATCGGCCCCGAATCGCTTGGCCGCCAGTCGGCAGTGACGCGCCGCAACAGTTGGCCAACGTGCGATGTCTACCTCGCCGCCCAGTACCAGCGGCTCCGCCCGCGGCGTGGCCACGGCCGCGCGCTCGGCGCGGTCAAGCACTCGATCCTCTGCGCCTGCTGGCACATGCTCACAACCGGCGAGCTCTACCGCGACCTCGGCGGCGACTACTACAGCCGCCGCGACCCCGAACGCGCCACCCGCCGCCTCGTCGCCCAACTCGAACGACTCGGACACCGCGTCACCCTCGAGGCGGCCGCCGCTTGACCCACCGGTCATTTCCCATCAGTCCTCCAGCGAGAACTCCGCCCCCAACTCGGATGGGACGTCGAGCTCGACGCGTGGTGGTCCGTCGGCTAGGAGCGCTTCTTCGGCATCAGGTAGGGCGAGAACGTGCGCGACTTCGGTTGGACGGGCTCCTTGAGGCCGGGTCCCCGCGCGCAGACGAAGAGGATCGGGATGTGCCCGACGAACGGCTCGTTCAGGTTCAGCATGTGCTCATAGCAGTAGCGGAGCGTCGCGTAGTGCGGCTGGAGGATCACGCCGGCACCGATCTGGCCTCGCTCGTAGCCGCGCCGGAACTTGAGGAGATCGTTGTAGATCTCCCAGTCCTCCATCTCGATCGCGACGCCTACCTCTTCTCCGGCCACCTCGAAGAACTTGAGCGCGTCGTAGCGTTCGTTGATCGGGAGGTTGTCGTGAGTCGGCGAGTACGGCGGCACACGCACCTCCGGTAGCCACCCGTGCGCGGCGAGCCGCTTCTTGTACTCCTGTGGCTTGTAGGGTGGCTCCGGCCGGTACGCCTCGCAATGGCCGAGAACCGCCTCCTCGATCTCGGCGAGCGCGCCGAGATCGCGCAGCAGCTGCTCAGCTCCGGCTTGCGAGCGGACGACGAGCTCATACGTCAGCGGCGCTGCGCCTGCGACATCGGTCATCGGTTGAGTCTAGGCGGCTGCGAAAGTCGCCGGCCGCGCGCGCGGCCGGCTCAAGCCGCATTCATTCGACGACCGCGCGAAGGCGCTCCGTCCAGTCGTCGCCGGCGTCGAGCAGCTCGTCTGTGGCGAAGACGCGGTAGCCGCTGACGTGCTCGACGAAGCGCGCGGCCGCTTGGAACGTCTCGACAGGTAGCCGTGCGGCACGCCAGACGCAGAAGTCGTCGTCGAAGAGGACGACGACGGCGGCGTCGAAGTCCCAGGAACGGAAGACGGACAGCTGACGCTCGCCGTTCGCGCGCGGATCGGTCACAACGCGGGCCTTGACCTGAAGGCGCTCGCCGTCCCCCGCGAGCACATCCCAGCTCTTTTGGGAGTTCGGCGCGAGCTCGCCGCTCGTTGTGCGTTGAACGAGGAGCTCGGCGTAGTCGCCTGCCGGTGCGTTACCGGTCCGGATGACGCCGCGCCGACGCAGTTCGGCGAGGATCGCCCGCGAAAGGGCGAGCAGCTCGCCGATGCCCAACTGCCTGAGGTCGATGCCGGCCGGCCGCTGCGCATCGGTCACGGCCTCAGTATCGCGGTGCGTCGCCGGACTGGCGGTTCGCTCCTCGCGTCGAACGGCGCGTCAACGGCTGCTGAACCCGTGGCAGGCTTCACCTTCGGTGACCACTCCCACGCTTCATACCGAGATCGAACGGGTGCTGCAGCTGAACGGCGGCGGCCCGATGAGCGCGCAAGCGATTGCCCGCGCGGTCGCCTCGGCTGGCCGCTACCGCAAGCGCGACCGCTCCCCGGTGGAGCCCGAGCAGATCCACGCGCGCGTGAGCAAGCACCCCGACCGGTTCGAGCGGACACGCGACGGCATCCGGCTCCGCGAGGCAGGTCCAGAGATCAAGGAGCGGCTCGTCGAACCAGCCGGCGACTCGGCCACGCCCTGGTACTGGGAGGGGAACGTCCAGACGAGCGTCGCGCAATTCCTCGTGGCGCAGGGATGGATGATCGAGAGCACCGCAGACACCGCCTCGCGCGAGCGCGGGATCGATCTGATCGCGACGAAGGGAGCACGCCGGCTCGCCGTCGAGGTGAAGGGCTATCCGGGCACGGTCTACGCCCGCGGCGAACGCGCGGGACAGCCGAAGCCCACCGCGCCGACGACCCAGGCCCGGCACTGGTTCGCGCAGGCCCTGCTCATGGCCGTACTGGTCGGCGGCTCAGGCGAGTACGCCGACGTCGCGCTCGCGTTCCCGGACATGCCGCGCTTCCGAGACCTCATCGCGCGAAGCGAGTGGGCGCTGAGACGTCTCGGCATCCGTGTGTTCCTCGTGGGCGAAGCCGGCGATGTCGAGGAGCCTCTCGGATCGTGAGAGCGCGCCTTCGCGAGCTCGCCCGCGACGCCTGGATACAGCACGAGCGTGCCGAGCGCGAGGTCGTGCCGCATCTCGTCCGGCCGTCGATCCCAATTCTCTTCTTCGGCGACAGTGAGCGCTTCGCCGCCTCGCCGCTTCGCGTCATCACGGTCGGGCTCAACCCGTCGCGCGAGGAGTTCCCGCGCGCCGCGCCGTTCCTGCGCTTCCCGGCCGCCGAAGGCGCGAGCGGCCGCGATCCGGATCGCTACCTTGCCTCGCTTGATGCGTACTTCCGGACCGCGCCGTACACCGGCTGGTTCAACCCGTCGTTCGAGCCGCTCCTGCGCGGCCTCGGCTCGAGCTACTACGACGGAGCCTTGTCGGCCGCGCTGCACACGGACCTTTGCTCGCCGCTTGCGACTGACCCGACCTGGTCGCGTCTCGCCCCGCCGGAGCAAGCGCTTCTCGAGCCGGCGGGGCGGCGACTGTGGCACGAACTGGTGGAGGCGCTCCAGCCGGACGTCGTTCTGATCTCGGTCGCTCGCCGACGACTGAGCAAAGTCGAGTTCCCGCTGACCGAGCCCGCCTCGGTGATCGACACGGTGGACGGCCCCGGACGTATGCGGCCCTACCGGATCGAGGCGTTCCGCCACGCGCTCGGCTCCGGGAGGGTGCCGCTGTTCGTCTTCGGGCAGGCGTCGCAGACCCCGTTCGGCTCGATCTCGGGCGTCGAGAAGCGGCGGATCGGCGCCAGGATCTTGGAGCTACTTGATGCGTGAGCGCCGCTGCTTCGTGCAGTTCATCCATCCCGGCGGCGAGCACTCGCCCGATCAGGGCGATCTCAAGTTCTGGAATCGCGACGCGCACCGGCGCAAGTTCCTGAAGGGCCGTGGCCGCTACGTCGAGAGCGGCGAGCTCAGGGAGGACGACATCGTCTTCTGGGGCGAGTGGGAGCCGGAATCGCGGGTACTCGCCCGCTACTCGGACCGGGTTCCGGACGGTCCGCACTTCCTCTACGAGCCGTTCTTCGTCGATCACCATGACGGCGCCTGGCGGCAGAACACGGACCCGTTCGTCTTCGACGAGCGTTTTCATTACACCGGCTGCTTGCAACACACGCGTCGCGGACCGACGCAGCTGCGCTTCCTCGCGCCCGGGTCGCTCGTCCTCTTCGGCTCCTGCCGCGAGAAGTCCCGCTTCGTCGTCGACACCGTCTTCGTCGTCGGCGACTACGTCGATCACTCCGCGCGCGACTGGCAGGAGACGCTCGACGAGCGGGTCTCCTGTATCTACCGCAAGGTCACGCTCGAGCCGTGGTACGGCGGGTCCGTTCCCGAGGGTCAGAGTCACCGGCTCTACTTCGGCGCGACGCCCGAGCGCCCGGTCGGAGAGATGTTCAGTTTCTTCCCCTGCCGGCGCTATGACAGCAGCGAGCCCGGCTTCGCCCGCCCGGAGGTCCACATCCCGGGGTTCATCACCCGTCATCTGACCCAAGGGAAGAAGATGGCGCGCGATCTGAGCGTCGCAGAGGTGGCCGAGCTGTGGGAGCAGGTCGTCGGCCAGGTCGAATCACAGGGACTGGCGCTCGGGACATACGCGGAGCTTCCGCCGGAGGGCGGGGAAGGAGGTCGGCGTGTCGAGGATCCTGGTTCCGTCGGGCGGTGCTGAAGGCTGGCAGCGCTTACTCGCCGAGCCGGAGAAGCAGTGGCGGACGGGCTTTTCTGCGAAGGCGCTCGCACACTGCTGGGAGGCGGCCGGCGGCTTCCCACCGTCTGTACAGGCGCTGTTCGACGGCTCGCGCTTCGAGGAGCTTCATGGACTCGAACTGCTGCTGGGCGTCCCTGAGCACCGCGTCCCGCTGCCTGGCGGTCGCCGCGCGTCGCAGACTGACCTGTTCGTCCTCGCACGTGCGAAAGACGGCCTCGCGGCGATCGCTGTCGAGGGGAAAGTCGCCGAGTCGTTCGGGCCGCTCGTTCGCGAGTGGCTAGCACCGACGCCTTCGCCCGTCGAGGGCGAGCCGGACATCCCGCCGAGCGAGGGAAAGCACCAGCGGCTCGCCTTCCTCAGCTCGAACCTCGGACTGGCTGTCGAAGACGCAGCCGGCGCCCGCTACCAGCTCATGCACCGGACCGTCTCCGCGCTTATCGAGGCGCGCCGGTTTGCCGCCCGGCACGCCGTGATGCTCGTTCATTCCTTTGGCGAGCGAGACGAGTCGTTCGCCGACTACGAGCGGTTCGCCGCGATGCTCGGCGCGGAGGCGAAGCGAGACGAGCTCGTTGCGGCTCGTGTTCCGGGCGACATCCCGGCCTACCTGGGCTGGGCGACCGGGGACCCGACCTATCTGGCGGTCTAGCTGTCCGAGCCGCGAGCGCCACCATTTCTCGGGCGCACGTCCGCGCCGACAGCGCCTGAGAGGCCAAGGGATAGCCGGGAACTGGCCCAGTCGCCGCGGTGGCGCACACGGGCGCACACGTGCGCCCGGTGGCGCGGGACGTAAGCACGCGGCGGGATTGAGGGCCGCGGGTGGCCCTTGAGGCCCGGCAGTCGAAGCCGGCCTGTCGAAGCCTGTGTGGCGCACCTGCAGGTGACGGCGCCTCTAAGGGTGTCTAATGGCTCCTTTAGAAAGCCCCTCGCGCCTGCGGCGCGGGACGTCGGCCGAGCCGGCCGCCTTGTCAGGCCTCGTCGAACGACGCGAGCGGGTGGTTCTCGCGTAGGAACTCGGCGAAGAGGGGGACGGTGAAGTCGACCTGGCCGCGTCGCGGGCTCCAGATCAGCCCTTTCTGGATCAGCGACTCGCGGAAGACGGAGACGCCGCGGGTGTCCCTGGCGCCGTAGCGGGCCGCGACGTCGCTTGATCGGTAGGGCGGATCGCCAAGCGCGGCCATCGCGGCCAGGTAGCGCTGCTCAGCGTCGCTGGCAAGCTGAAAGCGGGGGCCGAAGAAGCTGCGCTCGAGCGAGTCGGTGACGATCTCGCGCACGGTCTCGAGGTCGGCGGGACCTATCGGGGCTTTCTCGGCGTGGTTCCAGAGCTCGAGCCCGTACTCCTGGATGAAGTAGGGGTAGCCGGCGGATTCGCGCACGACCTGACGGGCGGCCTTCTCCTCGTAGTCCACGCCGAGCGTCGCGGCCGGCCCTACCAGGGCGGCGCGCGCGGCCGCGTCGCTGAGGCGGCCGAGCTCGCGGTACTGGAAGAGCCGGTCGGCGTAGGGCTTGGCCGCGATCAGCCGCACCTGCAGATCGGGAAGGCCGGCGCCGACGAGCGCGACCGGGAGGCCGCGCCGGCTGATCGCCTGGAAGGCGATGCAGATCGCCGCGAGCGCGGGCGTGTCGAGGTTGTGCATCTCATCGATCAGAAACAGCGCGCCCGAGCGGCTCGCCTGCGCGACCTCGCCGATCTCGAGCAGCAGCTCGCTCAGGTCCTGCTCGGGATCGCCCGAGTCGGCAACGCCGGAGGCGGCCTCGACGTCGAGCTTGAGCTGGATCGCACCGGGGACGGCGATGCTGAACGCCTTCACCACGCCGAGGGCGCGCTCGACGCGGTCCTTGAGCCGGTGCTTGCGGCTCATCTCGCGCAGCAGCCGGGTGGCCATGCGCGCGAAGGTGAGTCGGAAGTCGGGCTGGGAGCCGACCTCCTGCACGTCGGTGGTCGCCCAGCCGGCCTCGCTCGCGAGCACGTCGAACTCCATCAGCAGCACGGTCTTGCCGACGCCGCGTAGGCCGGAGTAGACGAGGCTGCGCTCGTAGCCGCCCCCGCTTAGGCGCTCGATCAGCGCCTGCACGTTCTCGAGGTCGGGGTCGCGGCCGGCGAGGACGGGCGGCTTGCGGCCGGCGCCGGGTGTGTAGGGGTTCTCGCGCTTGTTCATGGGCGGCTGCGCCGATTTCTAACGAACGGGTTAGAAAAGCTTAGAAGGGATCGCGGCCAACGAGCGAGAGCCGCCGCAGCGGCTCTCGCCGGCCCGGTCAGCGCCGGTCAGGCGCTCGTCTGCTTCTGCCGCTGCCGCTGTCGTGGCTTCGCCTTCGACTTGCTGGCGGCGGGGACATCCTGGGCCGGGGCGCCCGCCGCCTCCGCGAGCGCGTACGTGCCCTTCTCGACACGGGCGAAGGGGCCGCCCGGCTTGGAGCCGACGGCGAGCATGGCGGTGATCGTCTGCTCGGGGGTCTTGCCGCCGAGCCGGCTGCGGCCGGAGTCGATCACGCGCTTGGCGATCTCCTTCGCGTGCAGCGGCTCGCCCGCCTCGCGCAGGACGTCGATCGCGACCTGCTTGGCGGGCTCACCGGTCGTGGCGCGTCGCTTGGCCATGGTGGTGACCTCCTTCTTCTCCTCGTCGGTTGCTGGCCGGCGGCGGGGCGAGGAGGATCCGCCGCCGCCGGAGTTCGGTCGTGCGCGTCGCGCGGGCGGCGGCACGGTGGGTGCGTGCGTGCCGCTGGCGCTTGCGCTCGGGCCAGTGCCAGAGCGGCCCGCCCGCTTCGCAGTCGATGCAGCGGACGCTGTTGCCGAGCAGGTTGAAGCCGTACAGGTCAGGCATCGGCCTCTCCGCCCGGGCCGAAGTGCCGCTGGTTGCCATAGCAGGCCTGCCGGCCCTCGACCAGCAGGACGCGGGGCGCGGGCGTCTCGCGGTAGCCGCTGAGATCGGCCGGTTGGTCGGTCGCCTCGACGACGGCGGCGATCGTGTACTCGAACGGCCAGGAGGGCTGCGTGATGAAGCGGACCTCCGCCTCGCCGTCGCAGCACTCAAGCTCGGCGATTAGTTCCTCAACGGTCACTGCTCCTCCTTTCAGTCGTGCTGGCCTGTGCTCGCCGGGGGAAGCGCCAGCCGCGTCTCCGGCGAGGTGGGCGCCGGCAGTTGCCTGCGCTCCTCGAACAGCTGGCCGAGCTGCCGGCCGACCTGGCTGCGGCGCGCCTCGCGCTCCTTCCACTGATGCGCGTAGACGCGCAGGGTCGTGTCTGGCTTTCGGTGCCCGAGCCGACGCTGCACGTCGACCAGCGGGACGTCGAGAGCGATCAGCATGCTGGCGTGGCTGTGGCGCAGGTCGTGCAGGCTCGGCTCGGGCGCCGCGACCCCGGCAGCCTTGACCGCCCGCTTGAGCGCCTCGCGGGCGACCTTCCGCTCCAGTCCGCTGCCGGTGCGGCTGGCGAACACGAGCGCGGCCGGGTCGAAGGCGGCGCCGCGCTCGGCGACGAGTGCGAGCAGCCGGCGCATGAGCCGGGGCGGGATGTCGATCGCGCGCCGCGACTCCTCGGTCTTGAGGGGGGTGCGGTTGCCGTCGCGTCCGAGCTGGTACTCGACCCGGATCAGCGAGTGGGCGCGGTCGAGGTCGCAGACGGCGAGTCCGAGCGCTTCGCCGATCCGCAGCCCAGCGCTGATCAGCAGCTCGAGCAGGCAGCGGTACAGCTCGCAGTCAGCGCAGGCGATCACTGCCTGCATCTCCTCGAGGGTGAGGATCCGCTTCGGCCGCTGGTCGTCGAGCTTCGGCCGCTCGCCGCGCTCGAGCTGGCTGCAGGGGTTGACCGGGATGGCACCGCGCCGGGCGGCGTGCGCGAGAACGCGTGAGAGCGGCCGCAGCGCAGTCAAAGTGGTCGAGCCGCGCAGACCCTTGCGCCGCATGTGGGCGATGAAGTTGGCCACGTCGTCGACCGTGATCTGGTCGAGCCGGCGGCGGCCGAAGTAGGGGATCAGGTGCTCGCGAAGCGCCCAGCTGTGCACCTCGCGGGTGCGCTCGCGCACGGGCTGGCGCTCGAGCCAGGCCCAGGCGTACTCCTCGAACGTCTGGCGGACCGGTTCGACGCGCTCGCCGCGGCGGCGTCGCAGTCGCAGCTCGGCCCGCTTCGCCTCCGCATCGTCCAGGCTTCCATGCACGACCGTCCAGCGGCGCTTGCCGGTCGAGTCGAGGTAGGAGATCTCGTAGGGCGGCGCGACCTTGCCGCCCGGGCGCGGCCGGTAATAGATGCCGGGGTGGCGGGCGACCGGACGCCGGCGCGGGCGGGCGTTACCCTTGGCTTGCATCGGAGCCAATACCTCCGTTGCCGGCCCCGGGGCGTACCAGCGCCGCCGGGGCATTTGCTGAGTCGTGGACGACCATAGCTCCACCTAGCCGGCGCATCCAGTCGATTCGTATTCGGCCTCGACCCAGCGGTCGAGCTCGTCGCGGTGGAAGAGCAGCCCCTGCCCGTCGCGCTTCTTGCGGAAGGGGATCGCGCGGGCGGCAGTGAGCTTGTAGAGCCGGTCGCGGGAGAAGCCGAGGTAGGCCATCGCCGCGTCGAAGTCGAGCCAGGGCGACTCGCTGCGGGGCGCCAGCTCGAGCCGCTCCGCAAGGAGCGCCGCGGTCCGCTCGGCGAGCGCCTGCAGCAGCCCGTCGGGGACGACGAGCGCGAGCTCGTGACCGGCGTCGAGCGGCAGCCTCACCGCCCCGCCTCCTCGGGTGGCGCAGCGTGCTGCGGCTCTCGCGTGAAGACGAGTACGTCCTCGTGGGCGATCAGGAGCATGCGCTCGAAGGTGCTGCGGCGCTGGTGGTTGAGCTGGAAGAAGCTCGCCCGCGGCACGAGCGTGCCGTCGCGCAGGCCGCAGAGGAGCGCCACCCGCCGTGCCTCGAGGGCGAGCCCGGCGCCGGCGGCAAGGCGGATGATCTGGTCGGGCAGGTCGACGAGCTGCCCGTGGGAGCGGTAGGCGCGGGCGGTGAGGACGAGCCGCCCCTGCGGGGCGAGCATGCGGGCGCAGCCGGCGAGGATCTCGGCGAGCGCATCCGCGAAGCTCGCGCGGCCGCCGCGGCCGGTGTGGGATGGCAGGTGGGCGAGGTTGCCGGGGTTGCGCGAGTAGCGGTCGTCCCACTTCTCGACCGGGCGGCCGTGGCCGGCCTTGACTTGCCCGTGCAAGGAGCGGCCGTAGGGCGGCGAGGTGAGGATCAGGGCGACCTGGCCGGCGAGCTCGTCGAGCAGCCCGCGCCCGAGCCGCCGCGCGTCACCTTGCAGGCAGAGTGCCTGCGCGGGGGCGCCTTGCTCGCGCGCGAGGACGGCGTTGCCCGCTGCGATCGCGGTCCAGCGCGGCTCCAGCTCGACGCCGATCGCGTCCCGGTCGAGGTGGATCGCCTCGACCAGGGTGGTGCCGATCCCGCACATCGGGTCGAGCACCAGCTCGCCCGGCTGGCTGTAGGCGCGGATGACCGTGCGGGCGAGCTCGGGCAGCATCTTCCCGGGGTGGGCGGTCGAGGCGGGCAGGTAGCGGCCGCGCCGCTGGTCGCGCGCGGTCTGCTGCGCGACCGGCCACACCGACAGCACTGAGGCGTCCTCGATCGGCGCACTGCCGCCGCAGCGGTGGCGGGCGCTCACGCCGCCCTCCGCTGCGCGGCCGGGGCGCTATCGCGGGCGGCCTCGGCGGCCTCGGGCTTGCGGAAGACGAGCACGTCTTCGTGGCAGACGAGCTGGATCGGCTCGCCGCGGGCGAGCGCCTTGCGGATCGTGCTTAGCTGCCAGAAGGACGGGCGCGGAACGAGCTCGCTGCCGCGGATCGCGGCGTGGAGCGCGATCACGTGCTGCCAGTACTGAAGACCGCTCGCCTGGCAGAGCTCGACGGTGACGCCGGCGAGGTCGTGCAGCCCGCGGCCGTTGCGGAGGTTCTTGGTGACGACGACGAGGAAGCCACCGGGCTTGAGCGCGGCGGCGCAGGCGGCGTACACCTCGCCCATCGCGGCGCGGTAGCGCTCGCCGCGGGCGTGGCCGAGGTTGTCGCGGTCGGCCGAGTAGTTGCGCGAGTCCTTGGCGCCGAGGCTGCCGCCCGCGAGCCAGGCTGGCTTGTCGATCAGCTGGATCTCGCGCCCGTACGGGGGCGAGGTGAGGATCAGGTCGGCGCTGCCGGCGCCCAGGCGGGTGACCGTGCCCGCGCCGTCCTCGTCGCCGCCCTTGCGCCAGGCGCGGCCGGCGCGGGTGAGCAGGCGGGGGAGCTGGCGGGCGTCGCCCTCGACGACGGCGGCGCGACCGGCTGCGCCGTGTTCGCGGGCGCGGGCGATGTTGGCGGTGGCGAGGCCGGCCCAGCGGCGCTCGAGCTCGACGCCGAGCGCGTCGCGGTCGAGGTGGATCGCCTCGACCAGGGTGGTGCCGATCCCGCACATGGGATCGACGATCAGGTGGCCTGGCTCGCTGTAGGCGGCGATCGCGCGGCGCGCGAGCTCGGGCAGCATCTTGCCCGGGTGGCGGATCGATTCGTCCAGGTAGCGGCCGAGCCGCTGCCGCTGGCTGGTCTGCTGGGCGCAGGGCCAGACGGCGAGCGGCAGGTCTGCGGTGGTTGGTTTGCGTGCGGTCAGGCATGCGGGGCCGGCGGAGGAGCCAGATCGATCGTGTCGTCGGGGATGGGAATCGCTGCGTGTAGGAGCGGGAGCGCCTCGCCGAGCGCGGCGAGCGGCGAGCGCTCGGGCGTCCAGACGGCGACGCGGATCGGGGCGCTGCTGCCGGCGAGGGCGCGGGCGAGGTTGTCGCGGCGCGCCGGCGTCGGCGCCGCGACGACGACCACGGGGTCGTCGACGGTGAGCTCGCTTCGCGGCAGCGCCCGTGCGTAGCGGCGCGCCTTCTGGCGCAGCCGCTCGTGCTCCTCGGTGGAGCGGTCGAGCTCGAGCAGGAAGCTGACCGGCCCCTGGCCGGGCAGCTCGAGGCGGCCATAGCCGTCGGGGGCTGCCTGGCCGCCGAGGGCGGCCAGGCAGCGCCGCTCGCCCCACCAGGCGGCGAGCCGGCCGCCGGCTCGCCGCGCTTCGTCGGCGAGGCGGGTGAAGAACTCGTTCACCTCGAGCTGGTGGGTGAGCTTGCTCGAGGCGGCGATTGCGATCGCCGCCTGGTGCCGCCAGCCGAGCTCGCTGCGCTCGACGCCGAGCGCCTCGCCGACGACGTGGGCGCCGGCCTCGTCGAGCAGCCAGTGGTAGGGGCTTGAGCCCTCGCCGTGACGGCGCGGCGGGCGGAAGCGGTCGAGCACGCGCAGCTGGTACAGGCGCTCGAGCCGCCAGCGGGCGCGGCGGATCGAGCCGAAGTGCAGCCGGCGCAGCTGCTCGGTGGTGAGGACGCGGTGCTCGTAGCAGTCGAGCGCGACCAGCCGGTCGCGCTCGGTCAGGCGCGTGGCGAGCGCGGCCACAGCCGCGGCGCCCACGCGCCCCGTCCGGCCTTGCGAGCGGATCACGACTTTCCTCCACCTTGTCGGCCGCCGGAACGGAGGCCGGAAACCGCCGGGGTGCAGCGGGTTCCGCGCCTTTCGGGGGATCCGGTCCGGAGCGGACGCCAGAACGGATCCGGGAACGGACGCCAGAACGGACGCCAGAAACGCCTGCCCCGGTCGAGGTCGAGCCGGGGGCTCATGCGTGGCTTCGCCAGGGCCGGGTCTGCCGCTGCGCGAGCTGGGCCTCGACCTGCTCGCGAGCGCGGCCGTTGCGCGCGCGCGAGTCGGCGCGCACCGCCTTGGCCCGGTCCGGGTTGCCGGACGGGAGCGGCTCGGTGGTGAGGGTGAAGGCGGGGCCGGTCTCGCCGGCCCGGCAGAGGCGGGCGGCGGCGCTGTGGCGGGGCAAGTGAGCGAGGTCGTGGGCGGCGAGCTCGGGCTCGACCTCGCGGGCGAGCGCGGCCGCGTCCTGGGGGGAGAGCTGGAAGTAGAGCTTGCTGCGCGCGTTGGCGGCGATCGCCTCGCGCATCTCCTTGGGCAGCTGGGCGAGGTGCTGGTGGGCGAGGCAGAGCGAGAGGTGGTAGCCGCGCGCCTCGGCCAGCATCTCGTCGAGCGGGGTGGGCAGGTTGAGGTAGTTGTGCACCTCGTCCACGTAGAGGGCGCAGTCGGCGCGCTCGGCCTCGGGGCGGGCGGCGCGGGCGAGGGCGGCCTGCCAGACGCGGGCGACGACGAAGGAGCCGAGCAGGCGGCTCGTGTCCTCGCCTAGCGTCCCCTTCGGCACCTTGACGAGCAGCAGGCCGCCCTGGTCGAGAGTGCGGGCGGCGTCGATCGTGGAGCGCTCTTGCCCGACGATCGCGCGCACGGGACGGCGGAGCAGGAAGGCGCGCAGCTTATTGAGGACGGGACCGATTGCCTGCGCGCGGGCGGGCTCGCCAAGGTGGTCGTACCAGTCCCAGAAGGGCTCGAGCCCGACCGGGTCCTCGAACTCGAGCAGAAGCTGCTCGCGCCAGCGCTCGTCGGTGAGCAGGCGGGGGACGTCTGCGAGCGTTGCGGCGCCGCCTGCCTCGAGCAGGGTGAGCAGGCCGGCGCGGAGGATGTCGTCGGTGCGCGGTCCCCAGAAGCGCTCGTAGACGCGGCGGAAGATCCCGACCAGCTGGTCGACGACGAGGTCGTGGTCGGCGCCTTCGAGCACGTTCAGCCCGGGCGGGGCGGGATCGAGCGGATCGAGCAGATCGACCATCGCTTCCCGCCCGGCCGGGATCCGCTCCAGGATCTCCTCGACCAGGTCACCCTTGGGGTCGATCACGACCGCGCCCCGACCCGCCTCGAGGTCGGCGAGCGCGAGCCGGGCGAGGAGGGTCGACTTGCCCACCCCGGTCGGGCCGAGCAGGTGCAGTTGATAGCGGGCATCGGCGACCGCGAGCGCCACCGGCTCACCGCTCGCCGCGAGCCCGAGCGGCTTCCCGTCTCCGGGGAGGCCGGGCGGCGGCGCGACGCTGCGGGCGCCGGCCCGCACCAGCCCGGGCAGCGCCCGCTCCCCGGGCAGGTGCGCGAGCGCGGCAAGCTCTGGGATCGAGAGCAGAAAGCCACGCCGGCCAAGCGCGCGCAGGTGCAGCTTCCGTCTCGCCGCTCGGACGCGGCGGCGGCGCAGACCGACCCGGCCCTCGTAGCCGGCGAAGGCGCCAGCGAGAGCGTGGATCCGGCCGCGCGCGCTCCTCGGCTCCGGGGTGGAAACAGCCACCCGGACGAGGCAGCGGTAGAGCGGGTGCGAGGCCTTCTCCAGCACCGCGCGCACATCCGGGTTGACGGTCGGGTCGAGCGCCGGACGCGCCGCCGGGCCGGGCAGAACGAGGTCGAGCAGACGGCCCACTCGGACGGGCGAGAGGCCGGCCCGGATCCGCCGCGCCGCAGCGAGCAGCCGCCGTTGCTCGCGGGCGGTCGCAGGCCGCACGACGACCTGCACGAGCGCCCGCTCGCCCGCGCCCAGGCCGGCGAGCTGGCCGAGCACGAGCCGCAACGGATCGGGACCCTCCTGGCCGCCGAGCGGAAACCACTCTCGCCCCGAGAGCACAAGCTCGCCCGCCACAAGCACCCCGTCGTCGCTTGAGCCGGGGAGCAGGACGTTGTCCTCCTCACCGCCGGAGCCGGACTCGCCGCTCCCGGTGTTGGCGTCGAGGCCCAGCTCGGCAGGGAGCACGGCGGTAGTGATGCCAGGCCAGGCGGAGGCAAGCGCGCGCTCGACCAGGCCGGGCGGGACCGAGCTCGGGACCCAGATCCGGAACTCGCTGCCGCCGCGGCCGGCGGCGATCTCCCAGGCGAGCTGGGGCTGCCCCGAGAGGAGGCGGGCGAGGCGGGGGCGGAGCAGGTCGTGCAGCGCCGACCAGAGCAGCCGCGCCCCCTCTGGCTCGACCTCGGGCGGGACGCCGATCGCGATCAGCCGCGCCCCGGCCGCCAGGCGGCGTTCGCGCAGACGCCCGAGTACGACCGCCGTGACAACGAGCGCGAGCGCCATCCCGCCCGCGACCAGCGCAACGTCGATGACGACGCCCAACGCGTCGCGCGCAAACTCGAGAGCATCCTGGAAGAGGAGGCTGGGGTCGCGCAGGTAGCGGACGAGCGGGGATTCCCCGTTTGTGCTTGTCACCGGTCGTAGCCGAGGTGGATGTGGTCCTGGTGGTCGGCGTCGCTGAACAGGCCTGGCAGCCCTGAGAGCTCGGCGAAGGGTGTGCCGAGCTCGTCCGGCCGCAGCGGCGCCGGCAGCGAGGCGAGCGCGAGCGCCGCTTGCCGCGCAGCCCCGTTCGCGGGGGACACGGGCACGCCGTCGATCGCGCCGATGTCGACAGCGCGCCCGAAGCTGTGGTTGGAGGGCCGGTTGGTGCCGGCGACGTAGTAGGAGTGGCCGCTGAGGAAGGGGCCGACGCCGGCAAGCGTGAAGCGCTCGCTGAGCGCGAGCAGGACGGCGAGCAGGCGCGGGTCGACGCGGCCGGCCCGGACGTCGGCCTCGGCCTCCGGCCGCAGAGCGATGTTCGGGTTGGCGAGGACCGCGGCGGCGAGCGCCGCCCGGTCGCCCCGGTCGGGGAGCGTGCTGAGGTCGAGCGGCTCTCCCGTCTGCGCGTCGGCGGCTTCCTGGTAGTGCTCGGCCCAGGCGAGTACCTCGGCCACGTAGGCGCGGGAGGGGTTGTAGGCGTAGAGCGCGGCTTCGAGGTCGTCGGGGGCGCCGGAGGCGGCGAGGTAGTTGGCGGCGGAGAGGATCGCGTCGGCCGGGTTCCAGCGGTCGGCGATCCCGTCCTGGTCGGCGTCGATCCCGTAGCGGCGCCAGGTGGCGGCGAGGAACTGCATCGGCCCGCCCGCGCCGGCGTAGTTCTCGATGCCCCGCTGCCGGCAGGCGGCGTGAGGGTGGCGGCCGTGGTCGCATTCGACCTTGCCGACCCCGGCCAGCACCTCCCAGGGGATGTCGAAGGCGAGCCCGGCCTGCTGGTAGAGGAGCAGGTAGTCGGGCGGGATGTCCGCGAGCGCCGGGCTCGAGGGGGTGGAGAGGTTGATGCCGCCGGTGGCGGCCGAGATCGCGAGCGCCGGCAGCAGCAACAGCGCCGCAGCGCCCAAGACCGCCACCTTCGTCACGCGAGCTCCTGCCCGGCCGCGAGCTCGGCCGGGTTGGAGGTGACGAGGGCGTGCTCCTCGCTCGAGGCGACGACGCGCAGCGGCACCCGCTCCTCGCCCGTGAGCAGCAGCCCCTGCCCGGTGGGGCAGGACAGGAGGTAGCGGCGCTCGCCCTCGGAGAGCTTGAACGCCTCGCCGACCCGCTCGATCGCCTGCGGCGCCTGGCGCAGCAGCAGCTGCGTGGCCGAGTTGGAGACGACCGACTGCCCCAGCTCGGAGGAGAGGAGGTCGCCGGCGTCCTGGGTGACGGTGGTGAGCCCGCACCAGCGCTTGCGTGCGCTTTTCGCGAGGCGGAAGAGGAAGCGCGCCCCGGCAGGCTCGCGCATCAGGAGCCAGGCCTCGTCGACGAGCACCGAACGTCTGCGGAGCGGCCCTTCGAGCGAGCGCCAGATCGCGTCCAGGCAGAGCAGCAGCACCGGCGCCTTCAGCCGCTCGGGCAGGCCACGGAGCGAGAAGCAGACGAGCTGCCCCTCCGGCCGTGCCGAGGTCGGGCGCGCAAAGAGAGAGGAGTGCGACCCGGCGGCGTACGGTTGCAGCCGCTCGGCCAGGCTCTGGCCGGCTCCGCCCTCGGCGGCGAGGACGTGGGCGAGGTCGGAGAGGAGCGGCGCCGCGCGCCCGTGCGTGGACGGGTCGTCCGTGATTCCGGCGCCGGCGTAGCAGGCGCGGACGGCGCGGTCGAGCACGGCGAGCTCCTCGCCCGTGAGGCCGCCGAGCAGGAGCTCGATCAGCTCGGCGAGGAAGAGCCCGCGTGCTTCGGGCGCGTGCCGCGGGCTGCCTGCGGGCAGGTCGAGCGGGTTGAGCGCGACCGTCGCCTCGCCCGCCAGGGGCAGGTAGATCCCGCCGACCGCCTGGCAGAGGCGGCGGTACTCGTCCTCGGGGTCGATCACGAACACCTGCACGCCGCGGTAGAGCAGGCGCAGCGCCTCGAGCTTGGCCAGGTAGCTCTTGCCGGCGCCCGAGCGGGCAAGCAGGACGGTGTTGTAGTTCTCGCGCGCGAAGCGGTCGAGCAGGATCGGGGCGCCGCTTCCGGCGAGCCCGTAGAGGACGCCGTCCTCGGCGGGCGGGTCGGCGGCGGCGAAAGGGAAGGAGGCGGCGAGCGCGCCGGTGTCGAAGGCGCGGCGTAGCCGCAGCCGGTCAAGGCCGAGCGGCAGGGTGGAGAGCCAGCCCTCCAAGGGGCGGAAGCTGGCGGGCACCGTATGCAGGAGCAGCGAGGCGCAGAGCGCGCGCAGCCGCTCGGCCCGCTCGTCCAGCTCTTCGCGGCTTGAGGCGCGGACGGAGAGATAGAGGCCGCTTCGGAAGAGGCGGCTCTCGCCGCGGGCGAGCCGGGCGGCCAGCTCGTCGGCGTCCTCGGCCGCGGCGGCGACCGATGGGTCGGGGAGCAGACCGCGCTCGCGCTCGAGCCGGCGGGTCGACTCGAACCGGGCGCGCTGGCGGCGCAGCCGCTCCGTGGCAAGCGCAGGCGGGATCGGCTCGAGGTGGAGGGCGACGTCGGCGTCGCGGGCGGCGCGCAGGAGCGGCGCCAGCCAGCCGCGGGCGACCTCGCTCGGGTAGGCGACGACCGCGAAGCTGGCCAGCCAGCCCTCGCCGATCCGGACGCGTTCGCGTTCGAGCTCGAGCGCGGGCGGCCCCAGCAGCGAGCCGGGAGTGAGCGAGGGTTGGTGGCGCCTCACTCGTCGCCTCCCTGCACGACACCGGTGAGCTCGCTGCCGGCGGGCGGCCCGGGCGGGTCGAGCGAGCGGGCGAGCCGGTTGGCCGCCTCCTCGCCGCGCAGCAGGCGGAGCTCGACGCCGGCTGCGCGCAAGAGCTCGATCGCCTCCGCCGCCCTGCGCTCGAGCGCCGTCCGCGCGGCCTGCCGGTCGCGCGCGCGTGTACTAGAAAGGACGAGCAGGATCTCGCGGCGGCGCACCTCCTCGCCTGAAGCGAGCTGGGAGAGGAAGCGGGCGTGGCCGAGCGCCGCCCGCCGAAGCGCCGCGTTAGGAAGCTCGAGCGCCGCTCGCTGCAGCGATTCGGCGCGGGCTTCGAGGTCGACCGGCTCGCTCGCGATCACGATCTCGAGCGGATCGGCGGCGCTGTTCAGGAAGCGGCCGAAGGCCTCGACCAGCGCCGCCTGCTCCTCCTCGCTTCGCAGCGCGAAGCTCGTGCTCGACGCGCGTAGCAGCGCGCAGAAGCCGCCGTCGGTGCGCTCGACGATCCCGGAGCGGAGCACCGTCCGCACGGGCAGGTCGAGCGGCGCGAGCGCCGGCCGCTTCGGCGCCGCGGGAAGCGGCGCCGGGATCCCCTCCGGGGCGAGCACGCGCCGCCGCGGCCGGGAGAGGTAGCGGGCGGCGATCAGGGCGAGCCGGTCGGCGGGCAGGCCGTCGCGGCGGCCGAGCGCGAGCAGCGCGCCCGCCAGGGCGACCGGGGACGCCGCGGCCGCCGCCAGCGGCAGCGGCAGAAGGGCGGAGACCGAAATGAAGACGCCGTAGCCGAGCAAGGCGGCGATCACGAGCACCGTCAGCTGGCGGAAGGTGAGGCCGAAGGCGAGCCGGTCCTCGAGCTCGATGTCGGCGGGCAGGCGCACGCGCTCGATCACAGCGCTCGCAGCCCCTTCGCCATCACGTAGCTGCGCGCGACCTGGACAACGCCGGAGCGGCCGGGCGCGAAGGCGAGGTCCTTCGCCCAGAACGGGATCTTGATCAGGATCCAGAACAGGCACAGGCAGACGAGCAGGTCGATCAGGTTTCCGGTCACCGAGAGCCCGAGCGCCTCCCGGCCGCCGGAGCTGAAGAAGACGCGGACGGCGGTCGCGAGCACGAGCGCCTGCGCCACCTGCACGCCGAGCGCAGCCGTCATCCCCCGCCACCACAGGCGCGCGAGCCCGTCCGTCTGCGGCAGCGCGTGCATCAGCAGCATCAACGGCGCCCCGGCGACGAGGATCAGGATCAGCGCCGCCCGGACGACGTAGAGGATGAACAGGAAGACGGCGAGGACGGCGGCGACGAGCCCGAGCAGGATCACGAAGATGCCCGAGCCGGCGACCGCCGCGAGGATGAAGTGCTTGAGCTGCAGGCTCGCCTCGCCCGGGTTGACGCCGCCGGCGAGGAAGCCGCCCGAGAGCGCGTTGGCGGCCGCGATCATCTGCCCGGAGAGGGAGAGGCTGGCGTTGACGAGGATCGCCGCGAGCGCGATCCGCGGCAGCATCTCCTTGAGCGCGTAGCGGGTGTGCAGCGTCTCGTGCGTCATCACGAGCGCCGCCCCGGCGAGCACGAACAGGATCAGCAGGCCGTCGGCGATCCCGAGCGAGATCAGCCACAAGTCACCGACCCGGTCCTGGCCCGCGACCTGCGGCGTCGCCAGCACCGTCTTCCCGATCAGCTCCAGCATCGGGTTGAGCGCGTCCTCGACCAGGCCGCGGAACCAGCTCGTGATCCCGTAGCGAACCCGGCCAGGGAGATCCCACCAGCGCGGCTTTGAGTCCTTGTCCACCTCGACCTGGCCGCCCGGCGTGTCGGTGCCCTGGTCGGCGTCGAGCGGCGGGCCGACCTGGATCCCCGGCCCGGGCGGCCGCGAGTCATCGGTCGGCGCCGACCCGGGCGCGGGAGCAGGCTGTGCTCCCAGGGAGCCGTTGTCCGGCGCCCACAGCCACACGCCCGCGAGCGCTCGGCTCTCGGTCTGGGGCAGATCGGTTGCGAGGCTCTTGTCGCCGATCGCGATCTGCGGGCTCGACCAGCCCTCGTCGGCAGCCTTGTTCGCCGTGCGCCCGACGCCGAGCGTCACACCATTCTCGTCGTAGGCCTCCCAGATCGGGATGACGTTGTGCCGCCGGAGCGCCTCATGGTTCACAACCGCAGGCGACGAATGGGCTCCGACGGTGATGTTGTAGAGGCGGAAGGACGGGCCGAGCCGTGATCGGAGCTCCGCGAACAACCACTCCGTCCATTGGAGCCGCTCCGGCTTGAGCACCCCGTCCGGCAGGTCAGCCTTGTGCGCCTCCGTGTCCTCGATCAGGAACGCGAGCCGGTGCGCCGAGACGAGCGCCGCCGTCTCGCGCGCAGTCGAGCGGATCGACCCCTCAGTCGTGTCGCGAGCGACGTGGAAGCCACCGCGCACGAACCCGTCCCAGCGCGGAGTCGCGAAGTCGCGCAGGTTGTCGTCCGTGAGCTCGACTGCGACGTGCGTCACGCCCGCCTGCCGCAGCAGGCGCGGGTCGATGTTGCCCGCGACAACGACGATCGCGCCCTTCATCGGCTGCGACGGCGCGGGAACCGCCGCCGGCACGAGCGCAAGGGCGGCCAGGAGGGCCGCCCCGAGCACGATCCCGCGGCTCATGCGCCGACGATCCGCTGCACGATCGAGACGAGCACGGGCGCGAGAAGCGCCAGCGCGTACCCGATCAGCGCCGCCCGGATCGAGCCCTTCGCCTTCTCGTGCTGGCCCGGGTCGCCGGCGGCGAACAGGTAGCGCACGCCGCCGATCATCAGCAGCAGCGTCGCCAGCCCGGCGAGCAACCCGGTGATCCAGACGCGCATGTTCTCGATCACCTGGTTCAGGTCGGCTGCGGCCAGCGCTTCCGGCGCGGCGACGAGCGCGAGCAGCGCGACGAGCGCGAGCGCGATGGTCAGCTTCCTTGACATCTCCTCCTTCCTCATCCGATTGCGGCTGCTCGGGCGCCGGCTCCGGGGTCTGCGGGCCCTCTCACCTCCTCTGCTTCGGGTGGGTGACGGCTCCTCCGCCGGCGCTGCCCGCGAGCCCGGCGCCGACGACCCGAGCACTAAAGGAACGTCGATTTCGACCCCCAAACCGGACATCAGGCCGGCCGAGGAAGAGCAGCAGCCGCCGCTCCGCCCGCTGGCGGCGCTTCCGGAGTGCGTCGTACTCGACGCCGATCTCGGCGGCGAGTTCGACGAGGGGCGTGCCGTCGATTCGCGTCCGCGCGATCAGCTCTGCCTCGTCAACGGTGATCGCCCCCGCATCGGCGGCGCGGCGCAGCGGCCGCTCGAGCGTGACCGGCAGCGACGGCGGTGGCTGCGGCACGTCGGCGAGCGCGAGCTCGTGACCCGCCCACCTTCGCGCACGCTCGCGTTCCTGGCGGATCGCGAGCCGTGTGTCGAGTAGTAGGTTCGCCGCGATCCGCTGCGGACGGCGCAGGAGCGGATAGCTGTACATCCGCTCCCACAGGGCGGAAAGCAGCGTCGACCAGACCTCGTCGCGCGCACCGGGCTGACGGATGAGCCGCTCGGCGAGACGCTTCAGGCCGGGAAGCAGCGCCTGCAGAATGACGCGGCCGGCCCGCGCGTCCGTCTGCGTGCATCGCAGCAGCGCCGCGAGCGCGGCGTCTTTTGCGTCCAGATCGGCATCGAAGCGCTGCAGGAAGCGGACGAGCAGCTGCGGGCTCGCAAAAGCCGCAAGCACTGGCTCCCGTTGCTGCCACTCACGCAGAGCGCCGGCGAGCGTGGGATCGAGTGCGGGCCATTCCCGCTCGAGCGCGACAACGACGTCGCGCTCGAGCATTTCTGTGGCGGCCCGGCTAGTGGTACGTGTTCGGGACATGAGCCTCCTTCGATCGGGTGCGAAGGCCCGACGCTTGCGTCCGCGTCTCACCGCTGGCTGACAGCGCGTTGACGGCGCCTGCCCGGCCTGAGGGTCGCCGCGTCTCCTCTGGCCGGCCGCGATTCGTCCCGACGAGGTCGCGCGGATGGCGCGACTGTCAGCGAACTGTCTGCGAGCTGTCAGCCACCGGGCAGTCGCGCGTTGCGCTTTGGAGCAGCCGGAACGGAGTTCTCGCGCGGGTGCGGGTGTACCCTCTCGGGTGGGTCAGTTCCGCCCGATGGGCCGATGGGAGAGCCGTCGTTGGAGCCCGTTACCTTCCCCGCCGGGGGGCGACAAGGAGGGTAGGTGGAAGGCCTCGCCGAGATGGCCTTCCGGCGCCACCATGCGCAGATCTACCGGTACCTGCAGCGGAGAACGGGCGACCCCGACCGGGCCGCGGATCTCGCGCAGGAGGTGTTCGCCGATGCGACCGCCGCGTTGCTGCGCGCCGACTTCGAGCCCAGGTCGATGCTCGCCTGGCTGTACACGATCGCGCAGCGGCGCTTCGCCGACGACTCGCGCCGCCGCCGGCGCACGCTCGACTACTTGCCCTCGGACGATGCCCTCGACGAGCTGCCTGCTCCCGAGGCCGAGATCGAGCTCGACGGCGCGCTCGGCGCCGCGATCGCCTCGCTCCTGCCCAGCCAGCGGGAGGTCATCACGATGAAGCTGCTGCGCGGCTTCTCCTTCCGCGAGGTCGCGGCCGCCGTCGGCGTCAGCGAGGCGGCGGCGAAGATGCGCTTCCAGCGGGCGCTGAGCACCCTGCGTGCCGAACTCGAGCAGCGGGGGATTGCGCCCTGAGCCCGACCGGCCGCGACCGCGCGCTCGATCGCGAGGTGCACGAGCTGCTGCGAGACGACCCTCAGCTCCTCGCGCTCGCGCAGACGATCGCTGCCAAGCGCGCACGGCGGCGCCGATGGTTCCGGCTCGCCGCGCTCAGGCGTCTGCTCGTGGGCGGGCGACGCCGGCCGCACGAAGAGTGAAGCGCCGCCGTTACCTTCGCCACCCCTGTAGCGACAAACCGAGCAGAGGCGCGAGTTGTTCAGGAGGTGGTCTCGCACGCGTCCCGCTCGGGTCATAGCGACGAAGACGGCAGGAAACGGCTCACCGCTCCGCGCTTGCGCCGGGCACTGTCAGCGAACTGTCAGCCAACTGTGAGCGTGGAGGGGTACCCGTGAGCGCAAGGAGTTCGTGGCCTCAGATGCGTTTCCGCCGACCACTCGCCGCCGACCCGCACGCGAGCGAGAACGGCCGCGTCCAGGTACGCCTCCGCGATCCGGAGGAGCCTGCGCCGCGCCCTTCGCTGCGCCGTCTCGGGCGGCCGCTTCCCCTGATCGGCGTCCTGCTCGTCGTCGTCGCGCTCGCCGGCTACTGGTCGGTTTACAGCGCCACCACCCACCGCACGTCGGTGCTGGTCGCCGCGCACGACCTCCAGGCCGGCGCGCCGCTACGCCCGTCCGACCTGCGCGTCGGCGAACTCGCCGGGGAAGCGGGCACGCTGTCATCGCTCGTTCCCGAGCGTGAGCTGGAGACGGTGCTCGGCCGCGAGCTGGCGGCGCCGGTTTCCCAGGGTGCTCCGCTCGCGCGCGCGGCGGTCGCGCCGAGCGGCGCGGCCCGTGCAGCGTTCACGCTGGTCGTGCCCGCGCTGCGGGCGCTCGGCGGATCGCTCCGCCCTGGTGATCGGGTGACGGTGCTGGCGACGTTCGAGAGCGGCGCCGGTGCGCGGGCGCGGGCGCTCGCGCGCGGGTTGCGGGTGCTCGCGGTCGGGCTGCCGCCCGAGGGCCTCGACCGTGCCTCGGCGAGCGTTCCTGTCACCGTCGCCCTCACCGATCCGTCGGTGGCGGCCGCGCTCGCGCTCGCCAACTCCGAAGGCAAGATCGACCTGCTGCGCGAGGGGGCGACCGGTCGCACGGCGCCGATCCCGCCCGCGAGTGCGCAAGGGGGCTCATAGGCGTGGAGCGTCTGCCGGTCGTCTTGGCGCTGACGCCGGTCGCCGAGCGCGCGGTCGAGCACCTGCTCTTCGGCCGCGCCGCCGTGCTCGAGCCGCGCGCGAGCGCCGCCGAGGCGGACGAGCTCGAGCAGGAGGTGCTGGCTGCGGGCGCAGAAGCGGTGCTCCTCTCGGCCGATCTCTCCGGCCTCACCGCCGCCCACTGCGCGAGCGCGCGCGCTTGTGGCGCCCGCGTCATCGGCCTCGCGTTCGACGCCGGCCAGCGGCAGGAGCTGCTCGCGCTCGGCGTCGACGAGGTCGTCGAGCCCGCCGCATCGCCCGAGGCGGTCCTCGCCGCCCTGCGCGGCCCGACCCGCGACGAGACCGAAACCGAGGCCGCGGTTGCGGCCAAGCGCCCGGTCGAGCCGCCGCTCGCGGCGGTGAGCGAGGCGCCGGAGGGGAGCGTGCTCGCGGTGATCGGAAGTAAGGGCGCCCCGGGGGCGAGCGAGTGCGCCGCGTCGCTGGCCGCGCTCGCCGCCGAGCGCTGGCGTTGCGTCCTGGTCGAGCTCGACGCGCTCGGCGGCGGCCTTGACCTCAGGCTGGGCGCCGACCCGCGCCAGGGCTCGCTGCTCGGGCTTGCCCGCGCCGCCCGCTCCGGCGACGGCGCCCTCGGTGAGTTGCTCGAGCGCTGGCTGACCGTGCGCGATGGGTGGCCGCCGGTGCTGCTCGGCCCGCCGGAGCGCGCGCAGTCGCTCGATGAGCTCGCCGAGCCCGGCGCTGCCGCCGCCGCGCTTCGCGCGCTCGCCGCCGCCTACCCGCTCGCGATCGCCGATGTCGGCTTCCTCCTCGCCGAGGGAGAGGAGGCGGGGCCGGGCTGCCGCCTCCACCGGGAGGCGGTCGTTGCGGCGGACGCCGTCCTGCTCGTGATCGGCGCGCGCGACGAGCAGCTGCGCGCGGGCCTCGCCCAGCTCGACGCGCTGCTGGCGCTCGGTATCCCACCCGAGCGGCTGCGCGTTGCCATCAACGCCGCCGGCAGCCCCGCCGCGACTGCGCGGAGCGCGCTCGAGCAGATCGTGCCCCGGCAGCTGGCCGAGCGCCGCTTCGCGCTCGACGCCTGGCTGCCATGGGACGGCCGCGCACTCGCCCGCGCCCGCCGTACGGGGCTGCCGCTGGCGCGCGCCCGCCGCCGCGGCCGCTACGCCCGCGCGCTCGCGAGCCTGCTCGACGAGCTTTTCCTGCCCGTCGCCCCGGCCCCACGAGAGCGCAAGCTGCGGCTCGTCCCACCGCGGCCAGGCGCGGTGCGGCAGGTGCGGGTGGCAGGGGAAGAAGAGGTGGCGCTGCCGTGGCGGAGCTGACCCTCGAGCCGGCCGAGACGATCCGCGTCCGCCTCGAGCGGGCGCTCGCCGCCGAAGAGGTGAATCTGGCGAGCGAGGAAGGGCGCGCCCGCACCGAGGAGCTGATCGCGGAGACGCTCCGCTCCTACGAGGCGGAGGCGCTCAGCGGGCAGGCGCCGCCGCTTGAGGACGAGCAGCGCCGGGAGGTCGCCCGCGAGCTGCGGAACGAGCTCGTCGGGCTGGGCGCAATCGCCGAGCGGATGCTTGCCGACCCGCTCGCGCAGGAGTGGATGATCAACGGCCCCCGCCGGCTGTTCCGCGACACCGGCGAGCGGATCGAGCGCGTCCCCGACCTCGTCTTCGACGACGACCGCCAAGTGCGCGCGTTCGTCGAGCGGCTGCTCGAACAGGTCGAGGGAAAGCGGCTCGACCGGATCACGCCCCGCGTCGAGGCGCGCCTTCCCGACGGCTCGCGGCTGACCGCCGCGATCCCGCCCGTCTCCTCGAACGGGCAGACAATCTGCACGATCCGCCGCTTCCGGCTCGCCGCCGGCACGCTCGAGGAGCTCGTCGGGCTCGGCTTCCTCAGCGAGCAAGCTGCCTCGTTCCTCGCCGCCTGCGTCCGCGCCGGCAAGAACATCGTCGTCGCCGGCCGCGTCTCTAGCGGCAAGACGACGCTCCTGAACGCGCTCGGCCGCGCCATCCCCGGCACCGAACGGATCGTCGTCTGCGAGTCCTCAGCCGAGTTGCAGCTCCCAGCCGTCCTCCCAAATTGCGTCGGCTACGAGGCCCGCCCCGCGAGCGCCGACGGCCTCGCCGCGGTCACGCTCGAGCACCTCGTCTCCGACGCCCTGCGCATGAACCCCGACCGCATCCTCGTAGGCGAGTGCAGAGGATCGGAGACGATGGCCATGCTCTGGTCGTTCGCCACCGGCCACGCCGGCATGACCAGCGTCCACGGCGAATCCGCCGAGCACGCCCTCCAAAACCTCGTCCGTTTCGCGCTCACCTCCGGCGCCCGCATCGAGGCCGAGCAGGCGCTCGACTGGCTGCGAGAGGTCGACCTCGTCGTCCACTGCGACCGCCCGCGCAGCTTCCGCTCCGGCGAGCGCCGCTTCCTGTCCCGCCGCATCGACGAGATCGTCGAGGTCGCCGGCGTCGAGGGAAGGCGGCTTACCCTCAACCCGCTCTTTGAAGGCGCCGGCTCGGAGCTCCGCTGGCTCGCAAGCGGGCCCGCCTACCTGGACGAGCTCGAGCAGGCAGGCTTCCATGTCGGACGATGAAGCAATTCGCACTCCTGCTGCTCGCCCTGCTCGCGGTGACCGCGGCTGGCTGCAACGGTGGCAACGACAAGGCCACTACGCAGCCGCCTCCGACGACAACGTCCGAGACGACAACACCCGGGACGGCGACGCTCGAACGTGCTGCGCGGCAGGCGTTGCGCGAGAACGATCAGCTTTCGGGCTACGTGCTCTGGAACAACCGGCTGCCCGCATGGGCGACGCGATCGACCCGCGGCCCCGCACTCGCCACGCTCCGACGATCTGCGGCCGACCGCAAGAAGCGGGGCATTCGCGTCCGGACGCTCGTGAACAGACTCGAGATCACGTCGGTCAAGCTCGATCCCTCCTACACGAAGGCGACCGCGGTAGTGAGAAGCATTCAGCGCGTGCGGCCCTACCGCGGCGGCAAGCCGATCGGACAAGCGGTCAAGCTCGACGAGCGGGCGACGGTAGAGCTACGCCGACTCGGTACGTCCAGCCGTTTCGTCGTCTGGCGGGTGCGCGTCTTGGGCTAACCCGAACTGCGCTCGCGCTGGTCATTGCCGTCCTGCCTTCGCTCGCCTTTGCAGCGAATGCCGCAGCCGATGAGAGGAAGCCGCCTCCAAAGGCCGGGCCATCGACGGTGACGCTCGGCCACTACTCGCAGCAGGATGACCGCACCAGGGCCAGCATCGGCGCGTCGATCCGCGTCACCAGGGCTGAGCCGGGCAGTGACGCAAATGGGCCGTCGCGAACTTCTTCACGCGTCGTCCGGCTGCCGGTGAAGGGAGGAGCGACCGACGATCTGCCTGATGTCGATCCGTATCCACCTCTTGCTTCGGATTCGGCGCTTGCCCGGGATCCGCAGCCTGTTGGGCCGGGGAGCTTCTGGTATCCGGTCGGTCCAGGCCGCATGTGCATATACGCGCCCGGCAGCGTTCTGCCCTGCTACACGCTTGTCGGGCCGGGCGGCCCGGGTGTTGACCCGGGGGCGATCGCCGCGTCGGTGGCCGATCGCCTGTCGCTGTTTCCCGGCCGGATCCGGACATCGCCGCGCGTGACCGGTCTCACGGGGGCGCTCTCGTGGTTCTGGCTCGATCCGGGCCCGAGAACCGAGGAGCTGACGGTCACGCTTGCGGACGAGACGGTGACGGTCGTTGCCGATCCGGACACGGTCGAGTGGCGGTTCGGCGACGGCCGCGAGCTCTCGGGCGGTGCCGGCACGCCGTACCGGGCGGGGCAGCCGCCTGCGGACGCGATCGTGCATGAGTACGAGACGCGCTGCCTGCCGGGCGACCAGGGCCGGAACCCGTACGTGCTCGCCAGCTGCGCTTCGAGCGGGTACGCAGTCGAGGCGGTCATCGTCTGGCGGATCTCGTTCTCGGCGAGCGGGCCCATCGACGCAAGCGGAACGCTGCCGTCGCGGACGACGGCTACCTTGCGGCCGTACCCGGTGAGCGAGGCGCGCGGCTTCCTGGTTAGCGGGGGCTCGCGATGACTGGCTTTCTCCTTGGCCTGGTCTTCGCCGCCGGTGTGGCCTTCTTCTGGGCAGGCGCCGTGCACCGCGTCGAACCCCGGCTCGGACTGGGGCGTGTGAACCGTCTCGTGAGCCAGAGCGAGCTGCCGCTCAGCCCGCCCCTCTTCCTACTCGCCGTGCTCGCCGCGTCCGCGCTCGCGGCGCTGCTTGTCTGGTCGCTCGTCGACGTGCCGGTACTCGCGCTCGCCGCTGCAATCGGGGGCGCGTATGCGCCGGTCGCCTGGGTGGGACGGCGGCGGGAACGCCGGCTGCGCGAGCGCGAGCGCGCCTGGCCAGCGGCGCTCGCCCAGCTCGCGGACGCGCTCGAGGCCGGAATCGCCTTCCCCGCCGCGGTCACGCTCGTCGCCGAGAGCGGACCGGCAGCCTTGCGCAAGGACCTGGCCCGCTTCCACGCGCGCTTGCGCGCAGGCGGCCTGGGCGCGGCCATTGCAGGTCTCGCCGACGCCGGCGAGCGCAGCGCCGACACGGTTGCCCTCCTGCTCCGGGCTGGCCTGCTTGAGCTTCCCGCGGGCGGGCTCGCCCCGGTCCTGCGGCAGCTGAGCACGGTTCTGTCCGAGCGGCTGGAGGCGCGCGAGAAGGCGCGTTCGCGGGCTTCGACGCTGCAGCTCGAGGCGGCCATCCTCGCCTTGAGCCCGATCGTGCTCTTCCTGCTCGTCGGGCTCGCCTCGCCCGGCTACCTGGAGGCGTACCAGACACCGGCCGGGACGCTCGTCGGCGTGACCGGCGGCCTGCTCATCTTCGGCTGCTACCTGCTCATGCGCCGGCTTGGGCGCGTTCCTGAGCCGCGCCGGACAGGAGGCGGCCAGTGAACGGGGCGCTCTTCCTCTCGAGCGTCTGCCTCGTCGCGGGCGGCCTGCTCCTCGCGTACGCGCATGCGTTCCGGCGGCCGCCGCTCGCTGCCCGCCTCGCCCGTGCCGAGGGCATCGCGTCTACTCGGCCGAGCGGTCGCGCGCTCGTGCTCGAGCCGCCCGCGTGGCTCGCCGGCCTGCGCGCCGGCTACGAACGCGATCTTCGTCAGGCAGGTGGCCGGAAGACTCTCGCCCGCTTCCTCGCCCACAAGCTGCTGGTCGCGCTCGCGGCGCCGCTGATCGCGGTGCTGCCCTATGCGGCCGCGACCGGGCGGCTGCCGTCGGCTGGCGTCCTGCTCTTGCTTGTGCTCGCTGGCTTCTTTGCCCCCGATCTCCTGCTTCGCTCGGAGGTCAAGCGCCGGCGGGAGGCGATCTTCCTCGACTTGCCGGAGGCGATCGCGGTGCTCGCGCTCACGCTCGGCGCCGGACAATCGCTGCGGCAGGCGCTCGAGCTCGCCGCGCGCGACTGTCCCGGTCCGCTCGGCGAGGAGCTCACCCGCGCGCTCTCGCTCGCACGCCGCGAGCGCGCGCTCGGCGAGCGAGAGGCGCTCGTCCGCGTCGCCCGCGAGGCCGGCGAGCCGACCTTCGCCCGGTTCTCCGAGCTGCTTGCGGCCAAGGAGAGCCCCTACCTCGACTTCCTCCGCCAGCAAGCGCGCGAGGCGCGCGCCGAGCAGAACCGCTACCTCGAGCGTGCCGCCGACCGCGCCTACCTCGCCATGCACGCGCCGATCGCGCCGCTCCTGGCGGTGCTCGTGCTCCTGCTCGCCTACGGCTTCCTTCGCTTCCTCGCCCAGACCGTCTAGCCATGAAAGGGAGGTGACCTGCATGTTCGACGCGCTCTTCTTCAAGCTCCTCGAGGCGGCCGAACGCATCCGCCGCGAGGAGCGCGGCGACAGCCTCGTCAACTGGGTCGTGCTCGCCGTCGGCCTCGCCGCCGCCGCGGCCGCGGTCGTGGCGCTGCTCCGTCCGGCGATCCAGACAGGAGGGCAGAGGATCGTCGACTTCATCTCCGGCTCCGGCTAGGCGCGTGACCGCGCTTCGCCGCAGGCTGGCCTGCGAGCGCGGGGACGCCCTGATCGAGGCGCTGTTCGCGCTCGTGCTCGTGCTGCTTGTCGTCGCTCTCGGCGCGCAGGCGCTCGCCTACGCGCACGCGCGCTCCGTCGCTACGGCCGCGGCCCAGGACGGCGCCCGCGCCGCCGCAGCCTCCGGGCCGGAGGCCGGAGTCGCACGGGCGAACGCGATCCTTGACGCCGCAGGCGGCGCCGGCGCCAACCTCCGCGCCAGCGCCCAGGAGGCGAGCGACGAGGTCACTGTTAGCGTCAAAGGCGAGGCGCCGCGGCTCTTCTCGCTCCCGCTGCTGATGCCGGCCGTGCGGGCGAGCGCCAGCCTTCCACTCGAGCGCTACCCGGCCGAGGAGGCGGCGCCGTGAGAGACCTGTTCTCCCGCTTGCGCGCCGAGAGCGGCCAGGCGCTCATCTCCGGGCTGATCCTGCTCGCCGGCGTCCTCATCCCGCTGCTCTTCCTCGTCCCCTTGTTCGCCCGGGTCGAGCAGGGCCGGCTCGCCACCGAGCAGGCCGCCCGCGACGCCGTCCGCGCAGCCGTGCAATCGCCGTCGGCGTCAGCGGCCGAGGCCGCAGCGCGGGAGGCGGTCGCGCGCGCACGGAGCCAGACGGGAGAGCCGCTCCAGCTCACGCTTGAGGGCGAGTTCGCGCGCGGCAGCGTCCTGCGTGCCCGCGTCCGCTCCGAGGTCGCGCTCGCCAGCATCCCGCTCTTCGGCGCGATCGGCAGCGTCGAGGTCAGCGGCGACGCGGCGGCGCCCGTCGACCGCTACCGAAGCCTCCTCACCGCGCCCGCGCCATGAGAGCAGCGGTCCGCCAGCGCGTCCACGACGAGCGCGGCGCCGTTCTCGTTGCCGGGCTCCTGCTTGCGCTCGCCCTCCTCCTCGTCATCGGCGCTGCCGTGGACATAGGCCGCGCGTTCATCGACCGGCGGGAACTGGTCTCCCTCGCCGATGGCGCCGCCCTCTCCGGAAGCCAAGCACTCGACCTCGAACGACTCCACGCCGGTCAGCTCGCGCTCGACCCGAGCGAGGCGCAGGCAATCGCCCTCGCCGTGCTTGCGAGCGAGCCCGAGCTGCAAGCACGGGCAAGCGCCAGCCCCACCTCTGTCAGCGTGGAAGTCGAACGCGAGGTGCCGACATTGCTTCTGCGGGCGGTTGGGCTTCCGACACTCACGGTGAAGGCGCACGCAACTGCGGAGCCGCGAGCACCATGACTGCGAGATGCGAAGCCGGAGCAGCCACCTTCGGGGCGCTCATCTTCCTCGCAGCGGGCCTCCGCGTCGACGCCGGAGCGGCGGAACTCGCGCGTCTCGTGATCCTCGGCGCGGCCCTCGGCGCCGTCGCGGCGATCGATCTCGCGCAGCACCGGATCCCCAACCGGATCGTGCTCCCCGCCTGGCTCGCCTGCGCTGGCTTGCTCGCGGCCGACGGGGTTCACCCGGAGCGGCTGCTCGGCGGCCTTGCCGTCGTCGCGCTCATGCTCGGCCTCAGCCTCGTCTGGCCCGCCTCGTTCGGCATGGGTGACGTCAAGCTTGCCCTCCTCCTCGTCCTCGGCCTCGCTGGACTTTCGGCGCAAGCGCTCCTGCTCGGTCTCGTCCTCGCCGCAGCGTTTGGGGCGCTGCTGATCGTGCGGCAAGGCCGCTCGCCCACGCGGCAGTCTCTGCCTCTCGCGCCGTTCCTGAGCGCTGGCGCCGTCTTGGCGGTCGTGCTGTGACGCTCTCGTCGGCGCTTCTCCGGTTTCTCTCAGCGGCCGCCTCGCTCGCCGCGTTCGCAGCGCTCTGGCGATATCGGCCGGAATGGCCCGACCTCCCCGGCTCGCTCTCCGCCCCGGTCACGACGACGTTGCTCCAGCAGCTCATCGTCATCGTGGCCTGGCTGCTCGCCGCGCTCCTCGTGCCCCTCCTCCTCGCCCGGAACTTCAGCCGAGCGCGAGCGCGTTGGATCCCGGACGCGACTGATGTGGGCTTCGCCGCATCCCGCGGCTACACACGGGCGCGACGGATCCGACCTAGCGCCGTCCTTGCAGCCGGCACGCAGGCCAGGCTTGTCGTCGTCTCACCGGAGGAGGCCGGGCCGAAGCCGCCCGGCAAGGAGGTGGCGCCAATAACAGCCGATACGAAGGTGGCGGATCGCCCTCTGATCTCGCTTCTTGGCCCGCTCAGCATCCACGGCGCCAAGCAGAGCCGCCGCGGCCTGCGCGCCCGCGCGCTCGAGTTAATCGCGTTCCTCGCGCTCCGACGAGAAGGCGCGCAGCGCGATGAGATCCTCGAAGCGTTGTGGCCGGGCGAGGATCCGAGGCGAAGTCGTCACCGCCTCTACCAGGCTGTCAGAGATGCGCGTCGGCTTCTCGGCGAGGCGGTCGCGAGCGAGCGCGACCGATACTGGCTTGATCGCAGCCAGGTTTGCGTCGACATCGACGACTTCGAGCGCCTCGTGAGCGAAGCTGACCGTAGGACAAGTTCAGATCGCGAGCGCCTCCTTGAGAGCGCGGCCACGCTCATTCGCAGCGAGCCCCTGGCAGGCTGTGACTACATCTGGGCCGATTCGGAGTTCCGCCGACTTCGCGCCCGGATGGTGGAACTGCTCGAGCGAGTCGGCTCCCTCCGCCTCGCGGCCGGCAACGCGACAGCAGCGCTCGCGGCTTCTGAGCGGGCGATTGAACTCGATCCGCTGAACGAAGCGGGCCATCGTCTCGCGATGCATGCAGAAGGCGCGCTCGGACTCCGCGAAGCGATCATCGAGCGCTACGAGCGTCTGGCCCAACACCTTGAGGAGCGTCTCGGCCTTCAGCCGGAGCGCGAGACGCGCCACCTCTACCACCAGCTTCTGAGCCAGGACGCGGTGCGGATGCCCTAACCACAACGTTCGCGGCAGCCCGCCGACCGTAGAGGTCGCGGGCGGCACGATGTTGGCTGTATCCGCGGCCGATGCGAGTATCCGTATCGATGGGTCAGCAGCCTGGAACGAGTACGCCGCCCGTTCCCAGCGGAAAAGCGCTTCGCAAGCTTGTGCTGGAGTCCTTGGAGCAGCAGGGCTGGACGATCAACGGTGCTCGGCCAGAGCCACCGATGATCACGACGAAGGCTGAATTACGAGCGCTCCATGCGCCGTCGGTGGCGCACCGACTGGAGCGGGCTGAACCAGAGTTGAGGCGCTACGAGGAGAGACTCCTGAGCTGTATTGCGTCGGGGGACGAGGTCGATCCGCGCCGGATTGACCCTCTGATCGTTCCTGTTGCTCGTGGCTCGCACGAGGAGCGCCTCTTCCGCTACGCCTCCCTGCACTGGAGCATTCCCGTCTCGTCGGGGTATGGGCGTCGTCTCCGCTTCCTCGTGATGGACCGGCAGAACGACAGATTGATCGGGCTCATTGGGCTAGGCGATCCTGTTTTCAACGTCGGCGTACGAGATCGCTGGATTGGCTGGGACATGGAGGCGCGACGCGAGCGCCTGCAGCAGGTCATGGATGCCTTCGTCATCGGCGCGGTACCGCCGTACTCACAGCTCCTGATGGGCAAGTTCGTGGGGATGCTGCTGACGAGCCGAGAAGTGCATCGCGCGTTCTCGGAGAAGTACGGCGAGCAGACGTCGCGGATCTCGAATCGGCAACTCGCGAACAGACTCGCTCTCATCACGACCACGTCCGCACTTGGACGATCCTCGATCTACAACAGAGTGCGGTTTCGCGGCCGTCCCATCTTCATAAGCGCTGGCTTCACGGAGGGCTATGGCGAGTTCCATTTCACGAACGGGGTCTACGGGGCGATGTCGCGCTACGCACAAGCCGTTTGCTTCCCTACAGAGCGAAACCCCCTATGGGGCGGGGGGGAGGGCTTCCGCAACCGCCGGGAGGTGATCCGGAAGTCACTGATGTCGCTCGGTCTGACGAGCGAGCTCGTCTACCACGGCATCAGGAGAGAATTCTTCCTTATCCCGACGGCGTCGAACACGGTCGAGTATCTGCGCGGAGACCACAAGCGACTGCGGCCGACATCCCACTGGAGTGGCCAGCTCTTCGCCGAATTCCGCGAGCGCTGGCTTCTCCCGCGCGCACAGAGAGACGAGCGCTACCTCGACTTCGACCGGGATTCGTTCCGCCTCTGGGGCTGACGTTGTCGAGCGCCCAAGTCAGCGAGGGCTACGCCCGGCTCCCGGAGGACCTTCTTCGGGACTTGCTCGACGGCGCCGGCGACATGATCACCCGGGTTGCGTCGCTGCTCGGCCCGGCCATCGAAAACAAGGCAAAGCTCCGGCAGGCGCTCCAGGATCTAGGCCTCATCCGCTCCTACTCGATAGTCGAACCCAAGTCGGTCGCCGGGATCGACGGCGGCTTCGCCGTCGAACGAACTGCTGCTGTTGATCTCGTACTGAGCGTCGCCGTGGGCGTCGAGGGACTGTCAGACACCACCACCACGTGGGATAGCACGCAGTACGAATGGTGGTCGCGGGTCGGCAAACACGACATTGACGTTGAGCGGCTCGCACGGGGGACCATGGTCGCTCAGGAGCTGGCGATCATTGCAAACGCCCCGCACGGGCTCCGAATCCTGGACGGCTCGCATCTGACACTCGTGATCCAGTTGAACTCGGCGCTGACAGCCTTCTCTCCGGACATGCGGCACGAGGCGCGGCAGACGTGGGATCGGCTGAAGACACCGGATGCGCTTGCCGAGACGGCGAAGAGCCCGACGGTCATCGCGATGCCGAAGTACGACTCGTCGCGTGAGATCTGTGACCGTTTGGCTGCGCACATCGGACAGGAACTGCCTGGGGACGACAAGTATCTGCTCGGCGTGCTGTTGGAGCCGGGCGAGCTTCTCGTTCCTCAGCAAGTTGCGGTCGAGCCGTGGGCGAGCCTGCATTTCGATGCGCGGGAAAAGGCAGATGAACCTATCCGCGACGCGTTCGAAGAAGCGATCGCGCCGCTCCGTGATCGGAAACTCGCCTTCACGTACTTCAAGCCGGACGAGTTCTCACCGGCCTTTCGGATCGAAGTGAAACAAGAGGTCGACGACACGACACTCGATGGCATCTGCTCGACGATCGCGGGTCAGATCACCGGCCCGTTCGTGCGCGAGCCGTATCCGCAGTACCTGGCTGACGTGATGGCTAAGTCCGTCGGCCTGGGCCTTGGCGCGCTCAAGACCGCGGTGCAACTTGGCCTGAGCGGCCTCGGTAAGCCGGAGATCGCGGAGCTGCTGGTTCAGTCCTACCGAACGGAGGGGGTCTAGTTGGCGTTTGACGAGAGCGCGGTCGGGAATGTCGGCTCGCCGAGCACGACGACCAAGGTCACAGTCGACATTCTCGAACCGGCGTCGGCCTCACCCCTTCGCGGCGAGCTCGTGTATCTCGCGCATCCGCTCGACGATCAGTGTCTGATCGCGATCGGCACCGTGACCGAAATCCTGACGATGAACCGCTGGCACGAGGACCCGAACATGCGCGGAGTGCTCAAGCGATACGGGAGCCTGCCACACCTAAGCGCCGTCGGTGACGTCCGCACGGCCGATGTAAACGTGCAGGCTGCCTACCTCGCCGCAGACCCGGATCCCTCCAAGGGCGACCCTCCAATGGAGAGCGCCGGCTCCCTCAGCATGTCGCCGACCACCGGCGCAACGGTCTCGCGTGTGACCGACGAGTTCCTGACCAACCTCCTTCGCAGGCATGCCGACCAGATCACATATCTCGGGCAGATCTACAGGACGGACGTCCGCATGCCGGTGACCGTCCGTCACTTCGGCTCGGTAGAAACGGGCGGCTCGGCCGAGGCGTACCACACGGGCATCTTCGGCATGACCGGCAGCGGAAAGTCAGTGCTCGCCGCATACCTGATGGCTGCACAGCTTCGACATCCCGAGCTTGCCGTCTTCGTCATCGACCCGCAGGGGCAGTTCACGACTGAAGAAGGGCTTCCGTTCTCGCTTCAGGAATGGGCCGAGAAGCAGGGCCGAGAAGTGCTCACGTTCAGCATCGCCCGCGACCTTCGGCTCCAGCAGAACGCCTTTCTGCTCGGAGACCTGCTCGGCGAGACCCGATTCTTCAAGGACGTGCTGACGATCCGTGGCGAGGATCCACGCGAGTCGGCGGTCGCCGAGTTCACCCGGATTCTCCAGGGGATAACTCACTGGGACAACAGGAAGTCAGATGATCTCCTCCGCGATGCGCTGACCGCCCTTGAAGGCGACGCCCAGGCGCTGCAGCGGATCTACGCATCACAGCCTCCGCGCACGCGGCTCCTCGGCGCGATCCAGTCGATCCTGGCCGACGCAACACAATTCCAGATCGCGCTCGGCGAGTTCGCACCGCTCCACTCACTCTTCACCGCGCAAGGTCCGGGCGGGGGTACACGGACATCTCTCCAGTCGATCGTCGACAAGGCTCTCGACCCGACTCAGGTCCGCCCGCTTGTGATCATCGACTTCTCCGGCGCGGAGGTGGGGAGCGAGCTGCTCGAGTCCGCGCGCGTCAAGGCCGCGCTCCTGAGAATTGTCTGCAGTGTCCTTAATCGCAGGGCAGAGGAGCACTTCAAGACCGGGAAGCGGTTGAACGTGCTCGTCGTCTTTGACGAGGCCCACCGTTTCGCCTCCGAGTCACCCGAGTTCGACACGCAACGCGAGCTCGCCGAGCGACTCGTGGATTATGTGCGCACGACGCGCAAGTACGGCCTCGGCTGGATGTTCATCACCCAGGAGATCAGCTCACTCCGACGTGGCATTTACACGCAGCTCCGTGTCCGCTGCTTCGGCTATGGGCTGACCTCGGGCACCGAGCTGCAACGGCTGCGTGAGACGATCGGCGACCCCGCCTCGCTCGACCTCTACCGGACCTTCGTCGACCCGCAGGCCATGAAACCCGCGCAGTACCCATTCATGCTGACGGGCCCGATCTCACCGCTCTCCTTCACAGGCGCGCCGGTCTTCCTATCGGTCTTCACTTCCTTCGAAGACTTCCAAAGCGCGAACAGCAAGAGCACCTCGTAGCGCACGTTGTCGGCCGAACGTCTCTACGCAGCTGTCCAAGAAGGCATCGCGCGAGCGGCGATCGAAGGGCCGCCGGAAGCGGTGCTGCGCAGTGCTGTCGAGCCCGCTCTGGAGGAAGCACTACGTGAGCGTGGAGCGCGGGCGAGGCGACGAGCCGAGGTTCACCTGGCAGTCCCAAGCGAGGAATCGGCGGCTGTTCTTGATGCACCGCTGGGATCCCGCGGTCGTCTCGACGCAATCTTCAATCGCTTCGTGATCGAGTTCGAGCCGCCCGGCTCGCTGCGCCCATCGGTCATGCACTCGCAAACACGCCACGCTGTTTCTCAGGTGCAGCAATACCTTCGTGGCGTCTCCGACGAAGACAACCTGCCGATACAGCGCCTCGCAGGCTGCGCGTTCGACGGGACGTGGATCGTCTATGTGACAGCTGACCAGGGCGCCTGGAACGTTCAAGCTCCGATCCGCGCCGATCCGGCATCACTGCAGGCACTCGTCGACACGCTTGAGTCGCTCGCCGCCGGCCGCGGGCTCACCGCCGAGAACCTTGCCGAGGACTTCGGCCGTACGAGCGACGTCGCAAGGGAGACCGTGAAGGCGCTCGCCGATGTCTTGCGTGGGGGCGGCTCACCAAGGACACAAGCCCTCTTCGAGCAGTGGCGCATCGACATCGGGAGCGCCTCGGGCTTCGGCTCAACCCACGACCTGCCCGAGTGGCAAGACCTCTGCGCTGACCTAGGCGTGCCCGGCGCAGAGAGCGAGGCGACGCACGTGCTCTTCGCCCTCCAGACTTACTTCGCCCTCGTCTCGCGGCTCTTCGCCGTGGTCGTGCTTGAGGGTGCGTCCGGCGAGGCGCTGGTGTCTTCCCTGCGTGATGCGCCCGAACTTTGGGTCGGGTTGGAACGCCTCGAATCCGGTGAGCTGACGGCACGGACCCGCGCCCGCAACGTCATCGAGCCGGGGATCTTCTCTTGGTATGTCAGCGAACGCGAGCCCGCACTCCTCGAGGCACTCGACCACCTCGTCCGCGCTGTCGAGGAATACTCGGCAGAGGTAGTCGAGATCACGCCAATCGCAGCGAGGGACGTTTTCAAGGCGCTCTACCAGCGCCTCGTCCCTCGGACGATCCGTCATCGGCTCGGCGAGTTCTATACACCGGCATGGCTGGCTGCCTACGTGGTGAACCTCATCGACACGGAGGACAAGCCGCTCGATCTCGACTCGCGCGTGCTCGACCCCGCCTGCGGATCCGGCACCTTCCTTGTGGAGGTCCTTTCACGGCTCCTTCAGCGCGGAGCACCAGAAGAGGCGGAACAAGCCCTCGCAAAGATCACTCGAAACGTCGTTGGTTTCGACCTCAGCCCTCTCGCCGTCCAGGCCGCGCGTGTCAACTATCTGCTTGCCATCGCACCTCTCGTACGGCGTGCCGCCGAGCCTGTTGTATTGCCTATCTTCCTCGCCGACTCGGTCTCACCACCAAGGCACGGCGGAATCCTTGAAGGCGACGTTCTCCGATTCCGCAGCGCTGAGGGCGAGTGGCACGTGCCACGGCCAATCGCGGACGACCGCCTGCTAGCAGAGGTCGGACGAGCCTTTCTCGAAGGGGCAGATCGCGGAGATGCGCCGGGTGTTGCGATCGCAAATCTGCGGCCTCAGATGCCTCAGTTGCCGTGGGGGCGAGACCAATTCGATCAGCAGCTCGAGACGCTCTACGCAAAGCTCGCCGACCTCCATCAAAACGATCGCGACGGCATGTGGTGGAACCTGATCTCGAACTCTCTCGCTCCGAC
>Ga0070741_10003209_pt1 | contig 41224 bp, 46 predicted proteins | sample Coa_R1_4_FD_66440 | JGI IMG/M metagenome (GOLD analysis project Ga0070741, IMG submission 66440) | Surface soil microbial communities from Centralia Pennsylvania, which are recovering from an underground coalmine fire - Coalmine... | ecosystem: Environmental > Terrestrial > Soil > Unclassified ... | reverse complement strand
CACCATTAAATTGAGCAATAATATCAGGGGCAATACGATTACTGTCGGCGAGACTCTGGTCATTTTGCCTGTTGACGGCGTCGAGCACGTGGTTAAAAAGGGCGACACGCTGCAGTCGATAGCCAAACAGTATAAGGCCGATGTAGCCGACATCGTCGGCTACAATGACCTCGCAGGTACCAGTCTGACGGTCGGCGAGACGATTATTATTCCGGGAGGAAGCATTGATGAAGAGACTACGCCGCCTGTTTCTGTCGGTCATCATTACAATAATCAGGGTGTCGGTTCGGAAGTTTGCGCGACATATACCGTGCTTGACGGGTATTACGGCTGTCCGGTTATCGGCGCGATTAAAACGCAGGGCATTCACGGCCATAATGCCGTTGACCTGGCCGCTCCAATCGGCACTGATATTATGGCTTCGGCGGCCGGCACGGTGGTCATTGCCCGCGATTCCGGCTGGAACGGCGGATACGGAGAATATGTCGCCATTCAGCATGATAACGGCACTGAAACAGTCTACGGCCACATGAGCAAAGTGCTGGTCAGCGCCGGCGACACGGTGACGCAGGGCCAGGTTATCGGCAAGATAGGCATGACAGGCCACGCCACCGGTCCGCACGTCCATTTTGAAATCCGCGGAGGTCCGGTTAATCCGTTTTAAAATAAATAAAATAGCCGGGGCGACAGCGCCCCGGCTTTTGTTTTGTTCAGCATTTCTCCAGATGAGCAACGTGAACCTTTGTTTCTATGGTAATGGCGATAACCGCAAGTCCGTTCGAGATTCCCAGACAAATTCCCTTTCCGCCGGCTCGTTCAATATTTTCAACAAGGTCGGGCGGAAGCTGAGTCAGAGAAATTTCTTTCAGACGAACTGTGTCTCCCCCGTTTATTTGATCTTGAGCAATATCTTCTTCGGTAAGAATTCGCGACATGGCGCCTCCTATTCCATACTTATAATAACTCCGGCAATATTTTAATAACAGGGCGTGAAGTGGATATTAAATCAGGCTCGGATCTGGTATTTTTTCGGGCGGTATTGAAGCGCTTCCAAAATGTGCGATTCATGGATTTGTTCCGACTGTTCGAGATCGGCGATCGTTCTGGCTATTTTGACGATTCGATGATATGAGCGGGCCGACAAATCCAGCTCTTTTGCCGATTGATTGAGAAAATTTCTGATGTCCGGACCGATGAGCAGATCTTTCGGCTTTAATTCGGCATTGATTTTGCCCTGGCGTTTTTGCTGGATTTCTCTTGCTGAAGCTACGGCCGAAATTATTTTTTCAGAGCCGGAATTATTTTTCAGGCTTAATTTTTCAATCTGAACGTCGCCGACTTCCGCCCATAGGTCGATGCGGTCGATGATCGGTCCGGACAATTTTCTCTTGTATCGTTCAATGGAAATCGCCGAACAGACGCACGTTTTCCCTCGGATGCCGCGGTTTCCGCACGGGCAGGGATTCATGGCGGCCACGAGCATGAAGCCGGCTGGAAACAAAACGCCGCCTTTGGCTCGGGATATGGCAATGACCCGGTCTTCGAGTGGCTGGCGCAGACTCTCCAGAACTTTTTGGTCGAATTCGGGAAATTCGTCGAGAAATAGAATGCCTTTATGGGCCAGAGTAATTTCTCCGGCTTTGAGCTGGCTTCCCCCGCCGATCATGGCAATATGCGAAGCGGTATGATGAGGCGAACGGAACGGCGGGTATTCGATCAGAGAATGCCGGTTTTGTCCGGTCGCGGAATAAATCGAAGTCACCTCTATTGTTTCCTCGAGAGAAAGCGGCGGAAGCAGATAGGCCGCCGCTTTGGCCAGCATTGTCTTGCCGGTGCCCGGCGGTCCGTACAGGCAGATGTTGTGTCCTCCGGAAGCTGCGATCTGCAGGGCCCGCTTGGCGCTTTCCTGTCCGGCAATATCCGAAAAGTCGCAGTCTATTTCTCTCTCAAGGTGAGACCTCAAGGTGAAACCTTGCGGACTTATTTTTGTTTGAGGTTCTTTGGTATTGATATGAGAAACAACCTCTTTTAAATTTTTTGCCGGCAAAATGGTTATGCCGGAAATAATGCCGGCCTCCTCGGCATTTTCCTCCGGCAGGAAAATTTCCGTGAATCCTTCGGCTTTGGCTTTTTGGACAATCGGCAGAATGCCGGTAACCGGCCGCAATGTTCCGTCGAGGGAAAGTTCCCCGATAAACATTCGTTTTGTGGTGTCGACCCTGATATCGCCTGAGGCGATCAAATAGCACACGGCAATGGCCAGATCGAATACGGAACCCTGTTTGGCGACATTTGCCGGCGCAAGCGAGACGACCACTTTCTGGTTTTTATTTTTGGGCGATTTCCATCCGCAGTTTTTAATGGCCGCTCCGACCCGGTCCCGGGCTTCGTTCACCGATTTGTTGGCCAGGCCGACAATGGAAAAGGAGTGCAGGCCTTTGGACAGGTCCACTTCGACGTCGATAATGACGGCCGAGAGGAAATATATTTGAGCCGAATAGGTTTTTGCGAGAGACATGTGTGTCGTTGTCTCTCTTGGAGATCGGAGTTATTTATTCCATGTGTTGTTTGCAGGTGGTGGCCGCCGGATTTGCTTCAAGGCGGTCGGCTTCGATTTCTTTTCCGCAGACCGAGCATGTTCCGTAGGTATTATTTTCAATCCGGGCCAGAGCCTCTTTAATTTCGGCCCGCCGCCTCATGAGCTGGTCAAATACGGCCGTATTATTTTCGTATTCGGTAAAATTATCGGCCACTTCGCCGTCCTCGGCGGAGTCTTTGCCGGTGTCAGGGTCAGTCGCGAGCCACTCGGTCTTATTTTCTTCCCTGGCTTTTCGTCCGACGCTGCCAAGCTCGCTTTCGATGGCGCCTAGTTCCTCGTTAAGCTTATTTTTGAAATGCTCCGTGTGTATCATGACTGTAGTATACGTTATTTTTGGGTTTGTCCAATAATGTATTTGCCGAGCAGGGCCGTAAAAGTGTTTTCATTGCCTGTAATCAGAATAGTATTTTTATCCAGGAAAGAATAGAGCAGCAGCGTATTGCCCTCCGCGTCCTTGAGCACCCGCAAATCTTTATTCTGCAGGCTTTCGTCGCTCCAGACCGGCGTTGAGGTCGAATTAAACTGGCCGAATACGCCCGCCAGGTCGAACGGCATGATTTTTTCCCAGCTCAGCATGCCCGCGAAACTCTGGCCGTAGTCGGTGGTCGAGAGAACGATAAACGGCGCGTTGGGACTGGCCGAATATATGCCGAACATATACGGTGCTCCGAGCGATCGCTCCAAAGAGCCGGGTATGTTCGGAGTAAGCAAGCCGAGTACGTCTGAAATATTCGGCGTCATGCCGTTTTGGTCGGCCAGAGCGAGATAGAGCACGGAATTGACGGGCGCGTTAAATGATTTGCCGGCCGCGGCTATGGCCTGGATCAGGCCGGACTTCGGCGCATTCGGGTCAAAAATGATTTGCTGCTTGGACGAAAACGGAATAAGGCTTTTCTGAAGAGTGACCGCCACCGGAGCGCTAGAATTTTGGCGAAAGATGTATACGAGCGAGACTGAAACGATGCCGATGATGATAAGAGCGATTCCTCCGGCCACAAAAAATTTATTTTTGGCCTCGGGATTGGCCGGCAGAGGACCCTGCCTGTCTCGCCTGTTTTGTTCCGCCGCGGCAATAGATGTCATTCCGAGATTTTTCTCGGCGATGGCCTGCTGCATATCGCCCTGATATGTCCGCAAAGATTTCAGCGGACTTTTTTGTTCCGCGGGCTGTTGAGTCTCGTCGGGATTCATACCCTATGAGTATATCAAATATTTTGCCGATATTTTACTGCTCTGTTTTTGAAAAACGTCTCGGCCTGCCGAAACCGATCAGATATTTTCTCGGATTTTCATCGAGGTCGATAAAATCGTCGGCCGCCTCGATCAGTTTGGCCGAAGTTGATTTGCCGAACGATATGACCTCCACCTGGCAGCCGCCGTTTTGAAGATATTCGACCAGGGAAACGTAGTCTCCGTCTCCGGAAGCGATGATGACAGCGTCAAGCTTGGGAGCAAGCCTGATGGCATCTATGGCCAGGTCGATATCCCAGTTCGCCTTCTTGGCTCCGCCGGCGAAAATCTGCAGATTTTTAGTCTTGGTTTCAATACCCATTTTGCCGAGAGCCTCAAAAAAGTTTTTTTCATCGCCCGATTCGGTGGTGGTAACATAGGCGACGGCCCGGGTGAGCGAGCGTCCGAGCAGGCCGTCCTTGACCACCTGCCCGAAATTGACCTTGGCGCCGTAAATGTTTTTGGCGCAATGATATAAATTCTGGGTGTCGATAAAAATGCCGACACGCTGGTTCTTGTGTTTTATGACTGACATGTAAAAGAATTAAACCGTCTTAATAAATAAGCTGCTATTTCTTCAAACCAATTTTTTTCAAAAGTGCGCCGTAGCGCTTTGGATTTTTCTTTTCCAAATATTTCATATGGGCCTTTCGGTCGGCCACCATTTGCAAAAGTCCCCTGCGGGAATGATTGTCCTTGGCGTTTTTTTTCAAATGCGTCGCCAGTTCGTCGATGCGCTCGGTCAAAATGGCGATCTGGACTTCCGGCGAGCCGGTATCCGTTTCGTGGACCTGGACGTTCTTGACGATTTTTGTCTTTTTGGTTTTAGAAAGCATTGGAATCAGGATAGCATGAAATGTTTTCCTTAGCAAGAGAACGGGCACCTCGGTTGAGGTGCCCCTTTGTGTTAACGGCCCGCTGATGACCGCCGTGATCGCGATGCAGATCGGGCTGTTGCGGCTCTCTTGCGAGAGCCTGACTTTCGCGGCCTGCCGCCGAGTCTTCCGTTTTTTGCTGACGAAGCCGCTTTGCGCTTTGAACGCACTGAACCGCGGCATGCCGGGCAAAACGAAACTAAATCAATCCGATGAGTCGGACATTTCGGCATTATTTGTTTCCTCCTTTCTGAATTTTTTTGGGATCCTGCATTTTAAAACAAGATTCAGGTTTTTTAAATCATGCTCGTTAGGAACTAGGGCGTCTCTTTCCCACGAAGAAACAATGCTTTGATTCCGGCCGATTTTCTGAGCCAGCTTGCGCTGAGTCATGCCCAATTCAAATCGCCGGACTGCCAGAAAGCTACCCAAAGTATCCGCATCGCGACCTCTTCGTTTGATGATGAGGGTACGCGGCTGAACTTTTAAATGTACGGCAAGCTTCAAGGTCAGTGTTGGTCCTGGCTTTTGCAGCCCCAGTTCAATGACACTGATCTCCGCCCTTGTAACATTGCATTTTTTGGCGAGTTCATTTTGTGTCATCTGTAGCGTAACTCGTCGCTCTCGAATATAAATTCCGAGATCGGCAGAGCTCTCCTTATACGGGCCGAAAGGAAGGAGCATAATTAACTTCAGCTTGAGGGTTTCAGAGAGTGGCAGTATGTGTTTGCTATTAAGTCTCCTTCTTTTGAGTTCAAGAGTTTTCGCCTCTTGAACGGACATGTTCACTCTTTCAGCAAAATCCTCAAGGCTCAATCCCAGTTTCTCCCTTTTTGCCCGAATCAATTTGCCCAATTTGGTTCGAGGTTTTTGTGTTCTTTTTATCGGGAGTTTTGCCGCAATTTCTTTCGCAGAGCATAGCAACACTCTGGAAAGTCGTCTAACCTGGATAGGTTCAAGGTTCTTCTGCCCCCCAACTTCCAAGCGGCTGTACTGATTTTGGGCCATTCCGCAAGCTTTTGCCACCTGTGTCTGGCGTAAATCAAGTTTCAGTCTTCGTCTGCGAAGAAGTCTTCCCAGCGGAGTTTTTGCCGGAGTCACATTAGTGCCGGCCGGCATGTATTTTTTCATTTAATCCTCCAAAATGGTGATACAGTTCTTTCGATAAGATACTGTATTTTTATGAAAAGTCAAGCTTTTCTGAATATGCTACAATCCTGGTATGAAAATTATAAGCTGGAATGTGAATGGCATACGCGCGGTGCATAAGCGGGGGGACTGGAAATTTTTCGAACAGAGCGACGCTGATATTTTCTGCGTCCAGGAAACCAAGGCGCATCCGGACCAGTTGCCGCCGGATCTGAGATCTCCGGAGGGTTACTTTTCATATTTTGACCATAGCAAGGGACGCAAGGGCTATTCCGGCGTGGGCATATACAGCAAAAAACAGCCTACCAAGGTGGTTGAAGCTATGGGTGTACCCGAATATGACCAGGAGGGACGGCTTCTGGTTGCGTACTATGAAAAATTCGCATTACTTAACGTCTACTTCCCCAATGGCGGCGGCGGACCGGCAAGATTAAAATATAAGCTCGAGTTTTACGAGCATTTTTTGAAATTTATCGAAAAATTGAAAAAACAGACTCATGTTATTTTTTGCGGAGATGTAAATACCGCTCATGAGGAGATCGATCTGGCCCGGCCGAAGGAAAATGAAAAGAATACCGGCTTTCTGCCGGAAGAACGCGCCTGGCTGGATAAACTGGTAAGCAAAGGATGGGTTGATGTCTATCGCTCGGCTTATCCTGAACAGACTGGAGCATATACCTATTGGGATATGAAAACTTTTGCCCGTTCAAGAAATGTCGGCTGGAGGATAGACTACTTTTTTGTCGATGAGAAGCTTGCCGACAAGGTTAAGGGGATAAAAATCCATAAAGAAATACTTGGTTCCGATCATTGTCCTATTGAACTTGACATTGATTTGTAAGTTATCCACAGTATTGTCCTGCAGTGTCCTTTACTTGTGTCCTTTATGAATGATACACTGAATCAGGAAATCGTAATCAAAAGCCGATAACCCCCGGCCGAAGATTTCGTTGTTCTTTCATATAGAGTCGGCCAACTCTCTCTTTTGAAGGTCTCCTGGTTTGGTTTTTGTGGATAAGAAATAAATAAACTCGCGCCTCATCTACTATTTTTTGTTTCAGGAGTTATTAATTCTGCCATGTGCCATACTGTGGGATACTTCCCCGCACCGTTCAAATCTTGCAATTACTGCTCGAAATGGGCGGTGTTTTTGATTATTCTACCCAATGCTTCTTTCGAATTTCTTCAATCACTCTTTGATCTTCTTTTTCCTTTGACTCTTTCCCCTTTTCGCCAAGAGTCTTTAATTCTTCTTCCGGCAAATTTGCGAGTGTTTTAGCCTTATTTTCTAAATATTCGGGAGTATTTTTACCCGGATCTTCCAGTACCTCATCCAGCAGAGCATGCAAAATCCAGCCAACTCTTGCTCCGGGTGAGATGTGGGCCACTTCCATGATTTTTTTGCCATCAATTTTGAGCATGCCCACGGAAACCGGATCGCGCAAAGCTTCCTCGATCATGGCATGGTATTTGCGCAGCCTGTACGGATTTGCCTTTGGCCGGCCGGTGCCGATGCGATCGCAGATACGCAAATTCATCAGGTCCCAAATGTTTTCTTCGCCGACATTGGCAACCATGCGGCGCACGGCAGAAAGCGTGATCCGCTCCGTATCGGAGAAAAACATGTGCCAGCGGACCATCGTGGCTACTTTATTGACAAGTTTAGTCGGGTATTTCAAGTTTTCCAAAATTCTCCGGGTAACCGGCGTGCCGACCACTTCATGGCCGTAAAATGTCCAGGTATCAGTCCCCCATCGGCGGGTTTCAGGCTTTGAAATATCGTGAAATAGAGCGCTTAAGCGCATATCCAGAGGCAGTTTCATGTCTGCGGCATGCTGAAGCGAGCGAAGCAGATGTCCCCAGACATCATAGGCATGAGCTTTATTTTGCTCCACCCCGACGGTCTTTTCCAGTTCCGGAGCGATATATTTCAAAAGCCCAAGCTTTTTCATGGCTAAAAAAGCCTTTGTGGGATTATCCGACATGACAATTTTGGTAAATTCATCACGAACACGCTCTCGGGAAATATGCTCGAGCAGATGAACGTTTTCAGCGACCGCTTTTTCGGTGTTCGGCTCAATTGCGAAATCAAGTTCTGCAACGAATCTTACCGTTCTTAGGATTCTCAGACCATCCTCGGCAAATCTCTCGGCTGGATCCCCTACTGTCCGAATAATCTTGTCCTTGATGTCCTGCTTCCCGCCATAAAGGTCAATAACGTTTTTCTCAGAGACAGAATACGCCAGCGCATTAATGGTAAAGTCTCGTCTTTTCAGATCGTCTTCCAATTTTTGGCTGAAAATAACCTGGTCCGGATGGCGTTTATCAGAATAAATTCCCTCGAGACGATATGGCGTAACCTCGATTATTTTAAGACTTTCGTCGGCCGCCCCTTCATCGACCACCCCGACCGTGCCAAAATCGTTTTCATAAAAAGTCTTGGAAAATAAGGATATAATTTGATCAGGAAGCGCATTGGTCGTAATGTCCCAGTCTTTCGGTTTTCTTCCCATAAGCAAATCCCTGACGCAGCCGCCAACCAGAAAAGCCTCGAAACCGGCTTTTTCGAGAGTCTCCGTTACATGTGTAACCTCTTTGGGTATTGAAAACATTTCATTTTGCGCACCCGGCAGGATTCGAACCCACAACGACTGTTCCGAAGACAGTTATGATATCCATTTCACCACGGGTGCATTAGTTTATTAACTAATGTGCGGCTACCGGGAATCGAACCCGAATCTCGTCCTTGGCAAGGACGTGTTCTACCACTAAACCATAGCCGCAATAGGCTCAATCATATACTAAAGAAAGTTAAAATAAAAGAGTCTGGTTAAAGGACTATTTTCCTAATAAAGTGTGGATAACTAAGGGGAAAAGTGTATTAAGGACATGTCTTATTAAAATTTTATGCTTGTGATTTTTATCAGTAATCCTCGATTTACCCAAATACAATAAGCTTTTTATAAAAAATTTTTACTTTTAGTGTTTAGTTTTTATTATCTTACATAAACGTTTCACGTGAAAATACATAATCAACTAAGTTATGTTATTTGTGAAACTTTACCTATTTTTTAGGTCATAAAAGTTATGGTAGCAGCATGTTCAATAAAAATTTTAAGAAAGAACCTACGGACAGGCAAAAACTTGGAGAAATCGGAGAAAATTGCGCTTGTGATTATTTGAAAAGAAAGGGTTATAAAATTATCGAAAGAAATTATTCAAAAAAGTGGGGAGAGATCGATATTGTGGCTAAAATAGAAAAAATGATTCACTTTATTGAAGTTAAAAGTGTTTCCCGTGAAAAGTCACAGTGGAATGTTAATCATGAAACATACAGGCCTGAAGACAATGTCCATCCCTGGAAGCTGGCCAGACTTGGCAGGGTAGTACAGTCCTATCTCTTAGAAAGAGAGGTTGCGGGCGATTGGCAGTTTGATGCGGTGATTGTGTATGTGGATGTGGTTAAAAGGATTTCCAGGGTTTCTATGCTTGAAGATATTATTATTTAGTGGTTTTATGATAGACTGGTTTTGTTTTACGGAGTGTAGTGAAACGGCTATCATTCTTGCTTTGGGAGCAAGCGTTCCGAGTTCGAATCTCGGCACTCCGACAATGTTTATTAAAACTAAAGAAGATTTTACTTGCCAGAAATGCGGGACGGAGGTCTTGGGCAATGGCTATACCAATCATTGTCCGTATTGTCTATGGTCAAAACATGTTGATATTTTCCCCGGCGACAGAAAAGGGGAGTGTGGCGGAATGATGGAGCCGATACGAATAGAAAAGAGCGGCAAGGAGTATTCCATTGTTCATAAGTGCCTGAAATGCGGAATAGAAAAAATTAACAGGGCGGATAAAAAAGATAATTTCGATATGATCGTGCAGATTACTGCTGGTTTAGCTGATCAGTCAAAAGTTTAGTTAAGCCGGGAGCGGTATTTGTCAGAAAGTTCGTCTCAAACCCCGGCAGATCGCCGGAGAGAAACTGCGGAAGAGTCTGCCCGAGGTCGCTTTCCAGGGTGCGGCTGATATATGGCAGAGTGATGGCATGCAATGTTCTCTCGGCAGTGGTCGGATTTTCATCCGAGGTTGAAATAAGTCCGATTAACGTTGAATTTCCGTCGATAACCGCTCCGCCGGATGATCCCTTTTGAGACACTATGGTGCCGCCGACGGAAATAACATCAATCGTGCTTTGGCCGAAGGTAAAAACATCCTGGATAGTTGTGACAGCGCTCGAAGCGCTCAAGTCTTCAGCAATAGAAATGCCGCCAAGGAAGCCTGCAGGGTAGGAAATAAGGACCACGGGCTCATTAACGGTGATATTTTCGGCAATATGCGGGGGAATATAGGGAACACTTGATATTGGAGCGCCGGACACGGTGCTGGTAATCCTCAAAAAAGCAAAATCATTTTCACCGGTGCCGGTCGGATTCTGGCTGGTAATGACGCCGACATTATCCCTGACCCACTGAGGAGAAATATAAAGTAAATCGGCATTATAGGTATTAATTGCAGGCGAACCGGTGCGGACGACGCACTGGATAAAGTTGGGCTCGCGGTAATTTTTCAAAAGCAAGTATTCGGCCACATGAGCATTGGTCAAAATAATGCCCTGCGGGTCGATAATGACGCCTGTTCCGGAAATCGGATCAAGCGTGTCGCCGTTTGCCGTGCAGAAAATGTTGACAATAGCCGGCCGGGCACTGGCATTGATCGTTCCGAAATCCGGCGGGGGAACAGGCTGCGGCGGAGTTTGAGTAATAGCTGAGGGGGTTTGAACTGTCGGCAGCGGCCTTGATACGGGAAGTTTATTTTTAACGATTTTTTTGGCGATTTGCTTAATTTTTGTCTGCGGTGTCGTCGTGGCTATTGAAATTGTGGTTGTGGCCTGAAAGGTTGTGGTGGCGACCGGAGCCGTATTTTGAGTGACCCGTATAGGCTGAAAAAAACCGAAGATTGAAGCAAAAAAAGCAAAAATCAAAGCTAAAACCTTTTGAAACATTTTTTCATGATATCAAAATGGCTATTAAATTGCAGTGAATGCCCGTTTTTGCTAGTCTGAAGTATTGCGGGATTAGTTTAGTGGCAAAACGACAGTTTTCCAAACTGTAGTCACCGTTTCGATTCCGGTATCCCGCACAGAAAACAAAAAAACCACCGCTTGGTGGTTTTTTGAAAATCTCTCGAGGGATTTATTACTTCACCGCTTCTTTCAAGCCTTTGGCTGCGCGGAATTTCGGCACTTTCATTGACGGAACGGAAATCGACTCACCGGTGCGGGGATTTCTGGCTTGGCGGGCGGCGCGGGTCTTGGTTGAAAAGATGCCGAGGCCGGCAATTGAAACTTCGCCGCCTTTTTTCAAAGTATGAACGATAGAATCGATCATAATATCGACAACCTGTTCTGCCTGGACTTTTGTTCCGCCGATTTTCTCGTGAACTGCGTCTACGATGCTTGCTTTATTCATTATAAATAATTTTAATGCTGATAAATTAATCTACTATTTATAAAATGATTATATACCTGGCCATTTTTAATGCAACAACTGGACAAGATAGCTAAATTATCGTGCAAATTCAATGGCTCGGGATTCGCGGATGACCGCCACTTTGATTTCGCCGGGATATTTGAGCTCGTTTTCAACGCGCAGGGCAATATCCCGGGCCAGGTTCTTGGCTTCGAGGTCGGTGACTTCAGCCGGGGAGACGAAAACCCGGATTTCGCGTCCTGCCTGAAGAGCGTATGACTTCTCGACGCCCTTGAATGAGTTAGCCACTGCTTCGAGGTCCTTCAGCCGCTTGAGATAGTTCTCGACGCTGTCCCGGCGTGCGCCCGGCCGGCCGCCGGAAATGGCGTCGGAAGCCTGAACGATGAGCGATTCGACGGTTTCGTACGGGTATTCTTCGTGATGAGCCTGCATGGCCTTGATAATTGCCTCGTCAGTGCCGAATTTCTGCAGAATCCGGCGGCCGATTTCGACATGGGTGCCGACAACTTCATGGTCGAGAGCTTTGCCGATGTCGTGAACTAAAGCGCCGGCTTTGGCCACGTTGACGTTCGCTCCGATTTCTTCGGCGATCATGCCGGAAATATGCGCCATTTCCACCGAGTGAGCCAGAACGTTCTGGCCGTAGCTCGTGCGGAAGTGCAGGCGGCCGAGAATGGAGACCACGCGCGGGTCAAGGCCGAGCACGCCGGTTTCATAAATGGCCTCCTCGCCCTTTTCTTTCATTATTTTATTTATTTCATCCTCGGCGGCTTTGACGGTCTCCTCGATTTTTGCGGGCTGAATGCGTCCGTCAGTAATCAGTTTTTCCAGAGCCGAGCGGGCGATCTGCCGCCTGACCGGATCAAAAGAGGAAATAGTAATGGATCCCGGCGTATCGTCGATAATGATTTCCACGCCGGTGGCGCGTTCAAATGCCTTGATATTGCGGCCTTCTTTGCCGATAATCTTGCCCTTGATTTCATCGGATGGGATGGCGACGTGCGTGGTGAGCATGTCCGAAGAAACTGACTGGGCCAGGCGGTGGATCGAGGTTGCCAGAATATCTTTGGCTTTCTGGTCGAGCTTTTCCCGGCCTTCAGCTTCAAGTTTTTTCATTCTGACGAGAATGTCTTCTTCCGATTCCTTCTCCACTTCGCTCAGAATTTCCTTGCGGGCTTCCTCGCGGGAGAGGCGGGCGATTTTCTGGAGCTCGGCGCTTTTTTCCTGCTCGATTTTCTCGGCGTTCTCTTTGATGATTTTTATTTCCTCGGCGCGTTTTTTAATTTCGCCCGATTCTTTGTCTATATCCTGCTGGCGGCGGTCGAGGAGCTCGTCCTTTTTAATCAGTCGGTCCTCGGTTTTCTTTATGGCGTCCTCCTTCTCTCCGATTTCGGTTCTGGCGGCATTCAAAATCTCCTCGGCTTTTTTCTCGGCCTCGTCGATGATTTTCTTCTCCCGTTCTCTGGCCTGGAGCTCAAGCTGTTTCAGATCAAGCTCGATCGAGCGGCGTCTTCCGAGGGAAATGATGACGCGCAGATAATAGCCTACGGAAAGAGCTATGGCGGCAGTCACGCCCATGAGGGCGAGCACTATTTTTAATGACATAAATTGACGGAAAAGACAGTCCTATTCTGCTGTTCTAAGAATTTTTATCTTTTGGAAAATCATGGGAAGTGTTTTGGAATTCAGCCGTTCGGCAATGTCGGAATGCAAGAAAACAGAACTATCAATTTAAAATTAAGAGTAATGCCCAAACTATACAGGAGTTATAAAATCTTGTCTACTATGCCGTATTTTTTGGCTTCTTCGGCGGCCATAAAGAAGTCGCGGTCGACGTCTTTTTCAATTTTGGCAAGCGGCTGGCCGGTGTTTTTAGCCAGTATTTTATTCAGCGTTTCGCGGCTTTTAATGATGTGTTTGGCGGAAATTTCAATATCGGACGCCTGGCCCTCGGCTCCGCCGTGAGGCTGATGAATCATTACCTCGGCATTCGGCAGAATAAGGCGCTTGCCTTTGGTTCCGGCTGACAGGATAACCGAAGCCATGGAGGCTGCAATGCCGACGCAAACCGTAGAAATATCGTTTTTAAGGTGGCCCATAGTGTCTAAAATGGCCAAACCGGAGTGAATATAGCCTCCGGGAGAGTTAATGTACAAGGAAATGTCTTTTTTTGAATCCTCGGACTGCAAGAAAAGCATCTGGGCGATGACGATATTTGCCGTGTCGTCGTCGATCGGGCCGCCGAGGAAAATGATATTTTCCCGCAAGAGGCGCGAGTAGATGTCGTACGCTCTTTCTCCAAACTGCGATTTTTCGATAACGGTCGGGATTAACATGGCATGAGTATAACAGAAAGATAATTTTTGTAAAATTTGCTATATTTCCGAAATGAGGCTTCATCGGTTTTATATTTCAGCCCCAATAACTTCCGAGACTTTCGATGTAACCGACCGTGATCTGATCGATCAATGGCGCAATGTCTTTCGCTACAATGTCGGCAGCCAGGTCATTTTGTTTGATGGCTCCGGCACGGATTATCTCTGCATGATTTCTTCTTTGCGGAATTTGGGAGCCACAGTTTCCATAGTTTCCCAAAGAAAAAATAAATTTATGCCGAAAATAAATTTGACTGTTTGTCTTACGGTTATTAAAAAGGATAATTTTGAATTGGCTGTTCAAAAAATGACAGAAATCGGAGTCAGGGAAATCATTCCGGTGCTCTGCGAAAGAAGTGAAAAGAAAAATCTGAATATGGCCCGTCTGCGAAAAATAGCCATTGAAGCTTCAGAGCAGTCGGGCAGGGGAGATGTGCCGAAAATCATGGAAATAGTTTCTATCGAGGAAGTTTTAAAAAGCGATTTGCCGGAAACCAAAATCGTTTTGAATCCTGAAGGAAAAAACTGGAGAGAGTTTTCGATTGAAGATAATATGGTTGTTTTTATCGGTCCCGAAGGCGGATTTTCAGAAAATGAAATGAAATTATTTAAAAATTATACTATTCCAAATATTTCTCTTGGATCTCAGATTCTTCGCGCTGAAACAGCGGCAATTTCTATTTCAAGTTTATTACTTTTGTAAAACTTGAGGTTTCAATTTGAAACCTTAAGTTTGGTATTGCAATTTGCAAGAGCAAAGTGATTACTTCTGTGATTCCAAAAACTGAAAGACAAGTTCGTTTGTCAGAAAGGTTTCGACATACATGCGCACGCGGAAACGGTCGGCGTCTTTGTAATGTTCGACGATATGATCGGTTTCTTTTTTAATCTCCTCCTCTTTCGGCGAAATATTTTCTTCTTTCGCAATGGTGTTTAAAATAATCTGGGATTTGGCCCGATTGACGGCGATATCCTTCCATTCGGTTTTCAGGTCCGCTTCGGTTTTTTTGATGTGCTGCAGGTATTCTTCGTACGAAACGCCGGAACGGCTGATATCGTCCTTGAACTGAGCGAGCATTTTTTCCTGTTCGGCGCCGATGATGATGTTCGGAATTTCGATGGTCGAGGTCTTGATGATTTCTTCGAGAATGTCGGTGCGCTTTTTATCTTTGGCCTTCAGCTCTTTTTCCCTGAGGATATTTCCCTTGATGTTTGATTTAATGTCGTCGGTGATTTCAGGGGTTTCTTTGGAATTTTTCCTGACTTCTTCAATGACATCGTCGACTTCCTTGTCTGTGACGGCAATCGATTCGTTAGGTTTTGAATTTTCCTGCCTGGCGATTTTCTTATAATCGGAAAGTTTTACTTCAGGAGCCAGAGCGGTTTTGATTTTAAATTCCAGATCGTTTCCCGGTGCCAGCTTAGTAATAGTAATATGCGGACGGCCGATGGCGTCTATGTTATGCTCTTCTAAAATGTTCGGGTATTCTTCGCTTAATGCGATTTCTGAGGCTTCTTCCAGCAGCCGCATCTCGCCGACTTTTTGAGCAACCAGAGCTTCCGGGGCATTGCCCTTGCGGAAGCCCGGAATTTCAACAGCTTCTCTCATTTTCTGCAGTGCTTTTGTGCGCAAATCGGCCATGCGCTCGCCGGCGATGGCTCCGGTGATTTCCATTTCCCTGTCAGGCAGAGAGTTTAAAATAATATTTTTGTAGTTGGCCATTACTGTTCTGTGGTAGTTGCATTAACACTCGTAATCGAAGCGGCAACATTTTGCGTCTGAGCCTGATTTGCCAGTTTCTCATTTTCTTCCAAATGCTGGCCCCATACGTACAATCCATAGAGCGAGACCAGCGCCGCCAATGCGATGGCGCTGATCGTTCCGCTGATTGAACTAGTCTTATTTTCCATGGGCGTACAACTCCAAAGCTTTGTTGAAAATAGCCTTGGCTTTATCTTTGGTTTCAAAACCTTCCACTTTAACAACTTTCTTCTGGAGATTTTTGTACGTGCTGAAATAATGCTCCATTTCTTTGAGCGTGTGAGAATTTACATCTCCAAGATCCTGAACATGCTCCCATCGCGGATCTTTTACCGGCACGGCGATGATTTTAGCGTCGTCTTCATTGTCGTCGAGCATGTGCATGACGCCGACCGGCCTGGCTTTAACCAAAACTCCCGGAAAAAGGGGATTGGTGGTGAGAAGAACGACATCGAGAGGGTCGCCGTCTTCCCATAAGGTCTGCGGCACGAAGCCGTAGTCAAACGGACAGTCCTGGGTCGTGTAAAAAACCCGGTCCAGAGCGATCAACCCGGTTTTTTTGTCGATTTCATATTTATTTTTCGAGCCCTTGGGAATTTCGACGATGACGTTCATTTCATCGGCGGTTCCCGGCGGCACTTCTTTGATGAGGTTCATGATGTAAGTATAGATTATTCCTCGGTTTTTTCAATTTCTTTGACTTCTCCCTGGGGATTGGTGGAGCGAATGTCGATTTTCCAGCCGGTCAATTTGGCTGCAAGACGGACATTCTGGCCGCCTTTGCCGATAGCGAGCGACTGCTGGTCTTCGGACACAAGCACGGACGCCTGTTTTTCCGCTTCGTTAATTTCCACCGACAAAATTTTTGCCGGCGACAAGGCGTCTTCGATAAATTTCTTCGGGTCCTCGGACCATTCGATAATATCAATCTTTTCTCCGCCGAGTTCGGACATGACGGTTGAAACGCGTACGCCGCGCTGGCCGACTAGAGAGCCGACCGGGTCAATATGGCTATCCTTACTTGCAACGGCGATTTTGGATCGCGCGCCGGCCTCGCGGGCTACCGCTTTGACTTCAACCGTGCCGTGAGCGATTTCCGGAGCTTCGGTTTCAAACAATTTTTCCAGGAATTTCGGATGCGATCGCGACAATCTCAGGAAAACTCCGCGGCCGGACTCTTCGACGCGGTACAAATAGGCCCGGACGCGCTCGCCCTGGGCGAATCGTTCGCCGGGAATCTGCTCTTCATACGGCAAAATGCCCATAGCCCGGCCCATTTCCAGGAAAATATTGCCGCGCTCCATGCGCTGGACAGTGCCGGTGACTATTTCGCCCTCGCGCTTGCCGTATTCGCCGAGAACCGAGACTTTTTCGGCTTCGCGCAGTTTCTGCATGATGATTTGCTTTGCGGTCTGGGCGGCAACTCGGCCGTAATCCTCATTTGCCTCAAGCGGAAAGACCATTTCGTCGCCAAGCTGGACATCTCGCTTTATGCGTTTGGCATCGGAGATCAAAATGTGCTTTTCAGGGCTGTAGAGTTTTTTAATTTCTGTTTCCGGGGTTCCTTCCGGCACTTCCGGCGCTTCGTCCATTTCCTCTTCGGTCATATAGACAGTAGTCGGATCAACGACGATTTTGACCTGAAACATTTCGGTTTTGCCGGAATTCGGGTCGAATTTGGCCCGGATAATCTGGTCGCGCTTGCCGTGATCGCGCTTATAGGCCGCTGCCAAAGCCAGCTCGATGGCTTCGAGAATCTTTTCCTTCGGTATGCCCCGTTCCTCCTCAAGCTGAGAGAGAACCGAATTCATTACTTTGAGATCTATCATGGTATTTTTTGTTAAAAAATGTCCGCCGTGAGGCGAACGTAAGTGGCAATACCTTACCATATCGGCAAGATTTTTGTCAAATTTAGGGTAAAAGAAAACGCCGCCTTCTCAGACGGTGTTCTCTTTTTGTGCGGCTCCAATATTGATATTAATTCAATATAATGAATGCGGACCTGGTAGTAATTGAAGTATAACAACGAGAATCCCGAATAGCAAGCCGCCAAAGGGATTCGAACCCTTAAGACACGGACTACCAGGTCCGATCTTGCACCAAGCTGACGGCGTTTGAAAATGAGGCAAAAGAAAAGCCCCGATCGCTCGGGGCAATTTGATAAGTACATATTAACAAGATGAAATCGGTTGTCAAATTTAAAAAATAAGTCCGCCAATCGCTTGGCGGACTAAAGTTTCGTTCTCAAGGAGAAACAGAAACGATCTCGTAGTATTTCAAAAATTCTCCGGCTGTAGCTGATGCACTAGAGAAATAACATTTGTCGTTATCTATCTGAATTACAGCTTTGCCGTTTAGAATACCGACAACCTTCAAGGTTTTCGCTCCCAGCACGTCCTTCGAGTGTCCTTCGACGCTGGGTATAGCTTTAACCATCATCCCTACTCGTAAGCCGTGAAGCTCTGTTTGCTGGTCGGTTACGGTAATTTTTGTGTTATCCTGTAACACGAATTCTCTTTTTGTAACAGCCGAATTGCTGGCTGATGCAGCCGCCGCGGCAAACATTTGAGTCTTGCGCTCAAACGCAAGCTTGTTTCCTGTGGCTGCGAGGCCGACTTCGACATGGTCGCCTAAGTTGATCTGGCCGGTAGCCATAAGGCTGGAAATCGGGAGGGTGAGGTGGCGTTCGATGGCTCGCTTGATATGCCTTGCGCCATACTTTGGGTCCAGGCCTTCCAGAAGCAAAAAGTTCTTCGCTTCCTGGCTGCATTTGAATTTAAATACTTTGCTGGCTTGAAGAGAGTAGATGCGGTTTTGAACGACCTCTAGCTCGATATCCAGAATTTCGGCCAAATCGCTCCGGCTTAAAGTTCTTAATACCACTATGTCGTCGATCCGGTTCATAAACTCGGGCGAAAACTTCCGCTTGGCGACATCGACGGCTACGCGAGCCATTTTGTCGTTTAGTTCCGGAGAAATGCTTTTCCTACCGAGCTCGGAAGTGAAACCGATGCCGTGCTCGAGCATCTTGGCCATCTCGAAAGCGCCGAAGTTCGATGTCATGAAGATAACGCATCGGGAAAGATCAGTCTTGCGGTTATCTCCCAGAGTAAGTGTTGCCTTGTCGAGGATACCAAGAAGCAGCCTCCAAAGTGCCTCGTTTGCCTTCTCAATTTCATCGAAGAGGATGAAACTGAAACGCATCCTGTCAATCTGGTACTGATTGATGACTTCCTGAGTTAACATCGGCGGTGTTTCTCGATGGCCAATATAGCCAGGAGGAGAGCCGATGATTTTGGCAATTTCGTGACTGTGCTGAAATTCCGCACAGTCAATCTTGATGAAGGCTTTTGGATTGCCGAAAAGAATTTCTGCCGCCGCTTCCACAATCCGCGTTTTGCCTGAACCTGTCGGTCCGAGAAAAAGCAGATTTGCGAGCGGTCGTCCCGGCGTGTTCATACCAGACAAGAAAATCTGATACATATTGACCAGCTTTTTGACCGCCTGATCCTGCCCGATGATTTTCCCATAAGCCGCCGTTCAAAATCGCCGACTTCGGGACTCCGTATTTCCGGGTCAAGAAGAACCTTGTCATTGTCCATAGGAGTTCCTTTCTGAAATTTTGAATTTACATCTGATTTAATAATTAGCACTAAAGTTAAATTATGTCAAGGTATCTAAATTTTACTTATTTTATTAAAAATTTTTGTTATACTTACATCAAATGGAGGCTCAATTAAAAATGTTTTTGATTGATTCGGGTCTGGTTTCCAGAAATGATATTTTGTCTGCGGAGAAAAAAGGTGGAAATCTGATCGAGGAGTTAGTCTCAAATGGAAAGCTTTCTGACATCGACGCTAAAAAACTGATTGCCCATTCTCTCGGAATGCCGTTTGTGACATTGACTTCGATTGACCCGGAAGCATTAGCGGCAATTCCGGAGCCGATTTCCCGAAAACATAATATTGTGGCATATAAAAAAGAGGGAAATACCTTGGAGGTTGCCATTTTGGATCCAAGCAGTCTCAAAGAAATCGAATTTTTAAAACATAAAATCTTGCCGCGGATGACGGACCTTGCCTCGATGAAACGGGCTCTGCTCGAATATCAAAAGCTAATGCGGCAGAAGTTCGGCGAGACAATTTCTCGGCATATTAAAAATCCGGGAGACAATTCGGGCCGGCGGGTTGCCGACACGCTGCTGCAGCAGGCGATGGTAATGCACGCCGCCGATATCGTCATCGAGCCGAGAGAAAGCGATGTGTTAGTCAGATTCAGAATCGGCGGAATGCTCCATGAGGCAATGATATTGCCGAAGGATATTAACATTTCAGGAAAAGATTTTTCTCAAAATAATATTCGCGTTTTTTCCATGCCGACCCAGTATGGCGAAAAGCTGACCGTCAGAATTCAGAGACCGGGCACGTCGGGATTTTCTCTCGAAGAGCTTGGCTTTCACGGCTATAACCGCGAGCGAATCTGGGACGTCTTAAAAAATCCCAAAGGCCTGATTATAGCCGCCGGCCCTCGGTCCTCCGGCAAAACCGCGACTTTGTATACGTTGCTTGATCTTGTTTCCTCTCCGCATGCCAGCGTCGGCACGATTGAAGAGCCTATTGAATATCTTATGAAGCATATCAGTCAAAGCGCCGCGTCCGACGATTTGAGCCTTTCTTCCGGGCTGAGAAATCTTTTAAAGCAGGATACTGATATCATTATGGTTTCTTCCGTGTCCGACAAAGACACGCTGGCTTTGGCCAGCCGGGCTGCCATGAGAGGCAGGCCGATATTCACCAGTGTTTCTGGCGGCTCGGTTCACGAAGTCCTGCAAAGTCTGAAAAATCTGGTAACTGATTCGATTCATGCCGTTCAGGCAGTCATCTTTCAAAGGCTAATCCGAAAGCTGGGTAACGAAAAAGAGTCATACTATTTGACCAAAGAGCAGATTAAGGCTCTCGGCATGAAAGCGGATATGGATAAGGTTTTGGAAATTTTGAAGGAAGAACGTATCGGCGACGACTGGGAGAATATTCCATTTTTCCGGCCGGTGGAAAGCCTTTCTCCGAAAGCCTATTCGGGACGGACAAGTGTGTCCGAGGTCTGGCACATTACTCCGGCTATCGCCGATATGGTGGGCAAATCCGCGCCGGAAGAGCTTGTTGAAAGCCAGGCTAGGAAGGACGGGGCGATATCGCTTTTTGAAGACGGCCTGATCAAAGCCGCGCAGGGCATTGTCAGTCTGGATGAGGTGCGGCTGGCGCTGTGATACAATCATTTTCATGAGCAAAAGAAAACTGGTTGTCGGAAATTGGAAGATGAATCCGGAAAATTTAGATGATGCCAAACGCATTGCTTCGGCGATCAGCCGTTCGGTTAAAAATTTGAAAACCAAAGTGGTGCTCTGTCCGCCGTTTGTTTTTCTCGGCTCGCTTTCCGGTATCAGAGGCGCCCAGGATGTTTTTTATGAATCGTCGGGGGCTTTCACCGGCGAAGTCAGCCCGGCACAGCTTGCTTCGGTAGGCGTCGAATACGTCATTGTCGGTCATTCCGAGAGGCGCGCGCTGGGCGAGACCAATGAAATCGTCAATAAAAAAGTCAGAGCGGTGCTTGAGAACGGCATGACAGCGATCGTTTGCGCCGGCGAAAAAGTCCGCGACCATGGCGGCGAATATTTGCACGAGATCAAAGCTCAAATCACCCATGCCCTCAAAGATGTCAATAAAAGATATGTGAGCAATATCGTCATTGCCTACGAGCCTGTCTGGAAAATAGGGCAGCGCGAAGCCATGTCCCCGGTCGAAATCCACGAAATGTCCATTTATATCCGCAAAATTCTGCACGACCTGTATGCGAGCATGGCCGAAGACGTCAAAATCATCTATGGCGGGTCGGTGATGGCGGACGATGCCGACCGAATTGTCGGCGAAGGCAATGTGTCGGGCCTTTTGGTCGGCCGGGAAAGTCTCAAGCCGAAGGAATTCGTGGAAATTGTGAGATTAGTTGACTCTGTATGATTCGATATATCGATGAAGAAAAAGATTTGAAAGGCAAACGGGTGATTCTGCGGCTCGATTTGAACGTGCCGATTGTTGACGGAGTTGTTGCCGATGATTTTCGCATTCAAAAAATAATCAATACGGTAGATTTCTTGCGTCAACATGACTGCAAGACGATAATCCTTTCGCATATCGAAGACGCCGAAGGAAATCCGACAACGCTTTTGCCGGTGTTCGATTATTTGAACGGATATTTCAAGACCGATTTCTGCCCGAGCTATTTCACGCCGGAAGCCATCGACAAAGTTTTGAAAATGGAAGACAAGGGCGTTTTGCTTTTTGAAAATGTCCGCAATAATGCGGGTGAAATCGAAAATGATCCGGAATTTGCCAAAAAATTGGCTCAAATGGGCGATATATATGTCAACGATGCCTTTGCCGTTTCGCACCGCCCGCATGCTTCTATCGTCGGCATTCCGGAGTATCTTCCTCACTGCGGCGGACTGCTCTTGCGGGAAGAAATTGAAAATCTTTCCAAAGTTTTTTCGCCGGAGCATCCGTTCGTATTCATTCTCGGCGGAGCGAAATTTGAAACCAAGCTGCCGCTCATCAAGAAATATCTGGATATCGCCGACACGGTTTTTGTCGGCGGAGCGCTCGCAAACGACGTGTTCAGGGCAAAGGGCCTGGAAGTCGGCGTGTCGAAAGTTTCGGATGTTTCAGACTTGGAAGAAATTTTAAAAAATCCGAAATTAAAAATTCCTGCAGACGTCACCGTTGAAAACGGAGAATTCAAATCTCCGGAGGAAGTAAGTCCAGAAGATCGCATTGTCGACGTCGGACCGAACACGATCGACGAGCTGAAAGAAATTTTGAAAAATGCCAAGACAATTCTCTGGAACGGTCCGCTTGGCCAGTACGAGGCCGGCTTTGGGGATAAAACCGAACAGCTTGCCGAGGCCATTGCAAAGCAGAAAGTCACAACCATTATCGGCGGCGGAGACACATTGGCCGCAATTGCCACGCTGAATCTTCTCGACTCTTTCAGTTTCGTTTCAACCGGCGGCGGAGCCATGCTCGATTTTCTTTTGAACCAGACTTTGCCCGGCATTGAAGCTTTAGAGAAATAGGTATAGGATGTCAAAAGGAGGGTAAAGAAATGAAAAGACTAGTACTTTCGCTTCTCTTCGCCCTGACACAGCACCATCCCGTGACAGGAAATACTGAACTTCAGGCGGTCATCGATCGCTACGAACCGCAAAGCAATATTGTAGATGCGGCCGTTAACAATCTCCAGGCTATTATGGACAATCCCGCTCGTCAAAAGGATTTCCATGACGCCTTTACGAGATATGGAAAAGAGGCCGGCAATTTGACCATAACTTGCTTTGAGCTCCAGATCGCTCACAGTTATCCTGGCGCATCGCAAAGCCAGATAAACGAGGCAGATCGTCTGGTCAGGCGTGAAGAGGCGCAAATGCAGAAATGGCTGGCAATTATCCAGAGAGCAGACGATCTTTGGAAGAAAAACTTCAACGTGACGCCATTGCCGAAGCAGCAAAAAAGAAAAACACGGGGAAGAAATCTTCTTGCCACCTAACACAATCCAATCGGGTTCCTCGCGGGACCCGATCTTCTTTTTTACAAAAACTTTTTGATCTTTTCAGCGTTACCCTCAAAGTCTTTTCTGTCTCCTGCTACGTCTGAATTCGGAAAAATCCACACATGGGCATGTTCAACTTCGTCGCCGACTATCTTTGAAAGTATAAAATCGGTATTAAACGCTTTTTGCTGGGCTTTGGCAATGTTTCGCACCACTTCAAAGTATGTTCCAATGTTATCCACATCCCATACCCAGCGTGTGTGTTTCTTGGGGATAACCTGGGTATGTCCTGGGGAACTGGGGTGGATATCTAAGAAAGCCAAAAAATTTTCATCCTCGTACACTTTATACGACGGAATTTGGCCTTTGACTATCTTGCAAAAAATGCAGTTTTCCATTGGGGTCATTGTAGCACTTTTTATGTTTCTCTCCATGTTACACTAGTCACATGAAAAACTATGCGGTCCGCGAACAGCCTCCGGAAGATATTTTGAAGAGCTACCCTCCATTGGTCCGCGAATTGCTGTATGCGCGGAATATAGAGGACGAAATAACCGCCGAAGATTTTTTAAATCCGGACTACGACAAAACCCACGATCCGTTTCTCCTGAAGAATATGGATAAGGCTGTGGAGAGAATTTTGAAAGCCGTTGAGAGTAATGAAAAAATCGCACTGTATACGGACTATGACTGCGACGGCATTCCGGCGGCGGTGGTGCTGCATGATTTTTTGAAAAAAATTAATTTCACAAATTTCGTAAATTACATTCCTCTACGAAACGAGGAAGGCTACGGTTTGAATCATGATGCAGTGGAAAGCTTGATTAATGACGGCGTGACATTGATCATTACTGCCGACTGCGGCATCACCGACTGCGCCGAAGCCGAGTTTGCCCAGAGCAAAAACGTCGACGTCATCATCACCGACCATCACATTCCGGGGGAAGTTTTGCCGAGGGCGTTGGCGGTTATCAATCCGAAGCAGGAAGGCTGCCTGTATCCGGACAAAATGATCTGCGGTTCCGGCGTTGCCTTTAAACTGGTGCAGGCCATTATCAAGTCCGGCAAGGTGGCTATGCCCGACGGTCATGAAAAATGGCTGTTGGATATGGTCGGCCTGGCCACATTGTCGGATATGGTGCCGCTCCAGAATGAAAACCGGATTTTTTCGTACTACGGCATGAAGGTGCTGCGCAAATCGCCGCGGGTCGGATTGTTGAAATTATTTTCCAGTTTGAAAATCGATCAGCGAAGCATTACCGAAGACGACATTACCTTTATGATTACGCCGCGGGTCAATGCCGCCTCGCGCATGGGCATACCGCGCGATGCGTTTACCCTGCTTTCGACGACCGATGAAGTCGAGGCGGGCACGTATGCCGAGCATTTGAACAAAAAAAATGACGAGCGCAAGGGCGTCGTGGCGAGCATGATCGCCGACATAAAAAAGTACGTTAAAAATCGCGGAGAAAAAATGAAAAATGTCATTGTCCACGGCAATCCGGAATGGAAACCGTCGCTTCTCGGCCTCGTGGCCAATAGTTTTTCCGACGAGCACAATCGTCCGGTTTTTATCTGGGGCAGGGAAGCCGGCACGACGATCAAAGGCTCATGCCGGGCCGGAGGAGATACGGACGTGGTCAGATTAATGGCTAAGGCCAAGGATGTTTTTCTTGAATACGGCGGCCATACCGGCGCCGGCGGATTTTCGGTGGCTCACGAAAAAATCCATTTGCTTGAAGACAGGCTCAATGAAGCCTTTGAAGAACTGGCCCAGGAAGAAAAAATAATTTCCGACACGCTCATAGACAGAAAATTGAGTCTTGATGATATCAATTGGGATACCTATCGCCACATTGAAAAATTCAGCCCGTTCGGCCTGGCAAATCCGAAGCCCCTGTTTCTGTTTGAAAATATCGAAGTTTCAAATTCAAAACTTTTTGGAAAGGATAAAAATCATCTCGAAGTAAAATTCAAAAATTCAAATCAAAAAGATGTAACCGCCATCGCATTTTTTAGTAATAAAGAAAAATTCCCAGTTTCGCTTGAACCCGGGAATAAAATCAATCTCGTCGCGACCCTCGAAAAATCAAACTTTCGGAATTTTCCCGAGTTACGGTTGAGGATTGTTGATATATTTTAATAGTATGAATAACAACATCATTTTCACCGACGGGGCGGCGCGGGGCAATCCGGGACCTGGAGGCTGGGGAGCGATAATCCTCTCCGAAGACAAAGTGGCCGAACTCGGGGGAGGCGAAGAGCATACCACGAACAATAGAATGGAACTGATGGCGGTTATTGCCGCATTGGAAAGCGTTCCGGATATCCGCGAAATGACCATTTACACCGATTCATCGTACGTCGTTTCCGGAATCACCCGCTGGGTTCAGGGCTGGCAAAAAAATAAATGGAAAACTTCGAAAAAAGAAGAGGTCATCAATCGCGATTTATGGGAGAGATTACTCATTGCCGCGGCGCACCGGATAATTGACTGGCAGCTTATCCGCGGCCACGCCGGCACGCCGGCAAACGAGCGCTGCGACCGCATCGCTACCGCGTTCGCCGACGGCAAAAAACCGGTGCTGTATTCCGGTTCTCGCGGCCGTTACGGCATTCCTGTTTCCATTTCCGATTTTATTCCGGCTAAAAAAGAAAAATCAAAAGCCAAAGCGTATTCCTACGTTTCCCTGGTTGACGGCGAGGTAAAAACCCATAAAACCTGGGAAGAGACCGAAAAAAGGGTCAAAGGCGTGTCCAAGGCAAAATTTAAAAAAGCCCTTTCTCCTGCCGACGAAGAAGAGATTGTCAAAGAATTTTTACAAATGAGATAAATTGCGGCATAATGGAAGCCTGGATTGCCCCGAGCAGCACACATCATGCTGCTCGTTCTATTTTATAGTTTTATTTCGGGGACTTTTATCGGATCGCTCATTAACGCTCCGCATGTTATTTTCGCCTGTCTTATTTTCGCCGTTGTATTTTATTTTTGTAAAAAATTTTCAAAAAAACACAAAGAACTTTTTCGATATTTTTTAGTCGCATTGTTTGGACTATCAATAGGATTAATCAGAATTGAAATTTCAAATTTTCAAAAATCTGAACTAAATCCGTTTGTATTTCAAAAGGTTACGGCTGTCGGAATCATTTCTGATGCTCCCGATGAAAGGGAAAAAGATACTCTGCTGACAATCACATTGTCTGAAATCGGCACATCAACTCCAGTTTCAGTTTCGGAAAAAATCTTAGTCATTGCGCCGGCTGACGCGCCATTTCAATACGGAGATAAAGTGAAGATCGAAACAACTTTGAACGTGCCGACGCCGATTGTTTCGGGGGATCGGAGCTTTGACTATGTCGGCTATTTGAAAGTCCGAAGCATTTCGTATATCGGCAAAAGTCCGAAAATTACTTTTATCGAAGCGGGTCACGGCGGCTTTTTGAAAAATTTTTTGTTTGGCGTACGCAAAAAATTCGAGAGAAATATTTCCAAAGTCATTGTTTCTCCAAAATCCTCCCTTCTTTTCGGCATGCTGTTCGGAGCCAAGCACACTCTGAGCAAAACGCTGCTCGCAGATTTTCGCCGGCTCGGCATCTCTCACGTCGTTGACGTTACCGGCTGGCATATTACCTTGGTTGCCAAAACCATATTGGGCTTTCTCTCATTTTTGCCGAAAAATCTTTCGTTCAGCCTCGGCGCAATCGGCATCATCCTTTTCGTCATGCTTTCGTCGGGCAATGCCGGCGCCTGGCGGGCGGCGATCATGGTGCTGGCCACTCTTTTTACGACTTATACGGGCAGGCGATATTCGCCGGCTCGATCGCTGGCTTTAGCCACCACGCTCATGCTTCTCTGGAATCCGACGGTTTTGGTTTTTGACGCATCGTTTCAGTTTTCGGTACTGTCATTAGCCGGTCTCATCTATGTTTCTCCGATTCTGGATCCGTATATCGAATGGATTCCCGAAAGATTCAAATTGAGAGAGATAATTTCCGCTACGGTTTCCATTCAAGTCGCCATTCTTCCGTATATTTTGTATAACACGGGGACTTTTTCTGCTCTTTCGCTTCCGATTAATATTTTAGTTCTCTCCGTCGTTCCGTACACCATGTTTTTCGGATTTCTTACCGGCGCTGTCGGATTCTTTTCAACCTTTCTTTCTTACATTCCGGCGTTTATTGCGAGAACACTTTTGATGTATATATTAAAAATAGTTTCCATCGGCGTCTCTCTTCCGGCCACATTCACCATTCCGGCGTTTTCACCGTTCGGGTTACTTGCAATATACGCAGTGATAATTTTTTGCTTAAAATTTTTGAAAAAGAAAACAAAAACGCCTGACGGGAATCAGGTCGTTTCTGCTTTTCCAATAGATAACAAAACCTACGGAAAACTGGTTGATATTTCTGGAAGGTCGGACGTCCCTTCATTGGATATTTCACCCGTGGAATCCGATATTTCCACTGCTCAGAAATTAACTAGGTAAAGTATAATTTATGCAAAAAATTAGTCAAGCTATCACTAGTATTCTAGTATTACTGTGCATCCGTAAAATTTGTCTCAATTTTCTCCCAATTCAAATTTTCAAAAAAATCCTCGACGTACTGTTTTTTGCCGCTTGGCTGGTAGTCGGCGACGAAGGCGTGTTCCCACATGTCGAGAGCAAGAACCGGCACGCATCCGACGAGCTGGCCGAGCTGATGGTCTTCAATAAAAGCGTTCAAAAGGCACAGTCCTTTCGGATCGTAGTACAAAATTGCCCAGCCGACGCCGCGGGTCAGGGCAATGGCTTTAAATCGATTAAGCCAGGCGTCAAACGATCCCCATTCTTCAGCAATGGCTTTTTTCAGGGGACTATTTTCGGAAAGTCCTTTTGCTCCGGAAAGAGAATCAAAGTAGACTTCGTGATTGCGCATGCCGTCGTATTCAAAGCCGAAGCGTCGCTGGATTTCGCCGAGAGCATAGGCGTTTTTTCCCGAATCCTGACTCAGTTCTTCGATTTTTTGCAGAATAAGGTTGGTATTTTTAACGTAGCCGGCGTAGAGCTTCAAGTGCTCCTCAATGGTTTTTTTGGGAATGCCTTTTAGTTCCGGAATATTAAATTTTCTTTCTTCAAATTGTTTGGTCATTACAAAATACTAGCACACTTTCATGAAACAGAGATGTTAAATCAGGCCGGCTTTTTTGAGAGTGGCGTAGGCGCCGTTTTTCTGGATGGTCTTAATGCCTCGGGCCGAAAGCTCGAGAGTCATTGATTTTTTAAGCTCGGGAATATAAATTTTCTTTTTCTGAAAATTGGCGTATTTGCGGACCGTGCCTGTCGGATTAAACTGTGTGGCGCGGGTCCGGTTTGAATATCCGCCGGCATTTATCGAGCTTTTATTGAGTATCGGGCAGGTTTTCATGTTATTTGTTGGCTTGGTCATGCTACAATATAAGCCAATATTATGCAAATAAACTTTATCTTTGAGATTGTCATTTTGATTCTGTCCGCGGTCGTGCACGAAGTCAGCCACGGCTATGCGGCCTATCTGCAGGGTGATAATACGGCTCAGCGGGCGGGGCGGCTCACCTTGAATCCGCTCAAACATCTCGAATGGTTCGGCTCGCTTATTCTGCCGGCCATTTCGTATTTTCTCGGCGGATTCATTATCGGCTGGGCCAAGCCGGTGCCGTATAATCCCTACAATCTGCGCAATCAGCGCTGGGGCGAGGCGCTTGTGGCGGCGGCAGGACCTCTTGCGAACATCAGTATTGCCATTGTATTGGGTTTGCTTGTGCGACAGGGAATTCTTGTCGGCGCATTGTCCGTTATCGTGTTTATCAATCTGATTCTGGCCACTTTCAATCTCATGCCCGTGCCGCCCCTCGACGGTTCGAAAATCTTATTCAATCTTTTCCCGAATAAGCTTTACAAAATCAGGGGTTTTTTGGAACGCAACAGCCTTATTTTAATCATTATTTTCATTGTCTTTCTCTGGCAGTTTATCTTGCCTTTGATTAATCTGGAATTTACGCTCATTACCGGCTTATCCGCATAATGTCCACAGTTTTATTTTGATTTGAAAATCAGCGTGCTATAGTCAGCACACATAAAAGTTTGCAGAGGCAAAAAGCCCGAACCATTCGCGGCTTTTTTGTTTATTAATTTTCATTTAAAATTATGCGCAAACTAATTCTCGCCTTGTTATTTTTATTGCCGACGTTCTCTTTTGCCGCCATCGCTTTTGACACCGCCGGCGGAGGGGCGATAGTGACCGGCAGCCAGTCATTCGGCATGACCCTCGGGGCCGATGCCACCGCTCTGGTGTGCTCGGTGTATTACAATAGTACCCGCAATAACGATGTATCCGTGACATGGGATGGCGTTTCAATGATAAAAATCGGCGAAGTGAATGTTGCCAATAGCACGAGCACTTTTGATGGCAATATTCAAAATTGGCTTTTCTACGCGTCTAATCCTGTTGTAGGTTCTCATAGTGTGATCATGTCGAACGGCAGTGCCAGGCCGATTGGCGGATCATGCGTTTCGTATTCAGGCGTCAGCTCAATCGGGGCAATTGAGTCAATCGGCGGAGCTGCTTCGTCGGGAGTACTGGCCGCTTCGCTCACTACCGGCGCGACAGGCGCCTGGACGGTGATGGGGTCGGCGGGAAATAATTCTTTATCAGCCGGGACAGGCGCGGTTCAAAGAAATTCTCAGACATACGAAGCTGTCTATGATAGCGGAGGCCAGGTGCCGGTCGGAAATGCCAGCATGGCGGCCATATGCAGCTGCAATGACGGCTCGGCTGAAGTCATTGTCGAATTGCAGCCGATAGTAGTCAAAAGCGACCAGACGATTTCTTTCGCCGCCCTGCCGGACAAAACATACGGCGACGCTGATTCCGCTTTAAGCGCTACGAGTACTTCCGGCCTGAGTGTCAGTTTTAATTCTCAGACGCCGGATGTCTGTACTGCCAGCTCGACGGTTCATATTATTTCTGCCGGTCTGTGCACCATTAAGGTGTCGCAGCCGGGCGACAGCAATTATAATGCTGCGGCTGACAGCACCCAGTCTTTCGTCGTCATTCCGCGGACTATTCTCGGCTCGATTTCTGTTGTAAGCAAAGTATATGATGCCACGACAACCGCAGTCATTGCTTCGAGCACTCTCAGTGGAGTGATTGCCGGCGACACGGTCAGCCTGTCTGCCGGTTCCGCCGTTTTTTCTGATAAAAATGCCGGATCAGCCAAAATAGTTTCAGTTTCGGGAACCGTCCTGACCGGGATCGATTCAGGCAAATATATCGTAGCTGTTTCCACGACAAGCGCCGATATTTTTCCCGCCGTCCTCTCGATTGTCGCCGAGCCGGACACTAAAATCTACGACGGCAATATTTCCGTTTCGACCACAACCCCGCTCATTTCCGGATTAGTGGGTTTAGACACGGCATCTTCGGCAGAGATATATGACAGTCCGGATGTGGGGGTCAGACAACTTTTGGTTTCGGGGTATAGCATCGCTGACGGAAACGCCGGTAATAATTATTCCGTTTCAACAACGACCGCGGCGGGAATAATTGTTGCAAAACCCGTATCGGTTTCGGTTCATCCAGTTACCTCCGAGGTTTCACCTCCGGCGGTTGTTCAGGGCAATGGCTCGCCGTTTGTTATCGGCGTTACAAACGGGGCAGATCCGCCGGAGACACTTGGTGTCAGCGCCCCGACATCAAGTGTCTCAACTACAACCAGATTTTTTCCGATTTTGCAAAATTTTTTTAAAAAAGCCGTAAAAAAATCTATGAAAGTTGTTACGGCAAAAAAGAAAAAAATGATCGTAAAGAAAAAATCGATGACAGCTTCGGTGCGGATGGCTTTTAAAAAACCTAAAATTACAAAGGCAGGTCGAAAGCCAAAAAGCCGGGGCCGGTAAAGAGAAGGGAAGCCAAAATAACGATGACGAAAGCAAAGATTATTTTTTGCTCAAGGTTTACCCCGTACTTTTTCTTGTTGCGGTTAAGGTCAATGCTTAACACAATGATCGCCGCCAGGGCCGCGACTTGAGTATACAGTCCGATAAAAAGCAGTACGCCGAGAACGGCGAAAATAATCGCCGACCAATGCTTCGATTTCATCTTTGCCACGAAAAGAATATAGAGGGCGGCAGCGACCCGAAGCACGGTCGGGGCAAGCAATTGAAAGGTGAGCAGGCTTGGAAAAACTGAAAGAGGGTGCATACTATAATCATACATGATTTCCGCATTGCTTCACAATATCCGCAGCGTTCATAACGTCGGCTCAATGTTCCGTACCGCCGATGCCGCAGGAGTAGATAGAATCTATATTTCAGGTTATACGCCGAGTCCTGTCGACAGATTTGGGAGACTGAGAAAAGATTTTTCCAAAGTTTCACTTGGAGCAGAGGTACAGTGGGAATTTATCAAAGATCCCATTGAACTGATTAAAAAATTAAAAAAAGAAAATTTTGTTATAATTTCTTTGGAACAAAATAAAAATTCCGTCGATTATAAAAAAGTTAAGCCTGAAAATAAAAATCTTATCATTGTCGGAAACGAAGTCGAAGGTGTTCCGGAAGAATTTTTAAAACTTTCCGACGTTATCGCCGAAATCCCGATGCAAGGCAAGAAAGAATCGCTTAACGTGTCCGTGGCTTTTGGTGTCGCTTTGTTTCGAATGCTTAATACTTGACCTCGTCGACCACTTTTCCGTTATTGTCGTACAAAATAATATCTTCGTGGCTTGATTTCCAGATATGGTCGCTCCGGTTGAGATAGACCCGCCAGGAATTTTCGTAAAAATCGGAATCTTTTTTATGGGTGTCGACGCAGGACTGGTAATTCAAATTGGTGATGAAATTTCTGCATTCGACGCTCCAGGAATTCGGCAGGATGTCGGTCTGAGTCTTGCAGGCCGGATAGGAATTGATGTAATCGAAGCAGGCGTCATTGGTGGCGTATGTCGGAATTTTCGACAAGTCCTCGTTTCTGGCAAGCGGGCAGTCCTGCGGCACGTACGGTATGAATGTATTGAACTGGTCGAGATAGCCGGAGCACTTGTTCAGCTTGAAGCTGGCATTGATCGGCGACGTGCCGGTAATCAGATACAGAGTGTCATTCGGCGACAGGTAAACCGGGTCCGCGGTGTTTTCAGAATTGGTGAAATACAGGTATGAGGCCTTGGGAATTGTTACCACAGTGCCGTTTGCATCTTGAATTTTCCAGCCTGTCACCAAAATCGGTTTTGCCGCGCTGCCGTAATTCGTATTGCGTATGGAAATGTATTCCTGATTCGGATCATTCGACTGGGCCGGATATGACAGGGAAATAATGCCGTGATAGGGAGAAAGGGCCGAAGAAAGCCTGACAACTTGATTTTGAGTGCTTTGCTGTGTTTGCGTCGTTTCGGAAAAATATCCGCGCTGGCTGGCGATATGGAAGCCGCCGGTCAGGCCGATGAATATGATTCCGAGGATAATAAGAATGCCGAGCCATTCGTCAGATTTCATGTCTGTATTGTACTACTTCTGGTGGACGTTGCAGAAGTGGGCCGACCGGCCGCCGATGACTTTCCGGGTGATACTGCCCGGGCAGCCGCGCTTCAGGCATTTTTGTCCGGTCCGGCGATAGGCCTTGTGCGATTTCTGGAAATTGCCCTTTTCTCCGCGGATATTTCGATAATCGGACATGGAATCTCCGCCCATTTTGACGCCGAGCTTCAAGACTTTTGTCATGGCAGTGAACATTTTTTTGAGTTCTCTGTCGGAAATTTCTGAAACTTTTCGTTCGGGATGGATATCCGAAGCCCACAGAATCTCGTCGGAATAAATATTGCCGATGCCGGCCACAATATGCTGGTCCATGAGCACCTGCTTTATTTTGCCATTTTGTCTCAACAGTAATCTTTCTTTGAATTTTGAAATAGTAAAATGGTCTAAAGGTTCCGGTCCAAGCTCTTTCAAATCGGGAATATTATTTTGCTCTTTTGTCTCGAATACAAAGACTTTGCCGAACTTTCGCATATCGGAAAATGCCAGCTGCCTTTTATTTGAAAGCGTAAAAACTAGGTGGATGAACTGGTTGAACGGATCGGATAGCAACTTTTCCTTACTCGTCCATTTTTCATGGAAGTCGTACTTTCCGTACAATAAATGTCCGGTCATTTTCATGTGGATCAGAATAGTTTTGCCGCCGGATAGATGAATCAAAACATTTTTTCCCCGCCGTTCGGCTTTTACAAATTTTTTGCCGACAATTTCTTTTTTAAAAGTTTCAAAATAATTCCGGTTTTTAATATTGTCGGTGCGCTTGTGTTTTGTCCGCAAAAAATAATCCGTCCAGACGTCTGTGATGGAAAGTTTTTTCAAAACGCTGTTCAGACCGTTGACCGTGGTGGTGACTTCTGGCAGTTCGGGCATATTAGGAAAGTAGCTTCAAAGCTTTTTTGATTTTGTCGTTGGTGTTCGCGGCATCGGTGATTTTTTTCAAAACTTCGCGGACTTCGCGCTCGCCGTAGCCGAGAGATTTCAGAGCCTCGAGGGCGTCGACATCGCCGGCCTGGGCAATGGTCATATCGGCAGACAAACCGTCAAGCTTGTCTTTCAGTTCCAGAACGATTTTTTCGGCGCTTTTCCTGCCGACGCCGGATACTTTGACCAAGTGGCTCGTATCGCCGGTGGAAATGGCATGGCGCAGATTGGAAATGCTGGCCACGCTCAAAATAGCCATGGCCGATTTCGGTCCGATGCCGGAAACGGAGATTAATAGCTCAAAGAAATCCAACTCTTCCTTTTTTTGAAATCCGTATAGGTCCAGGGCATTTTCACGGACCGCAAGGTAGGTCCAAAAGCTGATCTGCTTGTTTTTTTCAAGCTCAACCGCATTCGTGTGGATTTTATAACCCACCCCGTCGACATCCAAAATAACCGATTTGAGGTCCTGGTATATTAGGGTCCCTTTGAGATGGCCGATCATGCGGTCATCATAACCTATTTACTTTTTTCGATCCATGCGGTAGATTGCTCTCATGCCGATAACCTCATCAGCCAAGAAAGCCCTGCGCGCTTCAGACCGAAAGCGATTTTTCAACTTGGCTAAAAAAGAGCTTGTCTCAAAAACTTTGAAGCAGGTCAAAAAACTGGTTTCCGAAAAGAAAATCAAGGAAGCAAAAGCTATGATGCCGCAGGTCCAGAAAATTTTGGACAAAGCCGCCAAAACGGGACTGATCAAAAAGAATGCCGCTTCCCGCAAAAAATCCCGCATTTCGGCAATGCTGAAGAAAATCGGCTAAAAATAGAATTCATTTGCAGCAAATTGATTACAAAAATTTGCGATCAATTTGCTACATGTGAGTAGCTGTCGATGCACTCCTTTCGGAGAAATTACAACATCGATAATTGGAGGTTTGAATGAATTGCTATACGGTACGTGATGGTCAGGTTCAACTCGGTATTGCTCTGCGGTCCAGAACCCTTGGTCCTGGTCTGGCGCTTTCTTTAGGTGAAAAGACGGGTCAAGCCGGTCAGGAGGTAAAGATAGGTCTTTCTCCTCGCGACCCCGCTTCTCATGTTCTTGTTGCCGGCGGCATTCACCTAATGAGAACCTGCGAACTGCATCGCACTGATGAGAAACCGCCACGGTACCTTCTTGTGAGAGCAAAGTGGGGACTCAAAGCAGATACAACTGACCGTCGAGCACTTGTACTTTTGGACTTCGTAAGTGGGGACACATCACTTGGGTATACCAGCAAAACGTATCAGGAGATTGCCGCGCTCGGATTTGAGTGTTTGGGAAACGGTCCAGGTCTTTATCACGTTCAGGCTTTGGTGATCCTTAAGCCAGGCGAGCACATCATGTACCGAACCACACAGATATCTAGGACTGTTCATTACGATTTTGACGAGACATGTGACAAGTTCCCTCGGCTGTATTGCACCACGTCGGAAGATTTTCTCGCAAGAAATACCAAAAAAACTGTCGTTGTTTGACAGTCATAACAGTTTGTTCCGTTGTTGTCCCGCCGCGGAGGAGAGAAATTTTTCTCCTCCCGCGACCGGGATTTTTTCTTGCAAAATTTACTCTCTTATATTACAGTAGCAACCGATGTCAACCATCAACCAATTAGTGCGCAGAAAGCGACAACCGGTTCGGCCGAAGCCGAAAGCGGTGGCTTTGATGCGCGGATTCAACAACCTGGAAAATCGCCCGGTCTATTACAATTCGCCGTTCAAGCGGGGAGTGTGCGTCAAGGTGACAACCAAAACGCCGAAGAAACCGAACTCGGCTATTCGAAAAATCGCAAGAGTGCGATTGACCAACGGCATGGAAGTGACTGCCTACATTCCTGGCATGGGCCACAACTTGCAGGAACACTCGGTGGTCATGCTTCGCGGCGGAAAGGTCAAGGACGTCGGCGTGCGCTATACTATCGTCCGCGGAAAGCTCGACGCCGGCGGCGTGGAAAACCGACGACAGGGAAGAAGCCGATATGGCGCCAAGCGGCCAAAAAATAAATAAAAATGCGACGAAAAGTTAAAAATCGAAATATCGCCCAGCCGGATTCGCTGTATAACTCGCCGAAAGTCGGCAAGTTTATCAATTACGTCATGCTTCGGGGCCAGAAAGAGACCGCACAGAAAATCGTGTACGACGCTTTTGAAATAATTAAAAAGAAAAATGGCGAAAATGTTCTTGAAACTTTTGAAACCGCTCTGAAAAATACCGGTCCGGTGACCGAGGTGCGTTCCCGCCGGGTCGGTGGTGCAAATTATCAGATTCCGCGCGAAGTCCGGGCCGAACGCCGCAATTTTCTTTCCATGAAATGGATTATCGACGCCGCCCGCGACGCCAAAGGCAAGCCGATGGCCGACAGACTGGCCGAGGAAATCATGCTCGCGTTTAAAAACGAAGGAAAGGCCGTCAAGAAACGCGAAGACACTCACAAAATGGCCGAGGCCAACAAAGCCTTCGCCCACTTTGCGTGGTAAATTGAAAATGCCGTCGGGAGAGAAATATCCCCCGACAGCATTGTTTGTGACCAGCTCTGATCATTAGGTCTCCACTACCCAGGCCAGGTAGGCTACGGGAACGGATTTTAATTCGTTGCCGCCGCAATCTATCAGGACCGTATTAGATGGAATTTTGCGGATGTCGTTGAAGCGTTCCAGCCCCATGCTTTGATCAAATATTGGGAACGTCCCGTCTTTTAAATCCAAACTCTTTTCTCTTTCTGTCGGATTCGGCGGCTTAGTTACTTTAACCTGTTTCATAGAACCTCCAAGAAGTAATGGTATACCTTATTTATAAAAAGACAAAGCCGCGATTACTCGCGGCCTTTTGCGTCGGAAAATCATGGAACGCTTTTCAGGAGAGCTGCGACAGCTTTTGCTTCGTCGGTGTACGTGTCGAAAACCTGAAGCAATCTTGTCAGCTGCAAAAGATCCCGAAGAGAAGGACGGGCTCGCCGATAGTCAGTTTTCCCGAGCAATCGATGGCTCTGATGTGATCAGAGTCTTTAGCAAAACGAGCTTTGACATTAAGTGACATTAGTTAGCCTCCTTGTCTCTCTGAGTTTTAGCACGAGCCTATTCTTATTGCAATCCGATACTAATTAATATATAGTATAGCTTCCCTCAGGGATTTTTATTTTTGCAAAATATGAACCGCGACTATCCACTGGAAAAAGTCAGAAACTTCGGAATCATCGCCCATATCGACGCGGGCAAAACGACCACGTCCGAGCGGGTGCTTTTCTATACGGGCATGACCCACAAAATCGGCGAAGTGCACGAAGGCGAGACTGTGACTGATTGGATGGAACAAGAGCGCGAGCGAGGCATTACCATTACTGCTGCGGCTATTACCTGTTTCTGGAATCCGACGTATAAGGAAAAAGGCGCCAAACCCGAATTTCGTTTCAATATTATCGACACCCCGGGACACATCGACTTTACCGCCGAAGTTAAAAGAAGTCTGCGCGTCTTGGATGGCGCCGTTGTTGTTTTCGACGGCGTGGCCGGCGTCGAGCCGCAGTCGGAAACCAACTGGCGCTATGCCGACGATGCAATGACGCCGAGAATCTGTTTCATAAATAAGCTTGACCGCACGGGCGCATCATTTGAGCGTTCGTACGCTTCTATTTTGGACCGTTTGAACAAGAACGCCGTCAGACTTCAGATCCCGATCGGACTTGAAGATAAATTCGAGGGCATTATCGATTTGCTCAAAATGAAAGCCTATTATTTCGAAGGCAATATGGGCATGCAAATCCGCGAAGCCGAAATTCCCGCCGAATACGTCGAAGAAGCAAAGAAGTACCGTGCCGAATTGATCGAGAAAATCGTCGAGCAGAATGACGACATGATGTCGCAGTATCTGGAAGGCAAGGAGCCGAGCATGGAAGATTTGAAAAAGACTTTGCGCGAAGCCACGTTGAAAGTGAAACTGATTCCGGTGCTCACCGGCTCGGCTTTGAAGAATAAGGGTGTGCAATTGGTGCTCGACGCCGTGGTCGACTACCTGCCGTCGCCTGTCGACATGCCTCCGATTCGCGGCATCGACCCGAAAAGCGGAGAAGAGATTTTCCGAAAGCCTTCGGACACGGAGCCGTTTGCCGCTTTGGCCTTTAAATTGCAGAACGACCCGTTTGTCGGCCAGCTGACATTTTTCCGCGTCTACTCCGGAACGATCGAGGCCGGCACATATATTTATAATTCCACTACCGAAGAAAAAGAGCGTCTCGGCCGCATCGTCCGCCTCCAGGCTGACAAGCGCGAAGAGGTCAAGAAAGTTTTTGCCGGTGAAATCGCTGCCGCTGTCGGCCTGAAATCGGCCAAGACTTCCCATACGCTCTGCGACGAGAATCATCCGATCGTCCTTGATCCGATCAAATTCGTCGACCCGGTCGTTTCTTTGCGCATCGAGCCGAAAACCAAGGCCGATCAGGAGAAAATGGGCATGGCCTTGAAAAAACTTTCGGACGAAGATCCGACATTTAAGATTTCCTCGAACTCGGAAACCGGCGAGACGATCATTTCCGGCATGGGCGAATTGCACCTGGAAATCATGGTCGACCGCATGAAGCGCGAGTTCGGCGTCGAAGTCAATGTCGGCAAGCCGCAGGTGGCCTATCGCGAAACTATTCTGGGAACAGCCGAAGCCGAGCATAAATACATCAAGCAGACCGGAGGCAAGGGCCAATACGGCCATGTCAAACTGAATATCAAGCCCCTGCCGCCGCTTGAAGAAGGCAAGAAAATTCCGAAGAACGTCAAGCGTTACGACGACTTTGAATTCATCGACTCGATCAAAGGAGGCGTCATTCCCCAGGAATTTATTCCGGCCGTGGAAAAAGGCGTTCACGAAGCCATGGGACGCGGCATCGTGGCCGGCTATCCGATGGTCAATGTGTCCTGCGAGCTGACATTCGGCTCGTATCACGACGTCGACTCGTCGGAAATCGCCTATAAAATCGCCGCCTCGCAGGCGTTTCAGGACGCCGCCAAGCGCGCAAGGCCGGTTATCCTCGAGCCGATTATGAAAGTCGAAGCGGTCATGCCGGAGCAGTTCATGGGCGATGTTACCGGCTCGCTTTCCGGCAAGCGCGGCCAGATCGAAGGCATGTCCGAAAAGGGCACACTTCGTTCTATTATTGCTAAAGTGCCGCTTTCAGAAATGTTCGGCTATACCACCGACATCCGCTCCATGACCCAGGGCCGCGGCAGTGTTCAAATGGAATTCGACCATTACGAAGTCGTGCCCCCGAACGTCGAGAAAGCCATTATCGAAGCCAGGAAGTAATCCCGAGGTTTCACCTCGAGGTGAAACCTCACACTCTTGCCCTGTGGGTAAGAGTGTTTTTTATTTATGAAGAGGGGATATAATATGTCCCAAAGGACGAATATCCAGTATTAACGATGAGGTCAAAAAATATTTTGAGCAAAAATACGGGAAAGCAATCTCCAGTATGCATATAGAAAATGGTCAATTAGATATTGAATTTTAGTTAGGTTGAAAAATCCCTGGCATACCGGCAGGAGAGAGGATACAATTACGGTATGAGTGCTCTCCCAGACAGCTATCTTGATGTTCTGAAAAATCAAGAACCAAAAATGTCCGATCCGTCGATCAATAAGATTCCGGTTAAATTTAAGCAGCCGACCGAGCTCGGACCTCTTGTCGAAAAATCTTCTCAGGCTCCCGAAGTTGCAGAAAAAAAGGAGGAAAAATTCGAAGTGCCGAAAAAACTTCTGGACAGGATTTCCGAACTAGACCTGAAAGTCCTGAAGTTTGATATTGAAGATGCCATGTCAGCTGAAAAAGCGGAATGGTATATTAATCGCGCCAGACAGAGAGGAGAGATAAATGAAGAAATACAAAACGAACTGGCCGGATATATCGACTCAAAAGCTTTCAATCCAGAATTATCGCAGAATGTTGACGAGCAATTTGCATCGGCTCGTGATGAATATATCGACGAACTGGAGCTGTTTTACAAAGAACTCCGCGGCAAAAAAGTCGGCTATGACGATTTGATTTCCGAGCTGGTCCCCGGCGGCAAGCAAAGGCCGGTTATACCTCTGCCTGATTCTCTGATCAAGGCAAGAATGGCCTACCAGGAAATTGCAAGGAAGCGCAATAAGGAAAAAATTTCTTCCGAAAATTTTCGAGCGGAATTTGAACGACGCGAACAGGAGCGAACTTTTATTTATGACAAGATAAGAGATGCAATGTCCGATGAGGATAAAGCTGTTTTAGATAAGGCCATTCACAACTGGGCCGACAGTTTCAGATATAACGTAGATCAAATGCTTGTCGAAGAATCGATTCCAGAAGCTGTCTCGGAGCCAAAGCCGGAAATTTCGGCATCTTTGCCTGATCGGGAAATTGCCACAAAAAATGAGGTTGCCAGAGAGGCAGTGATTGCAAATATCAAAGATCCTTCCAAGATAATAAGCGTGGAGAAAGAGCCGGAAGATGAAAATTGGCTAAAAGTAGTAATTAAACCGGAAATGACTGAGGTTAAATTCAGCAAAACGAGTAAAAATTTCGAAGTTGTTTCCGGAGAAAAGCTTATTGCTAAGGGGGAAATAGTTGACGGGAACGCCGTATTTTCAGTTCAGCCGCCGTCGAAGGGTATTTTTAAGACACCCGAAGAAAAAATTTTTGAAAAAGCCAGAATTATTCTTGAAAATCCGCCAAAATTCCAATGACCGTCTCAACTCAAACAATCAATGACTGGGGTCTGTCCTCGCTTACGGAAGCGCAGGGGATTGAGGCTGTGGACACGATCGGCAGATTGATTTACCAGGCGGTTTTGGTGCGGTCGCTTTCGATTCTGTCGGAAAAGGAGGAAAAGGAACTGGATGATCTTTTAGATAAGGACGAGACCACGCCGAAGGAAGTGCTGGCGTATCTGCAGTCAAAAATCAGGAACTTCGGCGAGATCGTCAAAGAAGAGCGCGATAATTTGAAAAAAGAATTCGCCAGTTGACATTGTGTTTTGCTTTTTATACTATAAACACATCGCGTTTCGACGCTTTTATTTTTGATTAAGATTAATATATAAAATTTTATGGCAGAAGCATTTGATCGTTCCAAGCCCCACGTCAATGTGGGCACCATCGGCCACGTTGACCACGGCAAGACTACCTTGACCGCGGCTATTTTGACCGTGCTCGGCCGGGCAGGCGCGGGCTACAGCGCCAAAGTCAAGGGCGTTGACCAGATCGACTCCGCTCCGGAAGAAAAGGCCCGAGGCATTACCATCGCTCTTTCCCACAACGAGTACGAGACGCCGACCCGACACTATGCTCACGTCGACGCTCCGGGACACGCCGACTATATTAAGAACATGATTACCGGTGCCGCTCAAATGGACGGCGCCATCCTCGTGGTTGCCGCAACTGACGGCGTCATGCCGCAGACTCGCGAACACGTCCTCTTGGCAAAACAAGTCGGCGTGCCTCGAATTATCGTTTTCTTGAACAAGTGCGATATGGTTCCGGATAAGGAATTGATCGACCTAGTTGAAGAAGAAGTCCGCGAACTTTTGACCAAGCAAGGTTTCGACGGCAAAAGCGCTCCGGTTATCCGCGGTTCAGGCCTGAAAGCTTTGGAATCAAAGGATAATTCCGATGAATGGG
>Ga0070741_10003208_pt1 | contig 41227 bp, 43 predicted proteins | sample Coa_R1_4_FD_66440 | JGI IMG/M metagenome (GOLD analysis project Ga0070741, IMG submission 66440) | Surface soil microbial communities from Centralia Pennsylvania, which are recovering from an underground coalmine fire - Coalmine... | ecosystem: Environmental > Terrestrial > Soil > Unclassified ... | reverse complement strand
CGCGGGAACCAGGTCGCGTACGACACGGTGCTCGGCTGGCGATTTCCGAACCCGCGGATGGAGGCGATGTTCCCGCTCGAGTCGATGGGCGAGACCGGGGAGAACGTCGCCGAACGCTGGAGCGTGTCTCGCGAGGACCAGGACGCCTTCGCGCTGGAGTCGCAGCGGCGGTGGGCGGTAGCGAGCGAGGCCGGCCGCTTCGACGACGAGTTGGTGCCGGTCGGCGAGGTGGCCCGCGACGAGCACCCACGTCCGGACACGAGCGCCGAGCGGCTGGCGCAGCTCACCCCGGCGTTTCGCTCGGGCGGGACAGTAACGGCGGGCAACGCGAGCGGGATCAACGACGGTGCCGCCGCGCTCGTCGTCGCGAGCGAGGAGCGGGCGCGCGCGCTCGGCGTCGAGCCGCTGGGTGCCTTCGTCGGGTCGGCGGTCGCAGGCGTCGATCCGCGCGTCATGGGAATCGGTCCTGTTCCTGCGGTGAGAAAGCTGCTCGGTCGCACCGGCGTGGACGTGTCCGCGCTCGATCTGGTCGAGCTGAACGAGGCGTTCGCGTCGCAGAGCCTCGCAGTGATTCGCGAGCTCGGGCTCGACCCCGACCGGGTAAACGTGAACGGCGGCGCGATCGCGATCGGGCATCCCCTCGGGATGAGCGGCGCCCGGCTCGTCGTCACCCTGCTCCACGAGCTCCGCCGCCGCGGCGGCCGCTACGGCCTGGCGACACTCTGCGTGGGCGTCGGCCAGGGCCAGGCTGCCCTCTTCGAGCGCTGAACCTCCGCGGCCCGGCGGCCGATAGAGAACGGAGTGGAGCTGATGCGGCCCTCTTCGCCTGCGCCTGCGCGGCTGACCATGCTCGTCGGCTGCTTCGTCAGCGCACTCTGCGCCCTGCTCGCGACGGTCGGCGCCGACGCGGACTGGCTGGCTGCGCTCGGCCGCCAGATCGCGCGTTCCTGGTCGATCCCGGGCGACGTGCCGTTCGCGGCGGCGACCTCGACGGGCTGGCACAACGTGCCTGTCCTCGGGGAGCTGGTCTTCCATGCGCTGCAGGCCGAGCTAGGGACGCGAGGGCTCGTGATCGCGCAGCTCGTCGCCGTCGTCGGATGCCTCTGGCTCACCGCCACCGACATGCGCCGCGCCGGCGTCGCGGATCCGCCGGCTGCGCTGGCGCTGATCCTGACGGCTTTCGCAGCCGCGCCTGCCCTGCTCGTCGTCCGGTCCCAGCTGTTCTCGCTCGCGCTGTTCCCGCTTCTCGTGCTGCTGCTCCGTTCCGAGGCCCGGAAGCCGTCGCAGCGAATCTGGCTCCTCGTCCCGCTCGTCGCCCTGTGGACGAACCTGCACGGGGGCGTTCTTCTCGGCGTCGCGGTCGCAGGGGTCTACCTGTTGTTCGCCCGCGGGCGTGAGCAGCCGCTCCTTGCCGTCGGAGTGCTGGGCGGAATGGTGCTCGCGCTGTTTGCGACGCCCGCCCTCGTCCAGACGGCTGCGTACTACAGAGGCGTGATCGGGAGCCGCGCCGCCACGCACGGCGAGGGGATGTGGCAGCCGCTTTCGCTCCACGCGCCGTTCGACGTCGTCTTCCTGGTCGTCGCCGTGCCGCTCGTCGTGCTCGCGTGGCGGTCGCGGCCGAAGACCTGGGAGTGGCTCGTGCTCGCCGTTCTGGCTGTCGCCGCCGTGAAGTCGAGCCGGAACGAGGTCTGGCTCGCGCTGTTCGTCGCGGTTCCGGCCGCGCGCGGGCTCGCGGGCTCGCGTTCGTGGCGGGCTGTCGTGCCCCCGGCCGCAGCGAGCGCCGTTACCGGGCTGCTCGTGCTGGTAGCTCTCGCGGGACTGGCCCGCACACCGGTTTCGAGCGGCGCCACGCCCGAGCTGCTCCGCGCCGCAGCGCGCTCCGCCGAGGGGACGCCGATCCTCGCCGACGGCGTCGACGCCGAGCAGCTGGCGCTCGCGGGCCGGCGGATCCTGATCGGCAACCCGCTCGACGCGTTCTCGCCGCGCGAGCAGCAGCTGTATCTGGACTGGCTCGCCGGCCGCCCGTCGGGCGATGCGGAAGCGAGCCGCGTGCGTGTCGTCCTGGTCACGAAGGGCTCGGCTGCGCAACATCGGCTGGCCGCGCGCGGCGACTTCGGCGAGGTCGCAAGCGACAAGCGCGCGGTGTTGTACGTGCGCCGAAATCGTCACGCTTCCGGCACCCACGCGTGACGAAGTCCCGGCTAGCGTTCCGTTAGGGGCACTCGCGCCCCCCATGGGGGGAGACGTTTTGCTACAGGGGCCATGGCCGGTCTGGTCAGGTCCCGCGACTCGTTACCCCGACGCTATCGTCCAACCGTGGCTGTCACGACCGAGCGCGAGTACGGGCTCTACATCGACGGAGAGCTGCGCGAGCCCGAATCGGGCGACGTGCGCGAGCTGCTCGAGCCTGCGACGGGCGAGCCGCTCGGGCGCGCGGCCATGGCCGGCGAGGCCGACGTCGACCGGGCGGTCGCAGCGGCCCGCACGGCGCTCGACGGCGGCTGGGCGAAGACCCCGCCGACGGAACGCTCCAGGCTGCTGCACGCGCTCGCCGACGCGATCGTCGCCAACCGCGCGGAGCTCGCAGAGCTCGAGTCCCGCAACGTCGGCAAGGCGATCTCGTCGGTCAAGGCCGAGCTGCACGGCGCGGCCGAGAACTTCCGCTACATGGCTTCGGCAACGGCGTCGATCGCCGGTCGGTCGAACCCGGTCGGCGGCTCGCTGCTTTTCTACTCGCTGAAGGAGCCGGTGGGGGTCTGCGGGCAGATCGTCCCGTGGAACTACCCGCTCCTCATGGCGACCTGGAAGCTCGCGCCGGCGCTCGCAGCCGGCTGCACCGTCGTCCTCAAGCCGGACGCGCAGACGCCGCTGAGCGCGATCCGCCTCGCCGAGCTCGCGACCGAGGTGGGCGTGCCGGCCGGGGTCGTCAACGTCGTTCCCGGCGACGGACCGACCACAGGTGCGGCAGTCGTCCGGCACCCGGGCGTCGACAAGGTCGCGTTCACCGGCTCCACGAAGACGGGCGGCGAGATCATGCGGCTCGCGTCCGACCCGATCAAGCGGATCACCCTCGAGCTCGGCGGCAAGAGCCCGAACCTGGTCTTCGCCGACGCGAACCTCCCCGACGCGATCCCGAGCGCGGTCTGGTCGATCTACTACTCGGCCGGTCAGAGCTGCGAGGCCCGGTCGCGCGTGCTCGTCGAGAAGCCGCTCTACGACGAGTTCGTCTCCGAGTTCGCGGCAAAGGCCGGGCAGCTGAAGGTCGGCGACCCGCTCGACCCCGAGACGCAGATGGGCTCGCTGATCTCGCAGGCGCACCGCGAGCGAGTGCACGGTTTCGTGGTGCGCGGGACGGAGGAGGGCGCAGAAGTCGTCGCCGGCGGCGCTCCCTCGGAAGGGGCCGGGGCGTTCTATCCGCCGACGGTGCTCACCGCGGTCGACAACGCGATGGCGGTCGCTCAGCAGGAGATCTTCGGCCCGGTGGTGACGGTAATCCCGTTCGAGGACGAGGCCGACGCGGTCAGGATCGCGAACGACGTTTCGTTCGGGCTGATGGCGACCGTGTGGACCGGCGATCCGGCCCGCGGTCACCGGCTCGCGCGGCAGATCAAGTCCGGCACGATCGGGATCAACATGCCGTACACGGCGTTCCCGGGGATCCCGTTCGGCGGCTACAAGCAGTCCGGCTTCGGCCGCGAGCTGGGCATCGACGCCCTCGAGCTCTACCTCGAGACCAAGAGCGTCATCATGAACACGGGCACGCGACCGGCGAACCCTTTCGGGCTCTAGCCCCGCGAGAAGTCACACAATCGGCACGGTCGCGTTTCACACGCGTCACAGTTTCCGAGCTACCCTCAACACCAGGGGGCCCGGGGCCGAAGGCCCCAGGGGGTGAGAAAAGGAGCCGGGGTCAGCGCTCGACGAAGCGGATCGGCTGGGCGCCCTCCCACAGAACGCGGCGGCCGATCTCCGGCAGGTGTTCGAGGCCCTCGACGACCGTGGCGAAGTGGTTCCCCGCGAGCTGGCCTGCCTTGCTCGCGAAGCACGTGTCGCCGTACGGGAACAGGATCTCCGTCTCGCTGACGCCGCCGGGATAGATGAGCAGCTCGCCCGGCGCCGGGTAGCTGGTCGGATCCTCGAACCCGATCCCGAGGTCGAGGTCGCCGAACGGGATCCACGCCGACTGCCCGCTCCACCGCGCCTGAATCAACTTGGAGTCCAGCGGCAGCAGCCGGCGGAACGCGGCGACGGTCGCCGGCGCCGACTCCTCCTCGAGCCGGGCGACGAGCCGGAACTCCGCGACGGCGATCTCGAGCACTAAGAGAGCCTAAGGCTTCGCGCCCTGGTCGATCCAGGTTCCCAGGAGCTTCCGCTCCGCGTCCGTCATGTGCGTCACGTTGCCGAGCGGCATCACGTGCGAGTCGACCGCGACCGTCCTGATCAGGTCGGCCTGCGCGTGGATCTGCGCCGCCGTCTCGAGCACGATTCCCTTCGGCGGCGCGGAGACGAGCGTCGGATGCGTCGAATGGCAGGCGGCGCAACGCTGCGCAACGATCGGCTGCACCTGCGCAAACGTCACCTTCGGCGCACCCGCGGCCGGCGAAACGTCCGCCGGGCGGATCCAGACGGCCACCGCGGCGATCCCGCCGGCAGCCGTCACCGGGATCCACCACAGCGTGCGCCCCGCGTGGCGGTTGTTGAAGTAGTGCCGGATCCAGGCGCCGATCACCATCATGCAGACGAGGATCGCCCAGGCGTGGTCGTGCCCGTACGTGAACGGAAAGTGCCCGGCCAGCATCGTGAACAGCACGGGCAGCGTGAAGTAGTTGTTGTGTACGGAGCGCTGCTTGCCGCGCCTGTTCGCCGCGGGGTCGGGCTCGCGCCCCGCTTGCTTCGCCCGGACGAGAACCCAGTGCGCCGGGATGATCACGAAGAAGACGTTCGCGGCCATGATCGTCCCGAGCATCGCACCGACCTGGAGGTAGGCTGCGCGCGCCGCGAACAGCTGTGACGCGCCCCACGATGCGAGCACGACGAGCCCGAGCACGCACGCCGCCAGCCACAGCTCGCTCACGCGGCCGACCGTTCGGCAGAGCACGTCGTACACGACCCAGGCGATTGCCAGCCCGGCGAGCGAGATCCCGACCGCCGCTCCCGTCGACAGCTTCGCCACGGACGGGTCGATCAGGTTCGTTCCGGCCTGGAGGTAGTAGAGGACGACCAGGAGCACGAAGCCCGTCAGCCACGTCCAGTAGGCCTCCCACTTGTACCAGTGGAGCGGCTTCGGGAGCTGCCGCGGCGCCACCCGGAACTTCTCGATCCGGTAGAAGCCTCCGCCGTGGATCTCCCACGACTCGCCGCCGACGCCTCGCTTGCGGTCGCGCTCGTCCCGCGGCTCGTGGAGGTGCTGGTCGAGCGCGACGAAGTAGAACGACGTGCCGATCCAGACGATTGCCGCGACGACATGGAACCAGCGGAAGACCAGGTCGAGCCAGTCCGAGACGTACGGGTCTATGCCGAGCGCCACCGGTCCTCCGCGATCGCCACCAACTCCGACAGCGCCGTCTCGAGCTCCTGCTCGGTCGGGTTCGTCAACCGCACGCGCAGCACGTTGAGGATCTCCGACTTCGGGCGCCGGTTCACGAAGACCACGAAGCGGAAGCCGTGCCGCTCCTCGTACTCGGCGTTGAGGCGGGCGAGCTCGTCGAGCACCCCGGGATCGTCGTCCGTGCCCTGTTCGGCCGCTGACCGTGCCGAAAGCCCGCTGCGCTGGCCGATGGCCGGGTGAGCGGCCAGGATCTCGACCTTCTCCTCGTACGGCAGCTCGTGGACGAGTGTGCGCGCCGAGACGAGAGGGTTCTCCTCCTGAGCCAGCCGCTCGACGAATCGCGTCCGGCCCTCGAAGAGGCCGGCGAGCTCGTCCGCGCTCAGCTGCCGCGGTAGCTCGCGCACGAGTAGGGGGAGACGAGCAGCGGCACGTGGTAATGGCGGTCGGCGTCGTCGATCTCGATCTCGAGCTCGACGCGGCGGAAGAACTTCGACGGCGGGCCGGAGAAGACGAGCCTGTACGAGCCGGCTCCGAGGGCCTGACCCCCCGACAGGTCGGCGATGCGCCCGTCCGCGTCGGTCGTGTCCGCGCCGACCAGGTCCGAGCCGGCGTAGAGCTCGACGCGGACGCCCGCAGCCGGCTTGCCGCGCCCCGTGTCGAGGACGTGCGTCGAGATCGTCATCCGCCGGCGAATCTTCGCGCCTGGACGCGATGGGCGCGAGCGATCTCGCCCTCGTCGGCGTTGACGAGGTGCCCGTCGCGGACGACCTCCTCGCCGCCGACGTACAGCCGGTCGACGCGGTGGGGCAGCGAGAGCACCCAACCGGCGACGACGTCCTCTGCGCCGCCGAGCTCGAGGCCGTCCGTTCGCCAGACCGCGACGTCGGCGCGTTTCCCCGGCTCGAGCGAGCCGATGTCGTCGCGACCCAGCACCTCCGATCCGCTCCGTGTGCCGAGGCGAAGCGCGTCACGGGCCGTCATTGCCTCGGGGCCGCCGCGGCCGCGGGCCGCCAGCAGCGCCTGCTTGACCTCGAAGCAAAGGTCACTGCGCTCGTTCGACGCCGAGCCGTCGACGCCGAGCCCGACCGGCGCGCCCGCGTCCAGGAGGTCGCGGACGCGCGCGACGCCGGCGCCGAGCCGCAGGTTCGACGTGGGGCAGTGCGCGACGCCCACGCCCTCGCGGGCGAAGGTGGCCACGTCGGCGTCGGACAGGTGGACACAGTGCGCGCACCAGACGTCGGAGGCGGTCCAGCCCTTGTCGGCGAGATATTCGACCGGCGTGCAGCCGAAGAGCTCGCGGCAGTAGTCCTCCTCCTCGACCGTCTCGGCGAGGTGCGTGTGAAGCCGCAGGCCGTGTCTGCGCGCGAGCGCGGCCGACTCGGTCATCAGCTCTGCCGTCACGGAGAAGGGCGAGCACGGCGCGACGGCCAGCCCCAGCATGTCCCCGTCGGCCAGCGCGGCCAAGCGTTCGGTGTCGGCGAGGATCTCGTCGATCTCCTCGGTCAGCTCGTCCGGCGGGAGGCCGCCCTTCGACTCGCCGAGATCCATCGAGCCGCGTGAAGCGACGAGCCGGACGCCCAACTCCTTCGCCGCCTGGATCTCCGCCTCGACCAAACCGGTGCGGCCGCGCGGGAAGACGTAATGGTGGTCGAACACGGTCGAGCAGCCGCCGAGCGCGAGCTCCGCGAGACCGGTTCGAGCGGCCGCGTACTCGGCCTCGGCGTCGATCCCGGCCCAGACCGGGTAGAGCGTCTTCAGCCAGGTGAACAGGTCGGCTTCCTGAGCCCGGGCGCGCGTGAGGGTCTGGTAGAGGTGGTGATGCGTGTTGACGAGGCCGGGCGTGACGAGCGCGCCGGCGAGGTCGATGCGTTCGTCCGCGTCGGGCGGCTCGCCGCCGCCGACCGCCTCGATCAGCCCGTCCCGGATCAGGAGCCAGCCGCCGTCGTGCTCGGTCCCGGCGTCGTCCATGGTCGCGACGTACGCGTTTGCAAGCACCCGGTTCGCCACCCGAGCGACCGTATCATCGGCGGCCGTGGCTCTCGTGCCCGCCGCCTCGGTCGACCTCGACGCGCTGCTCGCGCTCTTCAACGGCGCGTACGCGGACTACTTCGTCCCGCTCAAGCTCGACCGTGCCGGGCTCGAGTTCACGATCGACGTCTGCGACATCGAGCTCGCCGCCTCCCGCGTCGCGCTCGAGGACGACGAGCCCGTCGCGTTCGCGTTGCTCGCGCTTCGCGGCGACGAGGGCTGGATCGGCGGGATGGGCACGCTGCCCACGCACCGGCGTCGCGGGCTCGGCGAGGAGGCGCTCGGAGAGGTGCTCAGCGAGGCGAAGATCCGCGGCGCGACCTCGGTCCGGCTCGAGGTGATCGAGCAGAACGAGCCAGCCCGCCTCCTCTACGAGAAGCTCGGCTTCGCCCGGGAGCGCGACCTCAACGTCTGGGTCCTCGACTCCGCGCCGCCGCAGATCACCAGGGCGCAGCCGGCCGACCCCGCCGAGGCCCACGCCTGGATCAGGGCGAACCGCCGAGAGCAGGAGCCCTGGCAGCGCGCCGACGAGACGCTCGAGCACATGCGGGCCCGCGGTCGCGGCCCGGAGGCGCTGACCGTCGACGGCCGGGGGGCGGCGCTCTACCGCGGCAACAGCGTCCACCAGCTCGCGGCTCACGACGACAAGACGGCAGCCCACCTCCTCGCCGCCATCGCCGCGCAGGGCGACGGCCTGCGCTACGTCAACGTCCCGGAGGGCGACCCCGCCAACGGCGCGCTCGCGCTCCTCAAGGCGAAGCTCCAGCTCCGCCAGCACGAGATGCGCGCCAGGCTCTAGCCCGCAGCCCGCTCCCGTCGTATAGTCGAGGCTCCGTCGATCGCGACGGCGAGGGGAGTGTCGACAACGGGGAGGAAAGGTATGAGGAAGCGCAAGGCCCTGTTCCTCGGGGCGGTCGCCTTGCTTGCCGTGGGCGCGCTCGGGCTGGCGACGTCTGTCGCCGCCAAGCCCGCGGCGAGCCCGTTCAAGGTGGCCTGGATCTACCCGGGGCCGCACAACGACGGCGGGTGGTCGCAGGCTCACGACGCCGGCCGGCTCTACGTCCAGAAGATGCTCGGCAACAAGGTCCAGACGACCTACAAGGAGAACGTCTTCTCGAACGCGCAGGTGCCGCAGATCGTCGCCGGGCTCGTCCGTGACGGCTACAAGATGATCTTCGGGACGTCGTTCGGGATGTTCGAGCTCGGCGTCAACGGCCAGCTCTTCAAGAAGTACCCGAACGTCCTGTTCGAGCAGGCGACGGGCCTCCAGGTGGAGAAGAACCAGGCCGAGTACTTCGGCGCCGCGGAGGACACGATCTACCTGTCGGGGATGGCGGCCGGCGCAGCCTCGAAGAACGGCCAGATCGGCTACGTCGCGGCATACGGCATCCCTGAGGTCGTCCGGCACGCGAACGCGTTCACGCTCGGCGCGCAGGCGACGCACCCGGGTGCGAAGGTGAGGCTGGTCTGGACGACGTCGTGGTTCTCGCCTCCGAAGGAGACCTCGGCGGCGAACAACCTGGTCGCTGCAGGCGTCGACGTGCTCGGGCAGAACGTCGACAGCCCCTCGACCGGCGTCGTCGCCGAGAAGAAGGGCATCCCGTGGGTCGGCTACGACTCCGACGCGCAGAAGTTCGCGCCCAAGGAGTGGCTGACCGCCTCCGTCTACGACTGGGGCAAGTACTACCTGCGCCGCGTCAAGGCGGCCATGAACGGGACCTGGAAGCCCGGCTTCTACTACGGCTCGATCAAGGACGGCTTCACGAAGCTGGCGCCCTACGGGCCGAAGGTGAGCGCGAAGACGAAGGCGCTCATCGCCGCGAAGGAGCGGCAGATGGAGACCGGCAAGTTCAACGAGTTCTGCGGGCCGGTCAAGGACCAGACCGGCAAGGTGATGATCCCGAAGGGCACCTGCTGGAACCCGAACACGAAAGCGGGGATCAACAAGCTCTACTCGATGCAGTGGCTCGTCCAGGGAGTCATCGGCTCCGTGTCGCACGTTCCACCACCGAGCTAGGACGGTGGGGCAGCAAGCCCCCATCTCGGAACCAGCAGCGAGAGGCGCCGGCGAACCCGGCGCCTCTCCCGCTGTTGCGATGCGCGGGATCACGAAGCGCTTCCCGGGCGTGGTCGCGAACGACGGCGTCGACTTCGAGGCGGCGGCAGGCGAGGTTCACGCGCTTCTCGGTGAGAACGGCGCCGGCAAGAGCACGCTCTCGAACATCCTCACCGGCCTCTACCTGCAGGACGAGGGCACGATCAGCCTCTACGGCGAGCCCGTCCGCTTCCACTCGCCGAGCGACGCGATCGACGCGGGCATCGCGATGGTCCACCAGCACTTCCGGCTCGTCCCGCCGTTCAGCGTCGCCGAGAACATCATCCTCGGCGAGCACCGCGCCGAGGCGCGGAAGCTGCTCGTCCACCCTCGGCAGATCGAGCGGCGCGTGGCCGAGCTCGGCCGGCGCTACAGCGTCGCGGTCGAGCCGCGGGCCCGTGTCTGGCAGCTCTCCGTGGGCGAGCAGCAGCGCGTCGAGATCCTGAAGGCGCTCTACCGCGAGGCGCGGATCCTGATCCTCGACGAGCCGACCGCGGTGCTCACGCCGCAGGAGTCGGACGCGCTCTTCGAGACGCTGCGGACGATGGCGGCCGAAGGCCGGACCGTGATCTTCATCTCGCACAAGCTGCACGAGGTGAAGGCCGTGGCCGACCGGGTCACGGTGCTTCGCGGCGGGAAATCGATCGCGACCGTCGTCGCCGCGGAGGCCACGCCGAGGCAGCTCGCGGCGATGATGGTCGGCCGCGACGTCGAGCTGGCGGCGCGCAAGGAGCGCGCGGCGCCGCCGCGGGAGGACATCGCGTTCGAGGTCGAGGGCCTGTGCGTGCGCGGCGACCGCGGCGAGGAGGCAGTCCGCGACCTCTCGCTCACCGTGCGTAGCGGCGAGATCGTCGGCGTGGCCGGCGTCGCCGGGAACGGGCAGCGCGAGCTGGCGGAGGCGGTCACCGGCATGCGGGCGCCCACCTCGGGAACCGTCACGGTCGCCGGGCGGAAGCTGAAGACGAGCGACCCGCGCTCCGCGATCGCCGCAGGTGTCGCGCACGTGCCCGAGGACAGGCTCGGCACCGGCGTCGCCCCGAGCCTGAGCATCGCCGAGAACTCCGTGCTCAAGTCGTACCGCGGCCGCACGGTCTCGAGCGGGCCGTTCCTGCGCTGGCGCGCGATCGGCCGGCATGCCGTCGACCTCATCCACCGCTACGCGGTCGCGACGCCGGGGCCGCACCTGCGGGCGCGCGACCTCTCCGGCGGGAACCTCCAGAAGCTCGTGCTCGGCCGCGAGTTCTCCGGCCAGCCGAAGGTCCTGATCGCTGCCTCCCCGACGCGCGGCCTGGACGTCGGGGCCATCGAGACTGTCCACTCGTACCTGCGCGAGGCCGCTTCGGACGGCGTCGCGGTGCTGCTGATCAGCGAGGATCTCGACGAGATCCTCGCGCTCGCCGACCGTGTGCTCGTGATCTACGAGGGCCGCATCACCGGCGCGTTCGACCCGGGGACGGCGACGGTCGAGGAGATCGGCCTGTCGATGGCCGGCGGCGAGCGCGAATGATCAACGTCAAGATCGAGCGCCGTCTCGAGCAGCCGCGCTGGCTCTCCGTCGCGGTTCCCGTCGTGTCGGTCGCGTTCTCGTTCCTGGTCATGGCGGTCGTCCTCGCGGTGACCGGCCACGACCCGTGGAACACCTACCGGCGCCTCTTCGACGCCGCGTTCGTCGGCTCGACCGCGTGGACGTTCACGCTCGAGTCCGCGACGCCGCTCCTGTTCACCGGGCTCGCGGCGGCCGCGGCATTCCGCATGCAGCTCTTCAACATCGGCGCCGAGGGTCAGCTCTACCTCGGCGCGATCGGCGCGGCCGGCATCGCGATCTGGCTCGGCCCCCACCAGTCCTTGACGGTGACGATCCTGATGATGTGCCTCTGCGGCGGTGCGGCGGGCGCGCTCTGGGCGCTGATCCCCGGGGCGCTCAAGGCGTTCGGCCGGACGAACGAGATCATCACCTCGCTGATGCTCAACTACGTGGCGGGCCAGCTGCTCACGTACCTGATCTTCGACAGCGCCTCGCCGTGGCGCGACCTCTCGACCGTCCAGACGCGCTCCTTCCCGCAGGCGATCCCGCTGAAGCCGAGCCAGTTCTGGCCGTTCCCGGCGCCGTTCGACGTCAGCGTCCACTTCGGGTTCTTCCTCGCGCTCGGCGTCGCCGTCGTGCTCTTCGTCCTCTTCCGGTTCACGCGCTTCGGGTTCGAGATGAACGTCATCGGCGACTCGCCGCGCGCGGCGCGCTACTCCGGAATGCGCACGCGGCGGAAGATCCTCGCGGTGATGGCGATCTCGGGCGCGATTGCCGGACTCGGCGGAGCGAGCCAGGTGGGCGACGTCGCACACGAGCTGGACGCGAGCCCCCAGGGCCTCCAGAGCGCGAACTACGGTTACACGGGCATCGTCGTCGCCGCGCTCGGCCGCTACAACCCGATCGCGGTCTGCCTCGTCGCCGTGCTGATCGGCGGCCTGCAGAACGCCGGCACGTTCCTCGCGGGCGCCGACTTCCCGTCCGGCCTCGTCGGCGTGATGCAGGGGATCATCCTTTTCTGCGCGCTCGGCGGTGAGCTCTTGATCCGCTACCGCGTGCGCATTCCGGGCCACGCTCGCGTCGTCGCGGAAGACGTTCCGCCGGCGGAGGTGGAGGCGTCGTGATCAACCACTCGCTGCTCGTCATCGTGCTCGCGCAGGCGCTGACCTACGGCACTCCGATCCTGTTCGCCGCTCTGGGAGAGTTGCTGGCGGAGCGGTCGGGCGTGCTGAACCTCGGCGTCGAGGGGATGATGCTCGTGGGCGCGGTGATGGGCTTCTGGGCGGTGCAGCGCGCGCCGGGCCCAGCCTGGCTCGTGCTCCTGCTGGCGGTGCTGACGGCGGCGTTCGCGGGTTTGCTGATGGCGCTGATCCACGCCTTCCTCGTCGTCACGCTGCGGGCGAGCCAGATCGTCTCGGGGCTCGCGCTCACGATCTTCGCGGGCGGCCTCGGCCTGTCGTCGTACCTGGGCAACGACCTCGGTCTCGCCGACGTCCCGGCGAAGCACCAGCTCGGCGAGATCGACGTGTTCGGCCTGAAGAACACGTCCTTCGTCGGGCCGATCCTGTTCGACCAGTCGGCGCTCGTGTACGCCGCGTGGGGGGTGACGATCCTCGTCGCCCTCTACCTGGCGAGGACGCGATTCGGGCTGAACGTGCGCGCCGTGGGCGAGTCTCCTGCCGCGGCGGACTCGATGGGCATCAACGTCGCCGCCTACCGCTACGCGCACGTACTGGCCGGCGGGGCGCTCGCGGGAGTCGGCGGCGCCTGCTACACGCTCTCGATCACGCCCGGGTGGACGGCCGGCGACTCGCTCGTCGGCGGCGCGGGCTGGATCGCGATCGCGCTCGTGATCTTCTCCTTCTGGCGGGCGGAGCTCTGCCTGATCGGGGCGTACCTCTTCGGCGCGCTGTCCGGAGGACTGCCTGCCGCGATCCAGGCGCACAGCTATCCCGGGATTCCGACCTTCTTCAAGACGCCGGAGTTCTTGAACGCGCTTCCGTATCTCGTGACCGTGATCGTGCTCGTGATCATCGCGACGGGCTGGGCCAAGCGGCGGCTCGGCGCACCGGCTGCTCTCGGCGTGCCGTACGTGCGCGAGGAGCGATAACGTGGCTCGATGGAGGTTCTGAGCCCCCGCACGCTCGACGAGGCCCTCGCGGTCAAGGGCGAGCACCCCGAGGCGGTGCCACTCGCGGGCGGCACCGATTTGATGGTCGAGCTCAACTTCGACCGGCGCCGGCCCGAGGTCGTGCTGAACCTCGGCGAGGTCGAGGAGCTGCGCGGGTGGTCGCGGGAGAACGGTGGGGTCCGGCTGGGGGCCGGGCTGACCTACACCGAGGCGATGGCCGAGCCGCTGCGGTCGCTCTTGCCTGCGCTCGCCGAGGCGTCCCGCACCGTCGGTTCGCCGCAGATCCGCAACCGCGGGACGCTGGGCGGGAACCTCGGGACCGCCTCGCCGGCGGGCGACTCGCTGCCGCCCCTGCTCGTCGAGGACGCGGAGATCGAGCTTGCGAAGGTGGACGGCACGCGGCGAGTGCCGCTGGCCGAGTTCCTGGTCGGGCCGAAGCGGAACGCGCTGGAGCCGGACGAGCTGATCGTGGCGGTGCACATCCGTCCCTCGGCCGCGCCGCAGACCTTCATGAAGGTCGGCCCCCGGAACGCGATGGTGATCGCGGTGTGCTCGCTCGCGGTGCTGGTCGACCGCGAGCGCGGCGAGGTGCGTGCCGCGTTCGGCTCCTCGGGGCCGGTGCCTGCTCTTGTCCGCGCGCCGCTCGCGGAAGCCGAGGGCTTCCCGGCGCTCGTCGCGTCCGCCGCGAGCCCGATCGACGACGTGCGCGGAACGGCCGCGTACCGGCGCCACGCGCTGCGGGTCCTCGCGGCGCGTGGTCTCGAGAGGTGCCTGGCGGCGTGAACGCTCCATTTCTCCCCTCCCGCGGGGCGTTGACGACGCGGCTGCGCCGCGCACGTCACGTTGCCGCTGGTGAAGCCCAGGCCCGCGACTCCTCTCGGCCGTCAGTTCCTCTTTCCCCCCGCGGGGCGTTCCGCCCCGCTGCTCCCGTTTTTGAGGGTAGCTCCGAATCTGTGACGTGTCTGGCGCAGATCTGTGACAAATCAGAGGAGCAGGCGGTCCGGTGAGGATCGAGCTGACCGTCAACGGCGAGCGGCTCGAGGCCGACGTCTGGGAGGGCGAGAGCCTGCTCTTCGCGCTTCGCGAGCGGCTGGGGCTGCCCGGCTCGAAGAACGCCTGCGAGCAGGGCGAATGCGGCTCGTGCTCCGTCCTCCTCGACGGACAGCTCGTCTGCTCCTGCCTCGTCCTCGCCGCGCAGGCCGACGGGCACGAGGTCGTCACTGTCGAAGGGCTCGCCCACGGCGACGAGCTGCACCCGGTGCAGGACGCGTTCGTTCGCGCCGGGGCGGTCCAGTGCGGCTTCTGCACGCCGGGCCTCGTCGTCGCGGCGGCCGACCTGCTCCAGCGCGTGCCCCGTCCTTCCGACGACGAGATCCGCGAGGCGCTGTCCGGCAACCTCTGCCGCTGCACCGGCTACCAGAAGATCCTCGAAGCCGTCCGGACGGCGGCGGGAACGTGAGCGAGACCGCGACGACCCGGCAGCTCGAGCTCGGCCGCGTCGGCGACAGCGTCGTCCGCGTGGACGGGATCCCAAAGACGACGGGCGAGTTCGCGTACTCGAGCGACCTCCAGGCGGCCGGGATGCTCTGGGGCCACACGCTCCGCAGCCCGCATGCGCACGCGCGGATCACCGCGATCGACATCTCGGAGGCGCTGGCGATGCCCGGCGTCCACGCGGTGCTCACCCACGAGGACGTACCGGGCCAGAAGCTGTACGGGCTCGAGTTCGCGGATCAGCCCGTGCTCGCGATCGACCGCGTCCGGTACTTCGGCGAGGCGGTCGCGCTTGTCGCGGCGGAGCATCCGGAGGAGGCGCGCCGTGCCGCGGAGAAGATCGTCGTCACCTACGAGCCGCTCGAGCTCGTCGTCGATCCGGAGCGCGCGCCCGAGCAGCCGCCGCTCCATCCCGAGCCGCCGACGCACAGCCACCGCTACCTCGACGACCCGCGGCCGAACGTGATCCGGTCGATGGTCGTCCGCCACGGCGACCCGGACGCGGAGGGCGACGTCAGCGTCGAGGGCGTCTACGAGGTCGGTACGCAGGACCAGGCCTTCCTCGGGCCGGAGTCGGGGCTCGCGGTGCCCGACGGTGCCGGCGGAGTCGACATCTACGTCGCCACGCAGTGGCTGCACGTCGACCGCGACCAGGTTGCGCCTTGCCTTGCGCTCGAGCCCGAGCAAGTGCGGATCCACCTCGGTGGAGTGGGCGGCGCGTTCGGCGGCCGCGAAGACCTGTCGATGCAGATCCACGGCGCGATGCTCGCGTTGCGCACCGGCCGGCCCGTGAAGATCGTCTACAGCCGCGAGGAGTCGTTCACCGGCCATGTCCACCGGCATCCGGCGCGAATCTGGGCCGAGCACCGGGCGACGCGCGACGGACGCCTCGTCAACGTCCGCATGAGGATCCTGCTCGACGGCGGCGCCTACGCCTCGAGCTCGACGGCCGTGATCGCGAATGCGTGTGCCTTCGCATGCGGCCCGTACCGCGTCGACAACGCGCTGATCGAGGGCACCGTCGTCTACTCGAACAACCCGCCCTGCGGCGCCATGCGCGGCTTCGGCGCCGTGCAGACCTGTTTTGCCCACGAGGCGCAGATGGACAAGCTCGCCGACGCACTCGACATCGACCCCGTGGAGCTCCGCCTCCTGAACGCCCTCGAGCCGGGAGACGTCCTCCCTACCGGCCAGCAGATCACGGGGTCGTTCCCCGTGGCCGAGGTCATCCGCCGCGCGGCGGAGCTCGACCCGCCCGAGCCCGAGGAGCTGCCGCGCGACCCGGTCCGGCTGCCGGGCGGCGCGGGAAACACGACGCACGGGCAGGGCGTGCGCCGCGGCGCCGGCTTCGCGGCCGGCTTCAAGAACATCTGCTACTCGGAGGGCTTCGACGACTACTGCGCCGCGCGCGTAAAGCTGACCGGGAGCCGCGCCGAGGTCTTCTGCGCCGGCGCAGAGGTCGGGCAGGGAGTCTCGAACGTCGTGCTCCAGGTAGCGCGCACCGAGCTCGGGCTCGAGGACGTGAAGCTGGCGCCCTCCCGGACGGACGAGGTCGGCTCCGCCGGCTCCGCGTCCGCCTCCCGCATGACCTGGATGGCGGCCGGCGCAGTCCAGCTCGCGTGCCGGGCCGCGCTCGAGGAGCGCGAACGCACAGGCGGCGACGCCGACGTCGAGCGCGTCTACCGGCATCACCCGACGTATCCGCTCGACTCCGACACGGGCCAGGTCACCGACGGGCCCTCGCACGTCTCGTTCGCGTGCGCCGCGATGCGTGTGGTCGCCGAGGTCGACGTCGAGCTCGGCCTGACGCGGCTCGTCTGGATCGGGACCGCGCAGGACATCGGCAAGGCGGTCAACCCGCAGGCCGTCCACGGGCAGATCGAAGGCGGCACGGCGCAGGGCATCGGGCTTGCGCTGATGGAGGAGATCCAGACCCGGAACGGGCTGATCACGAATGCGAGCTTCACGGACTACCTGATCCCCACCTTCCTCGACGTTCCGCCGCTGGCCGCCGAGCTCGTCGAGGACCCGGAACCCGATGCGCCGTACGGGCTGAAGGGCGTCGGCGAGCCGCCGACGGTGGTCTCGACGGCGGCTGTGGTCTCTGCGCTCCGCGCGGCGACGGGCCGAGAGCTGTCGCGGGTGCCGATCCGGCCGGACGACATCGTCGGTCTGTAGCCCGGTTAGAAATCGACAGGAAGGCAACCGTTCCTGTGTGGCAGGTTCTTTCCGGTTCGGGGCCGTCGTCGCAGCGGCACTGGTCGCGGCCGCGGTCGCGGCGAGCGTCGTGTTCGGAGCCCAGCTGATGACGCAGGGGACGAAAGCAGCGCGCGCCGCGACGTTCGTCAGCCGACCGCCGACCGCCGAGGCGGTCGCGGAGCAGCTCGCCGGGGTCGCCAACGCGCACGCCGCGAAGGTCGGCGGCGCGAAGATCGGGCACGTCTCGTGCATCCAGGGGAGCCCGTCTTCGTACGCGTGCTCCTACGTCCGGATCGTCCCGGCGAAAGGCAGCTCCTGTGCGGTGGCGATCCTCCGGTGGACACCGCACGCGGACTCGACGTTCAGCGTGCAGACCTCGGGGCGCGTCGACCTCGCGCCCGCGGAGTGCGGCCCGGTCCGGAAGGTCCTACACGTGCTCGGAACCTCCGGTTAGTCGCGGTTAGGCTTGCCGCGTGGACCTGGCGCGGCGGATCGCGGTTGCGCGCGGCGACGAGCCCGCCGACCTCGTCGTGCGCGGCGGGCGCGTGCTGTCGGTCTTCACGCGGGAGTGGCTCGACGCGGACGTGGCCGTTTGCGACGGCTACGTCGCCGGTCTCGGCGAGTACGAGGGCGCCGAGGAGATCGACGCGACGGGCCGCTACGTCGTTCCGGGCTTCATCGACGCGCACATGCATCTCGAGTCGCCGAAGCTGCTCGTGGACGAGTTTGCCCGACTCGTGCTTCCGCTCGGGACGACCGCCGTCGTCGCCGACCCGCACGAGATTGCGAACGTCCTCGGGACGGACGGTGTCCACTGGCTGCTCGACGTCTGCGCCGGCCTGCCGCTGGACGTGTTCTTCATGGCCTCGTCCTGCGTGCCGGCGTCGGCGTTCGAGTCACCGCGGCGGCCGCTGACGCCGGGCGACCTCCAGGGCCTGCTCCGCCGCCGGCGGGTGCTCGGACTCGCCGAGATGATGAACTTCCCGGGCGTCATCCACGGGGACGAGTCCGAGCTCGCGAAGCTCGCGCTCGACCGGGCCGAGCACGTCGACGGGCACGCGCCCGGAGTGCTCGGCAAGGCCCTGCAGGCCTACGCGGCGGCCGGCATCCGCTCCGACCACGAGGCGCTGACCGTCGAGGAGGGCCGCGAGCGGCTACGCGCGGGGATCTGGCTGCTGATCCGGGAGGCGTCGATGGCGCGGAACCTGCGCGCGCTGCTGCCGCTCGTCCAGGAGTTCGGCCCGGCGCAGATGGCGTTCTGCACGGACGACCGCGACCCCGAGGACATCGCCGACTCGGGACACATCAACCAGATGGTGCGCGAGGCCGTCGCGTTCGGCGTCCCGCCGGAGGACGCGCTCGTCCTCGCCTCGCACAATCCGGCAGTCTGGCACCGGCTCGACCACCTCGGCGCCGTCGCGCCCGGCTACCAGGCCGACCTGCTCGTGCTGCCCGACCTCGAGAGCTTTCAGCCGGAGCTCGTGCTCAAGTCGGGGAAACCGGTCGGCGAGATCCCGGAGGTGCCGGTGCCCGAGTGGGTGCGCCACAGTGTGCGCATCCAGCCCATCGCCGCGGGCGACTTTCGGATCCCCTGGGAGGGCGGGAGGGCGCGCGTGATCGGCCTCGTCGAGGACCAGGTCGTGACGGAACTGCTGCTCGAGGAGCCGACCGTCGTGGACGGCGAAGCTGTTGCAGACCCGTCGCGAGACCTGGCGAAGATCGCCGTGATCGAGCGTCACCTCGGGACCGGCCGAGTCGGGCTCGGCTTCGTCCGCGGGTTCGGGCTGCAGAGCGGCGCGCTCGGCTCGACGGTCGCGCACGACGCGCACAACATCGTCGTCGTCGGCGTCGACGACCACGACATGGCGCGCGCCGTGCAACGGCTGGCCGAGCTCGGTGGCGGTGTGGTCGCCGTCGAGAGCAGCGGCATCCGCGCCGAGTTGCCACTCCCGGTCGCCGGCCTGCTCTCGGATGCGCCTCTCGCCGAGGTCGTCGAGCGAAGCCGCGCGTGCAACGAAGCAGCCGCACGCCTCGGCTGCACGATCGCCACGCCGTTTCTGACCCTGTCGTTCCTGGCGCTGTCGGTGATCCCGAGCCTGAAGCTGACAGACCAGGGCCTGGTCGACGCGGACGCGTTCGAACTCGTTCCCCTGGCCGCCGACGCCAAGTAACAGTCTGTTACAAGGCTCGGCGGTGTTGGCATACTCGGGATGCCGTGCGCGGGCGGATGTTCGCCGGGTGGATCGTCGTCGGAGCTCTCGGCGGGCTGACCGCCATCGGGATCCTCAGCATCGGCCTCTTCGTCTTGCCGTTGTTCCTCCTCGCAGGCGTCCTGATTGCCCGACGGACGCGGTATCCGCTCGACGTCCTCGGGCTGGTTGTAGGGCTCGGGATTCCGTGTCTCGTTGTGGCATACACCAATCGCGGCTCCCATCCGTGCGGGCATGGCTCGTTCAACTCCTGCGGTGGCTTCGACCCGCACCCGTGGCTGGTCGTTGGGGCGGCTCTGGTCATCGCGGGGAGCGCCGCCCACTTCACGCTCCGGCTCGCGAGCACCGTGCGCCCTGCCGACGCGCAGCCAAGTAACAGTCTGTTACTTGGGCCAAGTAGGCACGGAGCCGGCACAGTCATGTGACCGGTTGGCGGTGACCATGAGCGCATGGTCGTCATTGCGCCCCGGATCGACTCGCGGCTCGTCGCCGCGCTTGTGCGGTTCGACAATCCGAAGCTTCCGATCGCCGAGACAAACCGACGCGTTGGGCGTCTGGCGGCCGAGCTCGGCCTACCGAAGCCGAGCTACCAGCAGGTCCGCGTCGTGGTCCACGACATTCGGAGGCGAAAGCGCGGGCCGGGCATCGGTGAGTTGTTGCTCGATCTCGCGTTGCGGACGCGGTCGCCCGAGGAAATCCTCGAGATCCTGGCCGGAACCAAGTAACAGTCTGTTACTTGGTCATTTGTGCAGCGTGAGCGCCGCGCCGGCGGCCAGGAGCAGGATCCCGAGCACTCGCGGCCAGTCGAGGGCGATCTGCTCGTTCCCGAGCCAGCCGAAGCGGTCGATCACCGCGGCCATCAGCAGATTGCCGGTGATCACCAGCGCCACGGTCGCGGTCACGCCGATCCGCGGCGGGCCGACCGTGATCGCGAGCACGATGAACGCGCTCAGGGCGCCGCCGGTCCACAGCCACACGGGCTGCCGAGCAGCGGCGCCGATCCCGTCGAAGCTCTGCCGGACCACCAGAAGGACGGTCAGGCCGATGACGATCGAGACGATCGTCGAGAAGCCGAGCGCCTCGAAAGTGCCGACGCGCTCGCCGAGCTTCCCCATCACCGCCGCCTGCACGGACCCCGCCAGCCCGGCCGAGAGGGCCAGCACGACGGCGAGAGCGTTCCCACCGGACACCACCCAACTCTAAGCTTGTGCCGTGACGGAACCCGCCGCCCCGACTCCCCGTGCGCCCGACGAGCTCGCCTTCGAGCGAATCGTCTACGAGAAGTCGCCGCCTCGCGCGACGATCAGGCTCAACCGCCCGGAGCGCCTGAACGCGTTCGACTTCCTCACGCTCCGTGAGGTCGCCAGGGCCGCGGAGGACGCCTCCTGGGACGACGAGATCCGCGTGGTCGTCCTCACCGGGACCGGTCGCGCGTTCTGCGTCGGCGCCGACCTGAAGGAGTGGCAGGCCGACTACCTGGGGAACCCGTCCGGCTACTGGAAGTGGTTCGGCGCGTTCAAGGACGCGCACGACCGGCTGCGCGAGATCGGCAAGCCGACGATCGCGCGCATCAACGGGATCTGCGTCGGCGGCGGCAACGAGTTCCAGATGGCTTGCGACCTGGCGGTAATGGTCGACGACGCCTACATCCGCCATGTCGGCCCCGAGCACGGCTCCGTCCCCGCCGGCGGAGCGACGCAGTGGCTGCCGATCATGGTCGGCGACCGGCGGGCCCGCGAGATCATCATGCTCTGCGAGCAGATCCCGGCCGCGAAGGCCGAGCAGTGGGGGCTCATCAATCGTGCCGTCCCCGCGGACGAGCTCGACGCCGCCGTCGACGAACTGGTCGAGAACCTGGTCAGGAAGCTGCCGCAGACGCTTCGCTACACGAAGCAGCAACTCAACTTCTGGCGAGACCTCTCGTGGCACGAGACGGTCAACCACGCGCGCGACTGGCTGGCGCTCTCGATGCTCGGCGAAGAGGCGCAGGGAGCGGTGCGCGACTTCGTCGAGAAGAAGAAGTGAGCGAAACGCTGGTCCTCGTCGAGCGCGAGCCCGACGGCAAGATCGCAACCGTCCTCCTCAATCGGCCCGACCGGCTGAACGCGTTGAACGCGCCGCTGATGACCGAGCTGGCGGCTGCGCTGACCGAGCTCGACGCGGAGAACGACGTCCGTTGCATCGTCCTCGGCGGCTCCGGGCGTGCTTTCGCGGCCGGGGCGGACATCGCCGAGATGGCCGAGGCGTCCGTGATGGACATGTACGCCGCGCGCCGGGTCGACCGGTGGGACGCGATCCGCGCCGTCCGCACGCCTCTCGTCGCGGCCGTCTCCGGCTTCTGCCTCGGCGGAGGCTGCGAGCTCGCGATGAGCTGCGACCTGATCGTCGCCTCGGAGACCGCGCAGTTCGGCCAGCCGGAGACCACGCTCGGCCTGCTTCCCGGCGCGGGCGGGACGCAGCGGCTCACCCACGCCGTCGGCAAGGCGCTCGCGATGGACATGATCCTGTCCGGCCGGCGGCTCTCCGCACGCGAGGCGCTCGCCGCGGGGCTCGTGGCGCGTGTCGTCGCCCGCGAAGCCTGGCTGGACGAGGCAAAGGCCCTGGCGCGCCAGATCGCCGCCAAGGGGCCCGTCGCAAACCGCCTGGCCAAAGAGGCGGTGGACAGGGCATTCGACGCGCCGCTCACCGTCGGGCTCGAGTACGAGCGCCGCGCGCTCTACCTCGCGTTCGCGTCCGAGGACGCGCGCGAGGGCATGCGCGCGTTTCTCGAGAAGCGCGCTCCCGAGTTCGAAGGACGCTAATTCCGTCGCATTCCGGGGTAGGGTTGCGCAGATGAGCCCGGACAAGAACTCCATGGTCAACCGCGTCCTGGTCGCCACCGACCGTTCGGAAACCGCCGAGCTCGCCGTTCGCTTCGCCGCCGAGATGGCGACCCGGTTCGGAGCCGACCTCGTGCTCGTGCAGGTCGTCGTCCCGCCGGCGACGACGAGCGTGGCGATGACCGAGGACCTCGTGCGCCACGCGCGGGAGCTGGCCGGCGACAAGGGCTTCGGCACCGTCGTGGTCGGAGACGACCCGGCCAAGGCGATCATCGACGCGGCCGAGACCGAGGACGTCGACGTCGTCGTGGTCGGGAACGTCGGGATGAGCGGCCGCAAGGAGTTCCTGCTCGGCAACGTCCCGAACCGCGTCTCGCACGGAACGAGCCGCACCGTGGTGATCGTGAACACGAGACAGCGGGTCGAGGAGCAGGCGCAGAAGAAGCGCCGGTTCTTCCGGTGAGCTCGGTCGCAGGCGACGAACGGCTGCTCGGCCGCGCAGCCGAGATCGGCCGCGTCGTCGCGAAATACGGCCTGCGCGAGCGCGGCGCGTCCGACGTGCCGATGCGCGAGCGCGCGCGGAACCTCCGCCAGGCGCTCGAGGAGCTCGGCCCGACGTTCGCGAAGCTCGGCCAGATCCTCTCCACCCGCCCGGACCTGCTGCCGCCCGAGTTCATCGACGAGCTCGCGACACTGCAGGACAAGGTGACCCCGATGACCGAGGCGGACGTCGTCTCGGTGATGGAAGAGGAGCTCGGCGTCCCCTGGGAGGACGTGTTCGAGTCGATCGAGCCGGAGCCGCTCGCGGCAGGGACGATCGGCCAGGTGCATGTGGCAACGCTCGAGAGCGGCCAGAAGGTCGTCGTCAAGGTGCAGCGCAAGGGCGCGCGGACGGCGATCATGCGCGACCTCGGGCTGCTCGAGCTGTTCGCGAGCAAGGCGGAGAACCGGCCCGGGCTGCGAAAGCTCGTCGACATCCCGGCAGTGATCCGGCACCTCTCCGAGTCCCTGTACCGGGAGCTCGACTTCCGCCAGGAGGCGGCGAACATCGGCCGGCTGCGCGAGGTGCTCAAGCCGTACTCGCGGCTGAAGGTGCCGGACGTGCTGCCGCAGATCTCGACCTCGCGGCTGCTCGTGCTGGACTTCATCGACGGCGTCAACGTGCGCGAGTCACCGCCGGTGCCGGAGCGGAAGGCCGCCGCACGGCAGCTGATCGAGTCCTACTACAGGCAGATCCTCGTCGACGGCTTCTTCCACGCCGACCCGCACCCGGGCAACCTCCTCTGGTCGGACGGCAACGTCTACTTCCTCGACTGCGGGATGGTCGGCGAGCTCGACGCGAAGCTGCGCGAGCAGATGATGCTGCTCGTCACCGCGTTCTGGCAGGGCGACGACGCGTTCGTGGCCGAGATCGTGCTCTCGCTGTCCGGCGGGGACCGCTGGCCCGACATCGACATGACCCAGTTCGAGTTCGAGATCTCGCACCTGTTCGCCGGCGTCCGCGGCCAGTCGCTTCGCGAGCTCGAGCTCGGCCCGCTGATGCAGTCGATCACGCAGATCGCGGCGCGGCACGACATCCGGCTGCCGGCCGCCCTGGCTCTCACCGGCAAGGCGCTGGCGCAGATGCAGCTCGCGGCGACCACGCTCGACCCCGAGCTGGATCCGCTCTCGATCGTCGGGCCGTTCGTGCTCAAGATGCTGGCCGAGCGGATCCGCCACACGGCCGATCCCACGCGCGTCTTCTACGAAGGCCAGAAGGTGATCCTGCGCGTCCGTCGCTTCATCCAGGCGGCCGAGCGGATGGCGGGCGCCCGGCCGGGGCGGCGTCTGGAGATCGACCTGCCGGCGATCTCGTCCCTGGAGAGGACCATCCGGCGCTCGGTGCGGCGGCTCGTGCTCGCATCGGGCGCCTCCGCGTCGATCATCGCCACGGGCTTCGCCGCGTCGACGAGCAGCGCCCCAGACTGGGTGGGAACGACGCTCGGCATCGCCGCCGCGGCGCTCAGCGGCTTGCTGATCGCGGACTTCCTCTGGCCGCGCGGCCGGCGCTAGACGGCGCGGCAGACGTAGCCGGCGTAGGTGCGCTGCGGCCGGTAGTCGCGCGACTGGATCTCGAAGCCCGTGCGCTCCAGTATCGGCTCGAGCAGCCAGGTGAACGTGCTGTGCTCCTCGCGGATGTGCTCCTCGAAGTCGGCCTGCGTCCAGCCCTCCGCGGGTTCCTTCGCGGCGCCGGCGAACCAACGCTCGAACGTCTCTTCGGCCTCGCGGACGTCGAAGCTGTAGACGACGTCACGCAGGACGAGGAGCCCGCCGGGGCGCAGGGCGGCGTGGATCCGCTCGAGGGCGACCGCCTTCCAGAAGTCCGGCAGATGGTGGAGCGCATTCCGCGAGTAGGCGAAGTCGGCGGGTGGGCCCGTGTGCTCGTAGCTGAGAAAGCCGGCCTGCACGACCTCGACGTCGTTCGGAGTCGCGCGCAGCCGCTCGTGCAGGACGGCGAGCATGGCGCCGGACGGTTCGACGGCGACCACCCGCCGGCAGCGTTCTGCGGCCAGGAGCGCGAGCGCCCCCGTGCCCGCCCCGAGGTCGACGAGGGTCGACTCGGGCTCGAGGCCCAGGCCGACGAGGACCTCGACCTCGTTCTCGATCCCGCCGCCGCTCTTCCGGTCGTAGCCCGCTGCGTAGACAGGGTCGAGATGCTCCTGGCCGGACAGCGCCAGCTCGTCGGGGAACCACCGCGGCCTGTCCACGGAGCGAAGCTAGCGCGTGCGCTTGAGCGCGCGCAGGACGCGGCGCTCGACGAGGAAGGCGAGGATCGCCATCACGCTTCCGAGTAGCGCGCGCTCGGCCCGGCGACCGAACTTGCTCATGCAGGTTCCCCGGTGAGCTCCGCCATGGGCGGCCACGCTACCACCCTCCGCTCCGGCTCGGGGCTGCGCCGGCCGTACGCGGCCGCCGAGAAGTCGCACAATCGGCACAGTCGCGTTTCACACCTGCGCGAATTTCCGAGCTACCCTCAAAACCGGGGGAAGCGGGGCGGAACGCCCCGCGGGGGAGAGAGAACTGCACACGGCTCGGGGCGGCCGAGGCAGTTAGGCTCCGCGGCATGTCCGAGGTCGAGGTCACGCGGGACGGTGGCGTTCTCACGATCACGCTCAACCGGCCCGACGTCCTGAACGCGATCAACCTTGCGGTGCACAAGGGCATCGCCGCCGGACTGAAGGAGGCGCGCGACCCCGAGGTGCGGGCAGTCGTGATCACCGGCGCCGGCCGCGGCTTCTGCGTCGGCCAGGACCTGAACGAATTCCGCGAGCACGCCGGCTCGACCGGCGACATGCTCCGCGCCACCTACCACCCGAACATCCTTGCGATCCGCGCGCTCGACAAGCCCGTGATCGCCGCGGTCAACGGCCCGTGCGCGGGCGCCGGGCTCTCCCTCGCCGCCGCCTGCGACATCCGCATCGCCGCCGAGTCGGCCGCGTTCATCCCCGGCTTCGTCGGCATCGCGCTCGTGCCCGACTCCGGCGGCTCCTTCTTCATCGTCCGACTGCTCGGCGAGGCGCGCGCCTTCGAATGGATGACGTCGAACCGCAAGCTGTCGGCGCAGGAGGCCGCGGACTGGGGGCTCGTCTCGACGGTCGTCCGTGACGACGACCTGCCGGCCCACACGGCCGAGCTGGCGGCGAACTACGCGAAGGCGCCGACGGCGGCGATCGCGATGACCAAGCGCCTGTTCGATCGGGCCCGGCTCGGCACGCTCGAGGAACAGCTCGAGCTCGAGGCGCAGCTCCAGACGGCTGCCGCCGAGAGCGAGGACTTCGCCGAAGGCGTCGCCGCGTTCCGCGAGAAGCGGCCGGCCGACTTCAAAGGCCGTTGAGCCTGCGGGTCGAAACGACCGACTACCACACCGGCGGCGAGCCGTTCCGCATCGTCACCGCAGGCGTACCGCCGCTCGAAGGCCGGACGATCCTCGAGAAGCGGCGCTTCGCGCGCGAGAGCCTCGACGAAGTCCGCCGGCTCCTCGTCAACGAGCCGCGCGGGCACGCGGACATGTACGGCTGCTTCGTAACCGAGCCCGAGGACGAGGGCGCGGACCTCGGCGTCGTCTTCTTCCACAACGAGGGCTACTCGACGGCTTGCGGGCACGGGACGATCGCGCTCGTCACGTGGGCTCTGGAAACGGGCCGAATCGACGCAACCGGCCCGGAGGCGAAGGTCGTCGTCGACGTCCCGTCCGGTCGCCTCGAGACCTGGGCGCGGGTCGAGGACGGCGACGTTCGCTCCGTCCGGTTTCGCAACGTCCCCGCCTTCGTGCACTCGCCGGGCGTGAGCTTCGGCGGCGCGTTCTACGCCAGCGTCGAGGAGCGCGTCGAGCCGGCCGAGCTCCCGCGGCTGATCGAGCTCGGGCGCCGCGTCAAGGCCGAGATCGAGGCCGACCGCGAGGTCGTCCACCCCCTCGAGCCGGAGCTGAACGGCATCTACGGCGTGATCTTCTGGCAGGGCGAGGGGGACGGCCCGCCGCTCGTGCAGCGCAACGTGACGGTGTTCGCGGACGGCGAGGTCGACCGCTCGCCGTGCGGGAGCGGCACCTCCGCGCGGCTGGCGCTCCTGCACGCCGAACGACGGCTCGCCACGGGCGACGAGCTCCTCCACCGCAGCATCGTCGGGAGCGAGTTCCGGGCGCGCGTCGTCTCCGAGACCGAGGTCGCGGGCGTCGCCGCGGTGGTCACGGAGGTCGAGGGCTCGGCGCACCTCACCGGCCGGCACGAGTTCGTGCTCGAGCCGGAAGACGAGCTCGGCCTGGGGTTCCTGCTGCGCTAGCTAGGCCTTGGCGGCGCGGGCGGCGACCTTCGCCGCGACGCTGTGCTCGAACGCGTCGTTGAACGACCCGCCGATGCCGACGAAGAAGATGACCGTGTCCACCTTGCCGCGGTTGAAGACGACGAAGTCGGCGACGGTGTGGACCTTCGTCTTCGACACGATGAAGTCCGCCACGATTCGGTAGGCGTTCGTTCGCTCGGCGACGTTCGTGAACTTCCGTTCTGCCGCGGACAGGATCTTGACGTTCGCCTTCGGCCCGGCGCCCTTCTTGAACAGCTCGGCGAGGCAGAGCGGGAGCTTCGGCTGGATGACTCGCGCGTAGCCGGTCCGGCCCTGCGCTGCGCTCTTGAAGATCGACGTGCTGGAAGAGACGTACGACGCGCTCGGCAGCGTGAACTGCGGCGAGTTCGCGTCGCCGTTCTCCGTCAGGTCGGACTGGTTCGGGTTGTAGTAGGAGCACTTCGGCGTGTTGCTCTTGCTGTTGTCGGCCGGCTTCGCCGTCCAGCCGGCGGCCGGGAGGTCCGAGAGCTTCACGTTGATGGCCTTCGCCTTGGCCTGGACGGCCGGGATGATGACCTTCTTCGGCGAGCCTGTGCTCGCGGCGAGTGCGGCGCCTGCGAGCACGAACAGCCCTGTGGCGACGACGACGGCGAGCTTCACGACAGCAACCTCAAGACCTCGCCCTCCTCCGGCCAGCGGCCCGCACGCTGCTTGGAGAACACCGTCTCCCCGTCGCTCACGACGTCGAACTGCGACTTTTCGCCCTTGATCGGCGCGGCCTGGATGCCCGCCGCCTGGAGCTCGGCCGCGAGACTCGCGGCCCGTGCGTCGTAGCCGTCTCAGACGGGGCAATAGAAGATCTCCACGGACACGATGGCAAGCCTATACATCCAAGACGCCGACGCCCAGGAAGCACGCGGGCTCTTCCGCGAGTACGAGGCCGCGCTGGGCGTCGACCTCGGCTACCAGGAATTCGACCGCGAGCTCGCGGAGCTGCCCGGCGCGTACGCGTGGCCGCGCGGGCGGCTGCTCGTCGCGCGCGAAGGCGAGCGCGCACTGGGTTGCGTCGCCATGCGGCCGCTCGGCCCGGGTGTCTGCGAGATGAAGCGGCTCTTCGTTCGGCCCGAAGCTCGCGGCCGCGGCGTCGGCCGGGCCCTCGCGGTCGCCCTGATCGCCGCGGCACGCGAGGAGGGCTACGAGCGGATGCGACTCGACACGCTGCCGCAGATGGTCGAGGCCCACCCGCTGTACGAGTCGCTCGGCTTCCGCGAGATCGAGCCGTACTACGACAGCCCGGTGCCGGGCACGCGGTTCCTCGAGCTGACGCTGTAGGGGACGACGCGTTCGTCCTCGCGCGCGTCGTTGCGGGCGACGATCGCGGTTGCCGGCTCGGTGTCGGAGAGGTTGCGCGGCTGATGCGGCACGCCGGCGGGGATGAAGACGAAGTCGCCCGCCTCCGTGATCACCGACTCGGCCAGGTCCGGGCCGTAGCGCGTCTCCACCCGCCCGGAGAGCTGGTAGATCGCCGTCTCGTAGCCGTCGTGGTAGTGCGCGTCGGCGACGGCGCCTGGCGGCACGACGATGTAGGCCATCGACAGCCCGGTCGAGCCGCACACGTCCTCCGAGACGCCGACCGTGTAGCCGATCTGCTGCCGGAGCGACTGCTCGCCTCCGTGGATCACGACCACACCGTCCACGTCAGCCCTCCCCGTCCCAGTAATCGAGCCGGCCCGCGCGGCGGAGCATGTAGTGGACGCCGCCCCCGCCGGCCCAGACGATCAGCCACTCCTCGTCCGTCCATTCGAAGTGGTACGGGCAGATTGCCTGGCCCGGCAGCTCGTAGACGCTCATGCCGAGACGGGTCGCGCCGATCCTCTTGCCGACCCGGACGGCTCTTGCGGCGTAGCCGGGCGGCGCGTCGTCTTCCGGAGGCACGTCGGTCGCGCCCGTGAAGATGTTGAAGGCGTCCACGCGCTACGCGGTTGCCGTGTCCGGCGGGAGCTTGAAACCGCCCATCTGCTCGAGCCGGGCGATCCGGTCCTCGAGCGGCGGATGCGTGTCGAAGAGGCCGCCGAGGAGCGAGCGCGGCCCGGTTGCGTTGCGGAGCGGCCCCTCGATGTAGAGGTGCGCCGTCGAGCGGTTCATGTGCTTGATCTCGCGCGGGTCGTCCATCAGCTTGCGGAGCGCCAGCGCGAGGCCTTCCGGGTCGCCGGAGATCTCGGCGCCGCCCGCGTCCGCGAGGTACTCGCGCCGGCGTGAGATCGCGAGCTGGATGCCGACCGCTGCGATCGGCGCCAGGATCAGGCCGGCGAAGCCGATCGCGAGCAGGATCAGGTCGGCGGGGCTCGAGCTTCGGCGCCGGCCGCCGGTGAAGAACAGGAGCCGCAGGGCGATGTCCGAGACGAGCGCGATCACGCCGACGAGGACTGCGACCAGCGTCATCAGCCGAACGTCGCGATGCTGGACGTGCGCCATCTCGTGGCTGATCACGCCCTCGAGCTCCCGCTGGTCCATCGTCTGGAGGAGCCCGGTCGTCGCGCAGACGTAGCAGTCCTTCGGGCCGCGGCCGGCGGCGAAGGCGTTCGGGGCCGGGTCGTCGACGACGCGGACCTCGGGCGTGGCCGCCAGCCCGGCGGCGATGGACATGTTCTCGACGGCCTTGTAGAGCTCCGGGTACTGCTGCTTCGTCACCGGCTGCGCGCCGGTGGTCGCCGAGACCACGCTCTTGGACATGAACCAGGAGAACAGCGCCCACACGACGCCGATCACGGCGACGGCGATCGCCGCGCCCCTGCCGTAGGCCGCGTACAGCGCGGCGCCCACTCCGGCGATCAGCAGCCCGAAGAACACGAGCAGCACCGCCGTCATCTCGTAGTTCCGCCGGATCTGCTCGCGCAGCGTCATGTCACTGCGCCGGGGTCGTCGAGACCTGCGGCACTGCCTTGTCGGAGTCGTCCGCGGCGAAGAACTGGCGGGCGCGGAAGCCGAGCAATCCCGCGTAGAGCACGGCCGGGAAGCTCTGGATCGCCGTGTTGTACGTCTGGACGACCGAGTTGTAGTAGCGGCGCGCGGCCGCGATCTTGTCCTCGGTGTCAGTCAGCTCGCTCTGGAGCTGCTGGAAGTTCTCCGTCGCGCGAAGCTGCGGGTAGTTCTCGGCGACGGCGAACAGTCGGCCCATCGCGCCGCTGAGCTGGTCGCTCGCCTGTGCGGTCTGCGCAGGCCCGGACGCGCTCGAGACGGCGGCGCGAGCCTGCGTCACCTCGTCGAAGACCCCGCGCTCGTGCGCGGCGTAGCCCTTCACGGCCTCGACGAGGTTCGGGATCAGGTCGTTCCGTCGCTTGAGCTGGACGTCGATGTTCGCCCAGCCGGCCTCGGTCTCGTTCCGCAGCCGAACCAGGTGGTTGAACGCCAGCGCGAGGAAGAGCAGCAGGACGACGGCGACGACCACGACGACGATGACGACGACCACAGGGCGAGCTTACTCCCGAGCCCGGGGGACCGCGTGACGAAAAAGACCCCCGGCCGGTCTGGGAGACGTGCCGGGGGTCACCTGACGCTGGAGATCGGGCGCGGCCACCTCGCGGGTGCCGCTATGTGCCTCGAGGCTTGCACTCCCCTGTGCGGGCGGCATCAGGGGAATCACGGATCGGGCCCGGCGTCGGCTAGATCGTCTTGAACTGCTCGAACGGCTGCTTGCAGCTCTCGCAGTAGCGGATCGAGCGGCACGGCGTCGGGCCGAAGAGGTTGTCCAGGCGGGTTTCCGTCGAGCCGCAGTACGGGCAGCGGAAGCCTTTCCGGAGTTGCAGCAGCGTCGGCGTCTCGGCCGGGCGGGGCGCGGGCGGCGCGAAGCCGGCCTCGCGGAGCTTCTCTCGGCCGGCGGCCGTGATGCGATCGGTCGACCAGGAGTCGTCGGCGATCACCTCGACGTCGGGCTCGGCGCCGAGCTCGGCGATCTTCGCCGCCATCCGGTCGCGCATCACCTCGAGCGCCGGGCAGCCGAGGAACGTCGGTGTGAACTCGACGTGGACGCGGTCGCCGTCCACCTGGACGTCGCGGACGACGCCGAGGTCGACCAGCGACACGACGGGGATCTCCGGGTCCTCGACCTGCTCGAGCGCCGCCCAGACCTGCTCGGCCGTGACGCTCACGCAAGCTCCTTGCGCATGACGACGCCCGGGTTCGGCACGGGCGCGCCCGCGTACTGAAAGTCGTGCCGCGCGACCGACCGGTAGCCGAGGCGCTCGTAGAGTCGGCGCGCTCCCGGGTTCGAGTCCTCGACCCCGAGGTCGACGACGCGGAAGCCGTGCTCGGCGGCGAGCGCCTCCGCGGCCTGGACGAGGCTGGTGCCGATCCCCTGACTCCGCATCGGCTTGGCCACCGCGGCGGCTTCGAGCCACACGGCGCCGTCCGTGTGCTCCCAGTGGATGTGGACCTTGCCGATCGGAAGATCGTCGGAGATCGCGACGAGGATCGTCACGCTGCTCCGTGCGAACTCGGCGCGGCAGTACTGCACGTGTCCGGTGCCGAACACGTCGAAGTGATCGAGGTCGCGGGCCGCGCACTCCCGGATGCGCACCTTCGCGGCGGTCACCACGTGGCGCCCGCCACGGATCGCCGCACCATGGTCATCTCCTCCCACAGCGCGGGCCACTCGTCCGCATGGCTGCCTCGCTCCTTGCCTAGTAACAGACTGTTACTAGGAAGGGCCAGTCCGAAGTGGGCGGCCAGTTCGGGCCTGAGATCCGGCTCGAGCATCGCCACGGCGTACGGCCACAGCTCCTCGAGCGCTTCGCGGTAGCGCGGCTCGTCACGGAGACGGTCGGCCCACATCTCGGCGTGGAGGCGGTGGTAGACCTCCTCGCGGTCGATCTTGGCGGCGAGGCCCGCGACGGCAGCGTCGGACGAGCCCTTCAGTCGCTCGATGCGCAGCCGGTCCGCCGCCTCGTAGAGCACGTGCCGCGCGATCGTCCGCCCCCAGTCCGGGACGAACTGGAGCTCGACCAGCGGCGAGCAGCGGTACTCCGCCGGCGCGCGGTCGAACGCCAGCGCGTCGGCGTCCTCCGAGAGCAGCTGGTACAGCGCCCGCGCGTGGCCGATCTCGTTCTGGGCGATCGACGAGAAGGCGACGTCCTCCTCGAGCACAGGAGCGATCCCGGTCCACTCCGAGTTCCGCCAGCCGAGGACGAGCTCGTCGTCAGCTATCGCTAACAGCAGTGCCTGCTCGCTCACGTGCCTCCTTGAGCTTTGCCTTCAGCGAGTAGCCGTCGACCCGGTGGTAGTTCTTGCCCAGCTCGTCGGGGAAGTCCCCGATTTCGCGGATCGAGTCGCGCGGCACGACCCAGAGCGCGACCGACTCGCCGCGCCGGCCGTACTGCTCGTGCGCGTAGGCGTCCGCGAATGCGGCGTCGGGCGCGAAGACCGAGCCGGCGTGCTCGAACGCCCGGCCCTTCCTCTCCTGCCGGAAGACCTCCCAGATCACGCCGCTTCGGCGAGGATCGCGTGACGCACCCAGGCGGTCTCGTCCCGCGAGAGGCGCCGGAACTCGAGGCGCTCGGCGGTCTTCGGCCCGTGCCCGGTCACCACCGACCGCAGCTCGTCCCAGTCGGGCTCCGTGTACTCCCAGACGCCGTCGTCGCGCTTGCGCAGCGCGGGATCCGGCACCGTCAGCCCGAGCTCCCAGATCTGCGGCACGTACCCGTCGAGAAACTGCTGCCGCGCCTCCTCGTTCCCCTGCGTCTTGATCCGCCACTGGACGACCGGGTCGTCCTTCGCGTCGATCGGGTTGCCGTGGAACATCATCAGCGGCGCCCACCAGCGGTCGAGCGCCTCCTGGACGAGCTCGCGCTGCTCCTCGGTGCCGAGCATCATCGTCAGGATCACGTCGCGGCCGTGGAGGATGTGGAACGACTCCTCCCAGCAGATCTTCTTCATGATCCGCGCGTACGGCGCGTACGAGCACTTGAGGAGCGCCTTCTGCGAGATGATCGCGGCTGCGTCGACGAGCCAGGCGATCACGCCGACGTCGCCCCAGGTCTTCGTCGGGTAGTGGAAGACGTTGTGGAACTTGGACTTGCCGGAGATCAGGTCGACGAGGCACTGGTCGCGCGGCTTGCCGAGGTCCTCGACGACGCGGTAGATCAGCTGTGCGTGGCCGACCTCGTCCTGGACCTTGGCGGTGAGCGCAAGTTTTCGTTGAAGGTTCGGCGCGCGGAGGATCCACTCGCGCTCGGGAAGCACGCCCATCAGCTCCGAGTTGGCGTGCATCTCGATGAACTTGATCAGCATCCGCCGGTACTCGTCCGGCATCCAGTCGTCGACCTCGACGGCTCCGCCGGACTGGACGTACTCGAGAAACTCCTGCTCACGAGACATTCGCACACCTCCAACCGAACGATCGTTAGCCTAGTCTAGCTGGGCATGCCCGCCTAGACTCCCCGGCGTGGCCGTGGTCTGCTCGAAGTGCGGGTTCGAGAACTCCGAGCAGGCGCGCTTCTGCGGCGGCTGCGCGGCGCCGTTGGAGACGGTCGCAGCCGCGCGAGAGATGCGGAAGACCGTGACGGTCGTGTTCTGCGACGTGACCGGCTCGACGGCGCTCGGGGAGCGGCTCGACCCCGAAAGCCTACGGCGGGTGATGGCGCGCTACTTCGACGCGATGCGCGACGTGATCGAGCGTCACGGCGGGACGGTGGAGAAGTTCATCGGCGACGCGGTCATGGCGGTCTTCGGCATCCCGCAGGTTCACGAGGACGACGGGCTGCGCGCTGTCCGCGCCGCCGCCGGGATGCGTGCAGCGCTCGCCGAGCTCAACGAGGAGCTCGAGCGGGACTACGGCACGCGGCTCGAGGCGAGGATCGGGATCAACACCGGCGAGGTGGTGACAGGGACGGAGGAGCGGCTCGCCACCGGCGACGCCGTCAACGTCGCTGCGCGGCTCGAGCAGGCGGCCGCGCCGGGCGAGATCCTGCTCGGCCGTGAGACCTACCGGCTCGTCCGCGACGTCGTCGAGGCCGAGGAGCTGCCCCCGCTCGAGCTGAAGGGCAAGGCCGGGGGCGTGTCGGCCTACCGGCTGCTCTCGGTCAGCGGCGAGACGCCCGCGCGGCGGCACGACAGGCCGATGGTCGGTCGGGAGCGCGAGCTCCGCTTGCTTCGCGACGCCTGGGAGCGCGCGGTCTCGGAGCGCTCCTGCGTTCTGTTCACGCTGCTGGGCGTCGCGGGCGTGGGCAAGTCGCGGCTGACCGAGGAGTTCCTTGCCGGCGTCGACGCACTCGTCGTCCGCGGCCGCTGCCTGTCCTACGGCGAGGGGATCACGTACTGGCCGGCGGTAGAGGTCGTCCTCCAGCTGCAGGGCGCGGGCTTCGAGCCGATCGGGCCGGTGGCCGGGCTGATCGGCGAGGCGGCGGCGACGTCGCCGGACGAGATCGCCTGGGGAGTTCGAAAGCTGCTCGAGCAGGCGGCGGCGGAGAGGCCGCTCGTCGTCGTGCTCGACGACATCCAGTGGGCCGAGCCTGCGTTTCTCGATCTCGTCGAACACACGGCCACGATGAGCCGCGGCGCGCCGATCCTGCTCTTTTGCGTGGCGCGGCCGGACGTCCTCGACCGGCGTCCGAACTGGGGCGGCGGCCTGCTGAACGCCACCACCGTCCTGCTCGAGCCGTTGTCGGCGGACGAGACGGACGAGCTGATCAGGACGATCGGCGGCGGCCTCGACGCCGGGCTGGCTGCGCGCATCCGGGCAGCGGCCGAGGGCAACCCGCTCTTCGTCGAGGAGATGGTCGCGATGGTCGAGGAAGCGGGCGCGGAGGAAATCATCGTCCCTCCGACGGTTCACGCGCTGCTCGCGGCGCGCCTCGACCAGCTCGATCCCGCCGAGCGCGGCGTGCTCGAGCGCGGCTCGGTCGAAGGGCAGGTATTCCACCGAGGCGCCGTGCAAGCGCTGGCGCCGGAGGAGCCGGAGGTCGCGCCCAGGCTCGTCGGGCTCGTCCGCAAGGAGCTCGTCCGTCCGGAGGCGACGACCTTCGCAGGGGACGAGGCGTACCGCTTCCGTCACATCCTGATTCGCGACGCTGCCTATGACGCGCTGCCGAAGGCCACACGAGCCCGGCTTCACGAGCGCTTCGCGGCGTGGCTCGACGAGCGCGGAGACCTGGTCGAGCAGGACGAGATCGTCGGCTATCACCTCGAGCAGGCGTACCGGTACCGCGTCGATCTGGGGCCGGTCGACGACGCAGGCCGCGAGGTGGCGCGCCGGGCTGCGGAGCGCCTCGCGGCAGGCGGACGGGTGGCGCTCTACCGCAGAGGAGACGTGCGCGGCAGCGTCTCGTTGCTCGGCCGCGCGGTCGAGCTTCTTCCGGGGCCCGACCCGCTTCGGCTTCGGCTCCTTTCCGAGTTCGCAAAGGCCCTCGCGGAGAGCGGCGATTTCGAGTCCGCGCAAGCTGCGATCGACGACGCCCTGACTCGTGCCGCGGAAGCCGGGGACGACGTCGCGGCCGCGCACGCGCGCATCGAGGCCATCACGCTGACTACGAACGTCGGCGGGCAGAGCGATCGCATCCGCCCGGCATTCGAGGAGCTGGAGCAGATCATCGAGTTGCTCGAGCAGCGTGAAGACGGGGGCGGCCTGGCACGCGCCTGGGCCGTGCTGGGGCGCCTGCGCTTCTACGCGGGCGAAGCTGCGGCCGAGCCCGCCTACGAGCGCGCGATCGAGCTCGCGCGTCGGGAGGGGATGCACGGCGAGGTGCGCGACTGGCGCGGATGGTGGCTCGCGTCCAAGCGGTACGGGCCGACTCCCGTGGAGGAGGCACTCGCGTGTGGCGAGGATGTCATCGCCGAGCGGGCGGCCGTGGGCATGCCGGTTGCCAACGCACAGTTTCACACCGCCGGCCTGCTCGCGATGCGAGGCGACCTCGACGCCGCTCGCGAGCTCCTCGAGCTGGCGCGCTCGACGGCCGACCAGTTCGGAGTCCTCGGTCGCATGATGGTCGGCATGGAGGGGGCGGAAATCTTTCTGCTGGCCGGCGACCCGGCGGCTGCCCTGGACGTCGTCCGCGGTTCCTACGACCTGGGCGGTCAACTGGGTGAGATGGGTTGGCGTGCGACCGCCGGCGGCTACCTCGCCGAGGCTCTTCTCCATGCGGGGCGGCTGGACGAGGCCGAGACGATTGCAGCCGAAGTCGAGCAGTTTGCGTCGCCGGACGACTTTGAGCCACATTCGCGCTTGCGTTGGGTGCGGGCGAGCATCCTTGCCGAGCGTGGCGAGCTCGTCGAAGCGGAGGAGCTCGCCCGCGAAGCCGTGGCGATCGTCGAAGAGACAGACTGGTTCGACCAGCGAGGCTGCGCACACCGCGTGCTCGGCGACGTGCTCGCTGCCGCCGGCCGCCTCGACGAAGCGGCCGACGAGTGGCGGACGGCGCTCGACCTGTTCGAGCGAAAAGGCAATGTCGTGCGGAGCGAGCAGGTTCGGGAGCTCCTGGGCGGATGAGCGCGCGCCGGAACGAGCTCACGCGCCAGGCAGCGCGGCTGTTCGCCGAGAAGGGCTACCACGGCACGTCGATCGGCGACCTCGCCGAGGCGATGGGCGTCCAGAAGGGCTCGGTCTACGCTCACATCGAGTCGAAGCAGGACCTGCTGTACGAGACGCTGCGCGAGGGCGCGGACGCCTTCCACGGAGCGCTCGACGCGATCCCCGAGCAGCTCCCGGCGGTCGACAAGCTCCGCCTCGCGCTTCGAGGGCACCTTCGGATCGTCGCCGAGCAGCTCGACGTCGCGACCGTCTGGACGCAGGAGTGGCGCTACCTCGAGGGCGAGCGGCGCGAGGAGTTCGTCGCCGCGCGGCGGCGCTACGAGGAGCGGGTACGTGCGCTGTTCCAGGAGGGTGTCGAGATGAGCGAGCTGCGGGCCGACCTGGACGTCGCCGCCGCTGCGCTCCTCTTCCTGTCGGCGGCGAACTGGGCCTACACCTGGCTGCAGCCGGGGCGGGACACCGACGCGCTCGCCGACCGCTTCTTCGCGCTGCTCGTCGAGGGGATGAGCGGCTACTCGACGCCTGCTCAGAGCCAGCCGTCGCGGTAGGCGGTCAGCCCGCCGCCCTCGCCGAAGCGCTCGTACGCCTCCTTCGGCACGGTTGTCTCGTGCTCCACGCCCGCGTTGTGGCGCTGCGCGGCCTCGTCCACCGTGTATGCGCCCCACTCGGGGCCGGTCGAGCGGTCGCGGGCGCCGGCGGCGAGGATCAGGCAGGGCCCGTCGCCGGCGCCGACGATCGTGTGCTGCGTCCCGGCGGGGCAGTGGACGAAGTCCCACTGCCGCAGCGGGCGCTCCTCGCCCTCGCAGATGAGCAGCGCCTCGCCGGAAAGCACGAGGAAGTCCTCCTGGTCGGCTTCCCAGTGGTACATCGACATCGGCTCGCCGGGCCCGAGGCGGGTCAGGTTGATCCCGAGCTGCGTGAAGTTCGCAGCGCCCTCGAACCCGGCGCCCTCGAACTCGCAGAGGACGCCGCGGCCGGGCCGCTCCCACCACTGGGTCTCGCGGGCGTTGAGGACGAACCAGCCCTGCCCCTTCGGGACGAGGCCACGTTCCGTGGAGACGAGCTCCGCCTCGGGAACCATCGCACTTGCAAGTTTCGCAGGCCTGCGCGGTCTTCACCTTCGAGCCGCCTACCGGAGGCGGCCGGAGACGTGGAGGAAAAGATGCGAAGGAAACGACTACTCGTTGCGGCCTCGGTGGCGGCAGCGGCGGCCGCAGCGGCGATCGTCGCGCTCGTCTCCGGCTCGGCCTCGGCAGACAACACGGTCATCAACTTCTCGGGGAGCTACGGGCCCGGCGCGGCCTGCGCGGCGCGGTTCGACTTCCCCGTCGGCGCGAACACGACCACGATCGACGTGGCCGCGACCGCCGACGTCCCGGCGAACGACATCGTCCTCAACCTCTACTACGGCAGCGAGCTCCTCGGCAGCTCGGACACCGCGACGAGCCCCGAAGCCGTGCACTACGCCCCGGGGGGCGTGCTCACCGCGGGCACGTACTCGGCGGAGGTCTGCCCGTTCGACGCGAGCCAGAACAACGTGAACACGAACTACCACGGCTCGGTGGTGCTCACGGAGGTCCCGGTGCCGGGCGTGCTGCCCCAGCCGCCTGCGACGAAGCCGGGCCCCCCCGTCAGCTTCGACACGTCGGGCTCGCTGCAGTTCGCACCGGCGACGCTCGTCTCGGCGCACTACCTCTGCGGTGAGCCGCAGACAGTGCTGGAACGCACGCTCCCGAGCTCGCTGAACGGGAAGCTCGACCCGAACCGGATCTTCGCCGACTGCCCGCTGACCTCGCGCACGCAGACGAGCCTGTTCAGCCGCTCGACCGACGGCGGCGACAGCTTCCGCCTGCTCTTCGACCCGACGTGCGCGCAGCGCAACCGGCCGACTTGCCAGAACCTCGGCGGCGGCGACAGCGAGGAGGAGGTCAACCTCTACGACGGCACGTACCTGCTGGGCGACCAGGAGGGCGCGACGATCCAGGAGGGCCTCGCGAGCTCGACCGACGGCGGCGACACCTTCCCGGCCACGCGCCAGTGGGCGATCACCAACCCGACCACAGCGACCGACCGCCAGTGGCTCGCGTGGGTCGACCCGCGCAACGCCACGGTCGGCGGCCAGGGCCTCGACGCGTTCTACTCCTGGCACATGCCCGGAGCAGGCGAGTACGTCGTCGGCGTCACCACCGGCGGGCTGCCGATCCCGCAGCCCGTGCCGCAGATTCCGTTCGTCGGCCAGAGCGGCCAGTCGGCGGTCGACAACTCGAACGGCCCGGGCCGCGGCTGGATCTACCTGCCGTTCGGGACGTTCCCGCCGCTCGCCAACGGCATCGCCGTCGCGACGGCTGCGGGTCCGCAGTACCAGAGCCCGGCCGCGTGGAAGACGACGATCGTCTCCACGGACACCCGGGCGATCTTCCCGTGGGTCAGCGTGGACGACGCCGGCAACGCCTACCTGGTGTGGGTCAACTCCAGCGGCCAACTGTTCCTGAGCGCGTCGCCGATCGGCGACTCCCGGAACAACCCGCAGGCCGGCGGACGCCCCGGCACGTACTGGACGCCGCAAACGCAGCTCAACCCCTCGTCGATCCACTCGACGGCGTTCCCCGAGGTCGTCGGCGGCGCCGACGGACATATCGCGATCGCGTACATGGGCAGCACCGACTGCGCGACCGGAGCCTCGGACAACTGCGCCACGTCCAGTCACTGGAACACCTACGTCGACGTCATCCCGGACGCGTCGCAGCTCTGGAAGGGCGGCACGACGAGCGTCGTCGTCGGCCAGGTGAGCCATCGCGTCGCGCACCTCGGCAGCATCTGCACCTCCGGGACGACCTGCTCGGGTGACCGCTCGCTGCTCGACATGATCGACCTGGGCTTCGACCAGAACGGCCGGGTCGGGGTCGTGTACAGCGACAACAACGACGCGCTCGGGAACGTCTCCGACACGACCAAGAACGGCGCGTTCATCGAGTTCTCGAAGCAGGTGTCCGGGCCGTCGCTGACGGGCGGCACGGTCAACGTCTCGATCCCGACCGGCGGCCGCACCGACCCGGCGGGCGACGCGACCTGGCCGAACGTCGCCGGCGCGCCGAACCTGCCGTCGCTCGACCTGCTCGGAGCGTCGATCTCGAACGACGGCACGGCGCTCACGGCGACCGTGAAGCTGGCCGACGCGACGACATCGGGGATGGCGCGCGACCTCGCCGCCTACAACGCCTCCGTCGGCACGGGCTTCGCGGCCGCGCGGCTGCAGTACATCGTCCGGCTCGAGACGGCGACCGACGTCTACCACCTGTCGATGGAGTACGAGAACGGCAACCTCCGGTTCTACGGCGGGAAGCTCGACCAGAGCGACGGCGTGCAGAACGGGACGAACACCATCGTCGGAGCGCGGTACCTCGGCGAATCCGGCTACCCGGTCACGGGCACGCTCGCGAACGGGCAGATCCAGATGTCGATCCCGCTCTCGGCGCTCGGCCTCAAGCCCGGCGACAAGCTCCTGAACGTCGCCGCGTTCGCGACGGCCGCGCCGGACGAGGCCGATCAGACGGCGAGCATCGTCGTCAACTCGGCCCGCACGATCGACGCGACGCCGCCGTTCGACGCCACGATCGCACAGCTCGCCGACGTGGGCGTCACGATCGCTGGGTCGCCGAACCCGGTGAAGAAGGGCAAGACGCTGACCTACACCGTCGCGGTGAAGGACAACGGCCCTGCCGACTCCAAGGGCGTCTCGCTGAGCGACCCGTTGCCCGCGGGTCTGATGCTCAAGTCCGCCTCGACCACGCAGGGGAGCTGCACGGTGCCGACCGGCAAGAGCCGGACGCTGACGTGCTCCCTCGGCGACCTCGCCAACGGCAAGACGGCGACGGTGACGATCACGGGCCAGCCTGCGGCGAAGGGCACGCTGACGAACCAGGTCACGGTCTCGTCGACCTCGCCGGGCGACCCGGACAGTTCGAACAACTCGGCGACCGCGACGACGACGGTCACGGGATAAGCCCACCGAAGGTGGGCAACGTCGGGAGGGGAGCGCTGCGGTGCTCCCCTCCCGCGCCAGTTCGGGGAAGATCTCTGTGTGCGTGAGAGCGCAGAGGTGGTCGTCATCGGCGGGGGCGCGATGGGCGCCTCGGTCGCCTGGCACCTGCGCGAGCTCGGGATCACCGACGTCGTGCTCCTCGAGCGCGACTCGCTCGCCTCCGGGTCGACGTCGAAGTCCGCAGGAGGTATCCGCGCGCAGTTCGCCGACGAGCTGAACATCCGCATCGCGCTCCGGTCGCTCGACGAGTTCGAGCGCATGGAGGGGATCGACCTCCGGCAGCACGGCTACCTGTTCCTGCTCGACAACGAGGCGGATCTCGCCCGGTTCCAGGACGCGCTCGCGCTCCAGCACTCGTTGGGCGTGCCGTCGCGTGAGCTCTCGGTGGACGAGGCGCTCGAGATCGTGCCGCAGATCGACCCGGAGGGGCTGCTGGCGGCGACGTACTGCGATCTCGACGGGTACGCGACGCCGGAGACAGTCGTCCAGTGGTACGCGCGCGGGATCGACGCGCGGCAGGGGTGCCCGGCGACCGCCGTCGAGGTGTCCGGCGGGCGCGTGGTGGGCGTCGCGACGCCGAAGGGCCGGATTGCGACGGAGTGCGTCGTGTGCTGCGCGGGTGCGTGGTCGGCCGAGGTGGCGGCGACCGCCGGGGTCGAGTTGCCCGTGAAGGGTGAGCCGCGCTGGATGTTCTTCACGCCGGAGGACGGCGGGTTGCCCGAGCGGCTGCCGCTGACGATCGACTTCACGACGAGCTTCTACTTCCACCGCGAGGGGCCGGGGCTCGTCTTCGGCGGC
>Ga0070741_10003207_pt1 | contig 41235 bp, 39 predicted proteins | sample Coa_R1_4_FD_66440 | JGI IMG/M metagenome (GOLD analysis project Ga0070741, IMG submission 66440) | Surface soil microbial communities from Centralia Pennsylvania, which are recovering from an underground coalmine fire - Coalmine... | ecosystem: Environmental > Terrestrial > Soil > Unclassified ... | reverse complement strand
TCTTTCTGGCTCCGGGTCAGCAGGCAGCCCAAAGGGTTCCAGGCCGTCATCCGGTGCCGGGCGCTTGACCAGGCCAAGGCGGCAAAGGTTGAGCTGGTGTTTGTGGGGGAGATGCGTTAGCCCGGAAGACCTCGCGCTGGTAGCGTGAAGACACTACAAGAGCAGGCAGGTACGAAGGACCTGAAACGGCTCGAGTTGGTAGTCCCGGAAAGACATCCCGCCACCCTTGAGCGCATCGGTTACCCGTACAATGTGGGGTGGATACGTCATAACTTCCTGCAGCTTCTCTCTCGCTACCCACTGGACACCCAGCGTCTCATCATCTGGGGTACCAACAAGTTCGCCGGCCTCACACAGAAAACAAAACGAAAGAAGAGGCATCCCATTACGTACCGTGTGGTACACCCCACTCAGCCGAAGCACATGTATGGCATACCCGGACTCTTCACGCACTTCCCGCTCCAGCGCCAGGAGCGGAGACTCGCCAGCCTCCAAAAATCCCATGGGCGGCTCCCAGCCCCGGTCTTTCGAAAGAACCAGGAGCACCTCGTTGTCCGCGTTGACCACCACCCCTATGGCTCCAACGGCTGTATGCATGTATTCATGGTTCATGTCTCTCCTCCAAAACTGGCCCGTTGCCAGCAGTCTGCGGCCCGCGGTACCAGGACAAGAGCACGGCCAGTTCGGCAATGCTCTGGATCCTCAGGTCGGCACAATAGGGAAGGTCAGGAGGCCAGGCAGCGTCATGCTGCACCCACATGGTCCTCATGCCGGCCTGGTGCGCGCCGTAGATATCGACGCTCGGGTTGTCGCCAATAAACAGGACCTGCTCGGCTGGTACCTGGAGCTGCTCAGCCGCTGCCAGGAACAGGGCAGGGTCTGGTTTTGCTGCGCCGAAGCGCTCTGAGATCACAATACACGCGGTGACCGCATCAAGACCCAGCACGGCAATCTTCGGCTCCTGCTGGCGGATCAACCCATTGGTGACAACACCGATGGGAATACGTAAACGAACAATGGTTGCCAGCAGGGTGATCAGGTGGACGTGGTGCATGTACGCCGGGAACTGCGCATAGTAGGTTTCAACCATGGCCTCCACCTCGTACAACCCAGGATAAGTCTCTTGGAAGGCACGAAAGAGGGCAGTTCGGGGTGCCATGCCTTTTGCATCGAGCGAGCAGAGGAGCGCAAGCGCTGCCTCATGCTCGGCAGCAGGCAGGTGGGACCGGACAAACGCCTGCGCCCAGCGATAGAATGTCCCGCCTCGGTCGTACAAGGTGTCATCTAAGTCGAAGAGGATAGCTTTGATCTCAGCCAGCAGTTCCAGGTGCTCTGGCGTAACGGGTGGGAGCTGCATGTTACTGCTCCTGGGGAAGCGGCATAGCTCTCTGCCCAGACGCCACCAGGGCAGGATCGGGCGGGACCAGGTACTTGTTGGTCCGGATGCTTCCCTTGGGGCCAACCACCAGGCTGCCTGCCGGGACGTCAAAGTTGACCAGCGCATTGGATGCGATAACGGCATAGTCGTAGATGTGTACTTCCCCGATAACCGTCGCTTCTCTGCCGACAATACAGCCGTCGTGCAGAATGGGACCCCGGTCAAGCGAAGCTGCTTGGTGCCCATACCGATGGGTGAGCGAACCGAACGAGGAAACGTGGTTGCCAATGATCGTATAGTCAGCAATCATGCCAGCGAGCCGACAGTGGTTGCCGATCTGCACCTGCTTCATGATCTCTGTATTACTCTTTATGTAGACAGAGTCGCCAATGGTGCAGCCTTCCCGGATCAGGACGTGATGGCTGCAGTCGAAGTTGCTGCCGATGGTGACGCCTGAGTAAATGATCGTGCCTGACCGGATGATGGCGTTATCCCCGATGACCACCGGCGCCTGACTTTTGTGATGGTAGAGTTCCTCAACTGAGGCATAGGCGTGCAAATCGTCGAGGCATCCTTGTAGCTCGGCGGCACTCGGATGGCCGATGACCACGTTGTCTTCGATGAGCACATTTTCGCCAAACCTGACATCACCGTAGATGATGGTATTCTTCCCGCGTAGTACCATGACTTTCTCCTTTGTCAGTATCCGCATACTATGAGCTGGTTCTTACAACTGTAACTACAACCGACTTGGCTTCTTGTCGCCAGCAAACTATCCCAGTGCTATACGAGGCCATCTCAGCTTTTCCGACCGAATTGGTCGTGTTCAAAAGCCTGCTTACAGCACCAGGAGCATACTAAAAGTTGTTTTGAGGTAGACGCACTCAAGCTTTCTGGATGAGGAGGAGAGAATGACCACTCAACCAGAGAAACGTGACGGGAAGATGACAAAAAGACGATGGGGAGGCCGAGCATAGGGAACCAAGGGGCCGGTTTCGGCCTTTAGCGAATGTGGTAGTCTGCACAGGCCTTTTCAAGGTATGACCGCTCAGGCACGCATATGAGATGCGTCTATATGATGTCATCAATATCGTGGGGACATTTCGTAACAAAGAGCCTTTCACTATTTTCACCACCTTGTTTGACTGATTATCACCCAAAGAGTGTTGTTCGTGCTTGTATCCTAGAGACAAGAGCCGTTGAGACCATATAGCACAAAAGCCAGTTCCGGGTGGGTCGTCTTCAACTCTATATGACCGATTTTCCTCAGAACGAAGGGGCTTGAGCCATCTGTCTCAATACGGGCAGTATGCCATGGCAAGTCCTCACAGGGAACGTCAAAGGCGCAAAAGAGCACGTCAAAGTTCACGTCATTTTAACGCTAGCAGATAAACTGATACCTTCACCTCTTCCTGATACGCAATCTGTAAATCATTCTATGACGTCAACAAAAAAATATTAGGGATATACGTTCACCAAGTATGAATACCTGTGTTATAATGAACTAGCACTTGATGCACGATTGATATAGCTTTTGGCGTACTACTGTCTCGATACTTAGACCACCATGGAGATACTCGGTATGGATGCTCCATCGCCTTCGAGCATAGGCAATCTTGTTGTTGAACTGCGCCAATCAAAAAGGTGGACGCAATCAACTCTTGCAGAGAAATCAAGCGTCCCGGTTCGAACGATTCAGCGAATAGAGGAAGGAAAAACCAAAAGACCCAACGCAGTAACTCTTCGCTACCTAGCAACAGCATTTGGAATCGAAGTAGAGGTATTGAAGGAGGCATGTTGGCATACCCTAGCGTCCAACGCTATTCAGTCTGCTGACAGTCTACGAGATACTGACGAGATGTTTCCCGGGATACTACAGGGTAACACTGAGCCTAAAGAAACCCTCCGTCATACCTGGAAACTACCACATAAGGTTCTGTTTTACCTCTTTATTATCACTGTTCCTCTTGGAGGGATTATCTTTATTTGCCTCCAGAAAGAAGCCGTTGTGCCTATGATTGGATCAGCATTAGGAGTAGTAGCGGCTTGCAATATAACACTTATTCTTACGCATAACTTCCGTAGTATCAAACAGCAGTTGCACAGATGGCTGAAATTTTTCGAAGCTACCTATGGGAAAGGGATGGCCTATTACTTGGTTTTCATTAATGTCTTTTTTTTGTTGCTTGCTATCTTTGCGCTCATTATTATTCCATGGGTGCAGAGCGATTCGGTCAACTTTTCCCCCATTTCGGGAAAAGTTTCATGCATCGGGAATGAACAGGTAGAAGGTATTTGGGTTCAAGCCACAAATGACGGTTCAGGGTGGGCAGACAAGCACCAAACCGATAGCGACGGAGCAGTGGTGGTCTTTACGTATGTGCTCCCAAACGGCGGTGCATATAACCTGCATGTTGGATGCGGCGGCTCGGAACAGCACTGGAATACCATCTCTACCACCGAAGCTGGTTCTGGCACTATCCAAGATCATACTTTTCATTTTTTTACTTGTCAGGACAGCCTTCGTGCAGTCGGCTATGGTTCCTGCAGGCTTCAATATTGACGATGTAGTGCAAGGGCACTTTGCTTCTTTTCACCTCACGCCTATGTGAACCTGGTTCACTTTCATGTCTTAGGGATTTCCCTAACCTTGCCCATCTTAGTTAGAGCCTGAATATCCTGCATTGGACAGGGCCAACTTACCTGCAGCACGGGCAGCTTGGTCGGTCAGCTCCATTAGTGCCCACAGCGAGACTGTATTCTCAGGAATGCGCAGTCTTTCTACTACCTCCTGTATTTTCTCCGGTAATCTAGGCTTTGCCCCTGGCCCCACTTTGATGACTGCAGATGACGTGCTGGGGTCTTCTCGCACATCAATAACTCGCGGTCCATAGATAAGTCTCTCCTGGTTTGTGCAATCAAACAGCATATCTCCAGACATAACATCTCCATTATCGAGTACAAGCTCAACGCCAGCACCAGTCAGTCGAAAGCCTTTTGCGCGCATTGGGATGGGACGGATTACGGCTTCCTGATCAAGGGCATCTTTCGGCAATGCCTGCACAATACTGTCCTTATAACGACTTCGCAAGCAGGAGTCGATATCTCCAGCGAACAGCCCTGGAGCGCCTATCCACGTAATTGTATTCGGCCGATAACGTCCTGGCCCATAGGCGCCATATGACTGTGGCGGCAGCTTACCTAACGTATCCTCTATTGCCGTTAGAGCCGAGTCGCCACCGCCGACAACGGTAATATCTTTCTGATGAAACAGTTGAAGTGGTTGATGATTTGGCTTTCTTCCGTAGTTTCCATAGTGACGGTAAACGCCTCTGGTATCAAAGTAGTAGGGAGAGCTTTTTTCCTGTGAGCTGGGATCAAGCGTTGATTTTTGGTCTCTTCCACAAGCATTAATGATCACCCGGGCGCCGATGTCATATATATCACCATTAGGGGTTGATACAATCATGGTAGCACGCGTTCCGGCGTTCACAATGGCTTGGCAATTGAGGCCGGCCAGAACGCCATCGACCGATAGATACCCATTGATCCTGGTCACATCAGCCATCTCAGTGTTCAACGCGTAATAGCCTCTTACGACATCTGAAAGCTCCATGGTGGCATAGCGCCCAAGGGGATTGATGTTACCAGCCGTACGTGGTATTGGTGGTAAGTTGCGATTTGCTTTCCTAATTCTTGAATTCATCCAGTATGAAGGGTTCGGGCCATAACTTCCCCATTGGCCTCCCAGGCCGTTTTCATCTACCAGGAGAATACGGAAACTCGGAAATATTTCTCGCAACATCATAGCCGAAGCTACGCCATGTGGACCTCCGCCCAAAATAGCCACATCACACTGAAGCTGTCTTTTTCTTTCAGCTTTTTTAAGGAGCAGTTCTGTATCCCGCTTGGCTCCCTTCTCGATCCCCTGCATGAAATCAGCCCTCGTATCCTCGTAGTGCAGTATTTCTTGCAAGCGGGGTGTGAGGCGTCGGTGGTTCTCTCCAGAGTCCTGGGTGCCATCAAACGTGCCTAAAATGCCCTGTTCAGTCATATATGGGAGCTCTCCGAGGGCGCTTCCTATAACCCGCCTGCCAATTATTCTCCGCTCTAGGATCGTATAGCCAGGTATACTGTTTAATCTTTTTTCACGAAAGCGGTGGGCGGCTAATGAGGGAGCCTCAGTCCCATTTGATAGGAACTCCACGGGACACAATAGTGCTTCAACTTCTGGGGAAAGATTCTCCATAGACTTCGATGCTTATGCTTACAAGCATAGGTTAGCTCTCTGCCCATAGGTTTGTAAATAGGATTCCAACGTGGGCGTAGACTGACTATAGCCGTGTGTGTACTATTCACCTCAACAGGATGTAAAGAAGGAGTGGACTGTTCTTGACATTTAGCCCTGCTTGCTTTTAAGTAAAGTCATGCCATTTTTCCCTGGATCCACAGATTTCGCCCAAAGTATAGAATTTTCTCCTACAGATATTACGTACATTGAAGAATTTACGAGAACCCTACAGAAGGCCCGTTTGTCGGGCAACACAACCCAAGAGCTTGATCACACTATCGCAAATGGAGTAGAGGGTGCTTTGTACCGCACTGGATCTTACAGCCTCCAGCTCACTATTGTTGCTGAATCGCTAGGCGCTACAGCCATTCAAAACAGGGCAGAAGCCTTGCTCGATATGGTAAAACGAAATCCACTGTTGGCCGGCGTGGAGCAGACGACCGTCGTTTCACTATCTAAGTTGACGGAGGTGTTGCGGTCATTACGCCTGGAAGGGAAGACGGACGAGGATATCGCCAGCATACTCACAGAGCAGATAGAAGCAATCACGCATACCGATGCGCTACGTTCAGAGGTTCTGAAGGTGGTACTGTTAGCATTTTACGCAGGTGCTACTATCCATCTGCCTTATTGTCAAGGTGGACAACTGCTCCTTGATGAGGTCCATAGCCATCAAACGCAGTAGAGAGTTCTTCTGCCTTTGATACGTTTCCACCATTCCGATAGGAACGGGCGTAACTGCGCTGAGCCTTGTGACCCTTGTCTCCAAATTCTATGGAGAGTTATGCTATCTCTATGGGGATACATAAAGAGGGTTTTCATGAACATGCTGATCAGCCACCGCAACCCCTTGAGTTACCAGAGGAATTAAAAGAGTTTCTTCGACAGACTGGATCAGAGGAATATGTAATGGTTATGAACGCCTCTGACCAAGGAACTGTCTACGTGGTGAAAGCACCAGAAGGGGATATTGCAGGAATGCAGGGCAATGTTCCCATGCAAGTTACTCATGAGTTATACCGAGAGCCGGAGGCCCCCGTTATTCGCTCTGTGGTGAAGATATATGATGATCCGAACCATCCTCTGTCCCTTGAAACATTTACCAATGTCCGAGAAGAAGACCAACGCCGGGAATTCGGTACTCTTTCTGATCAGCCAAAGTACATGTTCGCATTTTATGATGAATATCTTCAGCATCGATTGACAAAGCTCATGGATAATACCCATGGCGATCAAACCGCAGCACTCTTCCGGCAAGCGTTACTCGCTTCCTCTCGTATATCAGATCAGCACTATAACTTTGATCAGGCGAAAGAGGCTGTCATAAGAAAAACTTCTATACAATAGAGAGCGCTGCCTATGCTGCTCATACAATTCGCTGGTCATTAAACGAACAGTGGCAAGCCGTAACCAGTTACGTCCCATGCCTCTCCACCCCTTCGGAAATGGAACACTGCCTTCTCAGCTATGGGACGATTTTCGAACACTTTTATCATGAGGAAACAATTCATACCACAATAAAGTTGATTAGTAGTAAAATAGAAGGAGCATGCGAGCACCAACACAAAAACTCTGGACGTATTTCGTTGACGAAGCTGGTGATTCCGTTTTCTATAACGCAAAAGGCGACCTTATTGTTGGTGAAGAAGGCTGCTCCAAAGTACTCATCATAGGCTATATACGCACAATCGATCCCGAGCCGATACGTGCTGCACTAGAGGCGGTGAAAAAACAAGTAGGAGAAGATAAGTACCTTGCCGCTATACCATCTGTTGCCAAAAGCCTAAAGTACTTTCATGCCAAAGACGACTGTGCCGAAGTGAGACACATGGTTTATAAAGCAATTCAGCCACTTAAGTTCCACAGCGAGTTTATTGTCGCTAGAAAAGAGCAGAATAGGTTCGAGAAATCCCATCTTGGCAAAGAGAATATCTTCTACAACGACTTAGTGACGCAACCCTTCGTCACCCGAACGCACGTATCCCAGGCTAGCAAGATATATTTTGCCGTGAGAGGTAACAAGTTACGCCAGGCACCTTTGAGCGATGCTATACAGACTGCAAAGCTCACATTTGAGCGGCAATATGAAACTAAGGTAAACTCGATAGTTGATGTATATCCCCAGACAATGACCGGCGAACCCTGCCTTCAGGTCGCGGATTATATGCTTTGGGCGCTGCAGCGTGCCTACACCCATGGCGAGATGCGCTATTACAACTACATCCAGAACAAGGTCTCTTTTATCTGGGACATTTATGACTCAAAGCTGCCCCGGAAAGCCAACCGCTATCACAAGAAAAACCCCTTTGACATTAAAAAATTTAGCCCTCTGTAGCTAGACTCATCGACGAGTGCAAGGCATGTAGCCTACTTTCGCATACAGAGGACTAATGATTTTTAAAGATCGATGTGTTTCTGAATTAAACTATACAGGTTTGTTCAAGAACTACAAAGAAATTTCTTATATGAGAATAGAACATTTTACCTATTACGTCAATATTCGACAGATCGATCGGCCTCCGGTTTCGCTTCCCCACTGCTCATCTTATTCAAGGCCGCAAACTCATTTTTATCTTTCAAGAGCACCTCGCGAGGGCGTGAGCCATCTGATGGACCAATGACTCCAGCTTTCTCAAGGCAATCAGCTCGAACTGGTCGATTATTCTAGCCCGGGTGGGTAACTTCCAAACTACAATCAGCACATGGATGGCTCATGCAACTACGATATGGGGACAAACGATCTGGCAGTGAATGACGGCCACACAGATTACTACCACGATGCAGTACTGTGAAGGTACGGGGAGCAAAGCTATCACCTTATAGAGTAAGAGTGCCATAGCTTTTGTCAAGGGCGACCTGTGAAGGTGGAACCTTGCAAAACATTACCCTAGATCTTATACATCACACCGGTTATGTAGCACCAACTTGACTTACAAAAGGCAAGATGGAGGGTGAGATACCAACTGAAGAGTGCAGCCAGCCGGTAACGAGCGGCTTTTGATATACTTTTAATATGTCCATGCGCTATCAACCGAATGAACTGCTTGCGTCACTCGCCAATGATGACCAGGGGCGTGAAGAAACATACAGGTCAGCTCTCGGCAAGTTGACGCGCCGACTCTATGTTTACCGTGAACTGCTGCCAGACAACCCGCTGATGGGAGCGATACTGGAGAGCGTAGAAGCTCTATACCGCGAGAAGGCAGTTCAGAGCGCCATAGGTGCGGTGGCATTAAGAGATCCCAAACGCACACAAAGAGTCACAACGCATGCAAACCTTGATGCCCTGACGGCGGTGAATGCAGCGATAGGAAAACTACCTCCCGTCCCTTCAGACGAAGAGCTAATACCAATAGGCTGCACAGCAGACATCATTCAAGTTGTTCGGGTCATGAAAGAAAAGCGAAGCAGAGACCTGACCTACATTGCTCTGATCGCCCGGACGGTCACCGCTACGGCAACCGGCATGCAGGGTAGGCCACTGTTTCACCGCTCTCGTCTTGGCAATCCTGAAGTTGACGCCACCACATCGTTGTTGAACAAGGCTGATGCAGAAGGCAGGATTATTTTCGCAGTGGAGGGAAGTGAGTTCTCTAGTGGTCTGCGATATGTGAACAACTTAGGTATGGAAGGGTTGGCACGTATACGGGCGGGAGCTGCGGCGTCTTTAGCCGAGGCTGCAAGAGAAAAAGGGCCAGCCACACTATACAGTCATAGTCTAAATGTCGGAATTGTACCCAGAACAGATAATCTATCAGGAGACCAGATATTTGCCCCACGAAGTGTTAGCACCTTTATGCCGAAGGCAGATAACCTTTAGAACTTTTGCCTCGCTGAAGCCGTAGTCGTGCTGTTGCCTCTGGCCCTCGACGCACCGTTGGATGATATCCCTTATCGATGCCGATACTACTGACGAAGTAGCCGGGCGACCAGACGAGGTTTTCTTCCTGGTAAACTTTTGTGAAAAACGGAAACTTCTTTCGAAGGGACGACGCTGACTAGCTTTTGAACTGTGCCATGACGTAAGTGATGGCATCCTTGGGCGGGATAACTATCATTAGGTGAGCCCGTCCCCCACGAACAGATGGCTGGGCAGACAACAAGGGGTTGTTATGCTTGCACGCAACTGCCTAAGGCGACGTTTACTCTGGACTGGCTGGCTGAACCCGTAAAACTTGATAGGGGAATCATCCTATCAGGATGATTGTCATCGTATATAATTGAGTGAATCATATGCTACACCTTGACACTCGAAGATTATGCTAGCTGGTAACGGGTGGTTTAGCAGGAAGCTACTCCAAAGATAGGAAACGCATCTAGACTCATAGTAATGGTAGAGTATGAATCAAACAAACTGTTCGTGCATGTATTCTCAAGCACAAGAGCCCATTTACCCAGAAGGTCAACAGGGTCACTCCAGTATATTTCGGGAACATTAAACGACTTAGTCGAGACAGAAAGGCCTCGAACTCTCTTACCATTTACCGTTTGGCCTCTTTTTGTTGTGATCTGACCCTATTTAGCTCAAATATTTCTTACGTAGCTGCGTATCAAAAGTTTCAAGTCCCACCCTCTCCCTCTTAGCCCGGACAAGAAGATAGCAATCGGCAAAGTCGAGGCTCGTATTGGTTAGTAGGCTAGTTATCTCTGTTATTAGCTCGTCGTTCTCATACTTAAACGCCGCTGTCCGTCCTATAAGGAGTAACGCTTCAGCAGTCTGTTGCCGATCACGTCCAGTACCGCGTAGGACGTACACTACTTCAGCAGCTACGATGTCTGTTACAAGCAAACTGGCTGCTTTGGCCCTCTGGATTAGCACTTCTGCTTTGGCACTGAGCTCCTTGTGGTCGCCCAACAACCATCGCAACAATACATTGGTATCAACGAACGCCATACTGCTGTGCTAGAGATCTGCCTATCGTTTCCTCTTTTTCAGAAGGCGCATCTTTAAAGGTTGGCTTGTTCAAGAGAGCCCGCACGTCAGCTAAAGTTTTCGGCGGCGTTAATACAATTTCGTTTTTGTCATTCAGACGAATGGTGGCTTTGCCAATTTTATCTAGGCCAAGCTTGTCTCGAAACTCTTTAGGAATAGTAACTTGCCCCTTACTGGTAATACTATATGTATAGCTCATATTACTCATAATAAGTGAGTAATACTTATATGTCAATGATGTACAGACAAGCCTCGTGACGTAAAGCAGTACGGACCTTATAGGGTGATGTTTTTGCTATACGCTATGGGCACTGCTGTACCTTGACTGTTGTCATACCCAATAAAATTGGTTATGCTCGTTCCTACAAAACTGCCGGAGAACGCCGTGGTTAAAGGCCATGAGCCAAGCGTGACCTTTTTAGTCCACCAAGCTTCCTGTTTGCTTATCGTGAGTGGAAGGTCGGCTGAGTAGATCATCAAGAAAAAGCGTGCGCAGGGCTTCGACAGGATCCTCGGTGAGTGCCGCCAAAAAGCGTGAAAGGATCGAGCGGGCTGGGAGTTGGTCATGACCAAACAAAAGCCATGAAAGGGGTCGCGAAGGGCTGGAGCTGCTCGTAGAAAGCCTCCAGGGCGCGTTCCCCGCTGATGGCGTAGCCGAAGAGCACCGCGAGAAAATCGATCACATCATACCGTCCGAAACGCCGCCGTGCAAAGCGTACGCGTTCGCTGATCTCGATCAGGACGCCCTGCTTGCGAAGATACGCGACGATCAGGGCGACTTCGCCAAACCAGGAGGGCGTCGAGGGAACCGACTCGCAAGAGGTCTGGATGATTACCGATCCATCGGCGATACTGATCATATGTGCCTCCTTGAGGAAAACGGTGTAATTCTTCCCTCTCAAAAAGGCACATTTTTCTCCTTATCGCTACCGGTTAACGGCTCGTTGCGCAACCCGTGGGACATACAGAACGAACCTTACACAATTACCGACCTTGAATGGATTGGCATCTCGAATAACCTAGCAGTGTGTACCTACAATTTCAAGTCGGATGGCTTGGTAGGCAGGCGACGCCAGGTATACCTAGAGCATGGAACCAACGTCCCTAAGAAAACAAGACGAGCAGCGGCTGATAATACATGAGCATCTGAGCAAGAGGGGTTGCCAGGCGAAGCAATAGCAGCTTTCCCCCATATCTTTATACGGCATCTACCAGAAGCATACCTCTCCCCAACCAGCAGAAGAAATTCGACGCGCGCGTCAAGTTTGCTGCGCAGCAAACTTTCAGAGTATCGTGCTCGATTACCGTTCGGCTAATTGCGGCTGTATCCGAGGTGGGAACTTTTTTCACATCTGTTAGCATGTCGTAAGAAGACATTCCGGGAGTACTGCAACTTGCCGAGCGGTTTTGCTCAACATCCAAGCCAGGTTCGAAGGCTACTTGTCGCAAAAATGCACAAGGTACGTGCTCGACATACCGAACATCTTTCGCTCCTACCTCACTTCGACTTCATTGTAGGAGGTTTTTCGACTTTTGTTCCAATATCTGAGATAAGTTTTCCATCTAAATGGTCAAGTTCATGAAACATGATAGCGGCCATATTACCTTCAAATCTCTTATGGCATAGTTGGCCGGCGCCATTTATCCAGCGCATGGATAATGAGCAGAGCCTACGAACCTCGTAACAACCATCTAAGCTGCAGCAACCTTCATATGATACGGAGTTGTTGGTAGAGAAGTTGATAGGCTTGGGGTTTATGAATACTTCGCCCAAAGCAAAGAATACACGCTTATTAAGACCGATCTGAGGTGCGGCCAGACCGACTACCACTAAGTCCTTGTGGGTTTCCTGGAATACCTTGAACTCCTTGATGAGCTTACGGCCAATGTCTTGGCCTTCCTTAAGCCTCGCCTCGGTGCTGGAGCGGTGCAGAATGTCGAGGTCAGTAACAATCATAGAGCTACTCTCCATATATTAAGGTTGGTGCTGTCTGATAAGGTGTGTAGGAATCGGCGTTGGAAGAGGCGCCTGCAAGGGCTGAACACTATGACGGCTTAATACAGCATTTGTCTGTTTTGTCCCTATGATGCTGCTCTGTGAACCAGCTAAGAGCCGCTACTACAAGCAGGCATCATAATAAGCGCTGACGCGACAACTCCAAATCCAGGCTACTTGTTGGAAGATCTTTTAAAGACCTTTTCACGAAGGGAGTAAACCTGCATACAAACTTATATACGGGAAGGGTACCCGTTGTCAAGCCGCATCACTACACGAGTCCCCTGACAATACAGCAGAAACAGAACCTTAACAATGTATCCTGGACATGCAACTCCTTATAGTGACAACCGTGAGGAGTCACAACATCCTATTGAAGGCGTATTCGATAAGCTCACTCTGCATATTACCAAGATTCTTGAAAGTCAGCAGATGACGTATACTGTTGCTTATGAGCAAAACACCGAGCATAACCTGGAACCGAGCAGTACGACTTATTCTGGCCGATGTTGATGAGACAATAGCGGACATGTACACGCCAGCCGAACCCGCAATGATCGCCGAACTTTCTTCTCTCCTATCAGCTGGCAAAAAACTCTTTATGGTCACGGGCGGGTGGCACTGATAGACACATGAGCGAAGCATTACCACCAACCGTGCGTTCTATCGACTTCCGTAAAGAAGATCCTAAAGAATTCCCTAAGGGTTACAACATTGTACTATGGGACGGAGAACAACACTTGCATCATGGACTCCTAGAGTATCTGCGAGGTCGCCACGCTAGTAGAGCTTTACACGAAGTCTCATTGCTCGAAACTGTCGGCGTTGTAGTCTGCTTGGTGTAGCTCATCGGCGGAGTGAGACGTAAGAATGCCAATCACTGTCATGCCTGCCTTTTTGCCCGCTTCGACACCTGGCGGCGAGTCTTCAAACACAATGCACTCGCTGGGTTTGACCCCTAACCTATTTGCGGTAGACAGATATATTTCCGGGTGTGTCTTACCATGAATAACGTGCTCATCACCAAGTATAGCCTCAAACTTACCGTCCAGACCGAGCGCGTGTAAGGCGAATTCTCTATTCTTGGCCGGGTCGTGTGGGCTCCGACGTAGTCCTTATTCATACCATCAAGCATGCTTCGAGGATTAGATGATATGCCTCTCCTATACAGGCTACAGAGCGGACGAGCGAAATATACCTTGACCCACTAATTGTAAGCCGGACAACTTATCGCGCCTTCGGTAAATACCATTATCGTAACTCAGGAAGTAAAAGCAGGGAGTTACTTTTGTGACCTTTAGCCGTTCAATGAATCGATACTTCTCTATATGCCTATAAGGAGTTAACGGTTTTAATGGATATGGGAACTAGGGCATTTAACAGTTGTTTTAGCGTACTGAAACGCGAACACACTGGGGGCCATTTTAGTCATTCTGCAGGCGCACAGAAAGTGTTTTCGCTATACGGGAAGCGAAACGACCATAAATATCTCTTCGCGTTGCTGGTGCCCTATACCTTCACAGCGTATTATGCAGAGAGGTTCAAATGACTGATCAGACATATGCTGGTCGTCTTGAGCTGACCTGGACGAACAAGCCCCTTCGCTTGCTGGCGCACGAGGATGGCTCGTATGAGTGGGTAAACCCAGCCGACTACCGAGTCGCCGAAGTTCGGCTTCTCCATGACATCACAACGGTCGGAGAAGTTGGTAATAAGCGTGCTGCTGACAACCTCTTAATTCGCGGTGACGCACTCAATGCCTTGACGAGCCTCGCGCGCCTGCCAGAATTCGCGAGCGAGTACCTCGGGAAGGTCAAGCTCGCCTATCTCGACCCACCGTTCAATACTCAACAGAGTTTTTTACAATATGACGATGCATTGGAACACTCGGTCTGGCTGACTATGATGCGTGACCGACTCCTCCAAATCCGCGATCTCCTAGCGCCTGAAGGATCGGTCTGGGTCCATCTGGACGACGCAGAGGTTCATAGGTGCCGCAGTGCGCTCGACGAAGTATTCGGACCAGAGAACTTCATCACCACTGTCGTTTGGAATAAGTCAGACAGTCCCCGCAACAGTGCCCGTTACTTTTCCGTAGATCAGGACTACATTCACGTATACGCCAAGGATGCGTCGGTGTGGCGACCGAACAGACTTCCCCGAACGGCGGAGATTGACTCCAGCTACAAGAATCCTGATAACGATCCTCGTGGCCCCTGGATCCCTGGAGACCCCTTCGCCAACAAGCCTTACTCGCTGGGCACCTATGAGGTAACAGGCCCAACTGGGAATGTGTTTGGGCCGCCACCTGGTCGATATTGGCGAATTGCCAAAGAGAAGTTCTTGGAGTTGGATCGTACGGGCCGTATCTGGTGGAGGGGTGGAGGTGAGGCTCGACCTCGAATCAAGCGCTATCTGTCGGAAGTTGCGGATTTGGTTCCACGGACGTCATGGGATCACTCCGAGGTGGGGAGTAATGCAACAAGCGCTGGTGAGATTCGCAGGCTATTCCCCGGTGTTCCTGTCTTCGCGACACCGAAGCCCGAGAAACTCATGCAACGCATTGTGACCGTTGCGAGCAAGCCGGGCGATATTGTCCTCGACTGCTTTCTTGGCAGCGGAACTATGGCTGCCGTTGCCCACAAGATGGGGCGCCGATGGATCGGCATTGAACGTGAACTGGCAACTATCGAGACGTTCGCGCTTCCCCGACTCCAGAAGGTCGTGGCAGGAGAGGACCCTGGAGGAATTACGAATATCGAAACTCCTGTCGAAGACGATCTTCCCGATGGAGTCAAGCCTGGCGAATCACGAGCTGCTGCAAAGGTGCTTGAGAACTTGGCCAAGGCAGGGGTATTTGACGACTTGGACAAACTCGACGAAGAGACGACAAAAGCATTGGTTAGACTGCTCCGTACTGTGGATAAGACGAAAACGGAGACCATATGGTTCGGCGGCGGTGGCTTCCGGGTCCTCGAAGTCTCTCCCTCGATGTTCGAAGCAGAAGGTGGGCTTGTTTTTCTCGCGGACTGGATGGCTAACGGCAAACTGGCTGAAGCGACCGCAGCTCAGCTTGGATACGAGTATGAACCCGATCCTCCTTTTTCTGGACGGAAAGGCCGGACGCGACTGGCTGTCGTCGATGGTGTGGTAAACGAATCTGTGGTTCGGCTCCTCGTTGCGGCTCTGCCCGAGCGTGAGCGTGTTGTTATTTGCGGCACCGGAATAGATACTGATGCTCGTCCGATCCTTCGTGAGCTGCGCCCTGGGTCGACGCTCCGCAAAATCCCTGCCGCTCTACTCGATGAATATCGCTCGTTGCGCCAGCTCCCCCTCGCACTCAAGGAAAACACCGACGAGCTAAAGAAAGTGGGGTCATGATGGGAACCCTCGCTCTTTATGATGACGCTATTGCCGAAATTGCAGCCCGCCTCGATCTGCGCGAACCCAACCGTGAGGCGATACAAACGATCAATGCAGCCGTGTCGCAGTACTATGACGTCGAAGAGCAGCTGCCACCCTTTGAAGCCGTTGTCAACTCAGCAACCGGCGTTGGCAAAACCTACATCCTGACTGGGGCGATGGAGCTGTTCGTCAGTGCATATGGAGTGCGTGACTTCGTCATTGTTACTCCTGGTCGGACAATCCTTGAGAAAACAAAGGACAATTTCACTCCTGGTCATCCCAAGAGCCTCCTTGGACCCATGAGCTTCCAGCCAGTGGTCATTACCTCAGAAAATTTTGCGACTCCGGCGATGCGGGCGGCGATGGATGATGATAGCCAGGTAAAACTCTACCTCTTCACGGTCCAGTCGCTCATTCGCCCTGAATCCAAGCAGGGACGCAAGACGCACAAATTCCAGGAGGGGCTTGGCACTGAATTTTACGGTCATCTTCAGTCAATCAAGAAGCTGGTCGTGTTCGCAGACGAACACCACTGTTACTACGGCCAGGCGTTCTCCAAGGCAGTTCGTGATGTCAATCCTTGGGTACTCATTGGGCTGACGGCGACGCCAGATAAGAAAACGCCGAATGAACAAATCATCTACCGCTACCCGATTGCAGCTGCTATAGCCGATCAACTGGTTAAAACGCCGGTCATCGTGGGGCGTAAGGATGATCGTACCGATTCACTGACCAAGCTGACAGACGGTGTGACGCTTCTGAGAGCGAAAGCAGAGGCCATCACGGCGTACTGCCAGGCAACGGGGGCAGCAACCATCAATCCCGTCATGCTCGTAGTTGCAAAGAGTATCGATGATGCCAACGAGTATGGTGCGATCCTCGAGTCGTCCGAGTTCTTCAGTGGAGCATATCGTGATGCTGTTCTCGTCGTACATTCTGATGCGCCGGATAAGGCCTTGGAAGATCTGAGCAAAGTGGAGGAACCGACCTCGCCTGTACGAATCATTATCTCCGTAGGCATGCTCAAGGAAGGCTGGGACGTTCGCAACGTGTATGTCATAGCCTCGATGCGGGCAAGCGTGTCGGAGATCCTGACTGAGCAGACCCTTGGCCGCGGGATGCGTCTTCCTTTTGGGAAGTATACAGGAATCGAAATTCTCGATACTCTAGAGGTGATCGCGCACGAGCGTTATGAGGATCTCTTAAAGAAAGCTGGCATTCTCAACCAGGCGTTCGTCGATTATCGAACATGGGCTGCACTTCGAGTAAATGCCCGTGGGCAAACTGTCGTCGTCACACAGACCACCGAGTCAGGGCCACTACCTATCTTTCTTCCGGAGGAGGACAACGCTTCTTCCTCTTCTGGTGATGGCTCAATCCCTGCTGATGACTCAACGCCGCTGGTAACAACTGCTGAAAGTCGTATGGTCCAAGCCACCGAGGCTGTAACGAAACTAAAACAGCCCGTACTGCGCCGCGCCGACGCACCCACCATACTCATTCCAGTGCTGCGTATGAATACTGTCAAGAGCAACTTCACGCTCGCAGACATCACAGACACTGATAGCTTTCGCAAGCTGGGGGCTGCCTTGGCAGCGGACCCCGAGGGGGAGTTGAGCAGAACACTCGTCAGTGCTCGCGTTGTCACCGGCCTTGATGGCATCAAACGAATCGACTTGATCCGCTCAACAGCTGCTGACCGTATCAAGTCGGCTCCTACACTGTTTGCTTTAGAGAATCTGCGAACGCAGTTAGTTGAGATGATTCTTGCCTCACCGTCAGTGCCTGCCCGGGCAAGTGAGCGGAAAGCACTAGTGCCACTTCTTGATGCTTTCTTCAAAGGGCTTGGCGACAAAGCAGAGGAAGTGCTCTCGGCCAACATTGAACGGATTGGCACACGCCTGATAGCGTTAGTCACTGCTGAGCAACGCCGTTTCATGCCTAAGCCGTCCTACGAAGAGGTTGTGGAGCTTAAGGAGTTCAATCCTTCCCGGACCACTGATAGGACGATCAGTTCCGACCGCTTAGGTCCATTCTCAAAGTCTGTCGCGTATGAGGGCTGGCGGCGCTCAATGTTTCCTGTGGTGTGGTTCGATTCAGAACCCGAGCGACGGGTGGCAAATGCAGTCGATGAAGATGGCCAAGTAGCATGTTGGGTAAGGCTCCACATTGGTGACCTACCGATCCTTTGGAACTCTGCTGGCCAGCAATACAATCCAGACCTCATTGTCATTGATACAGACAAAACCCACTGGCTTGTCGAGGTGAAAATGGACAAGGAGGTCGAATCTGATGACGTTCAAGGAAAACGCGAAGCTGCAAAGCGCTGGGCGAATTATGTCACGGCCGATGAGAAAGTCGATGTGTCTTGGAAGTATCTGCTCGTCTCCGAGACAGACGTCAACACGGCAAAGGGTTCATGGGCAGCGCTTAAAAAACTCGGCAGCTAACTGATGTGAGGGCTTTGACACTTCTGTCAGCGATATGGGACTTTTACCAATATCCTAATGGACATACATGGCACTAAGCCAATAGAATCATCGTAAGCCGAAGGCGGCGCTCTCGTTCACCGATCACGTAGGGTCCGTTCAAGCCAGCGATCAAGCGAATGGAATGTGTACTCCACCACAAAATACAGCCTGGGGTGCAACTCTGAGAGCTGTATTTTGTGACGGAGTGCCATCTCGCTAAGCCTCTTTCGCCGCCTCAGTATCCGTCACAGGCGAGACACTCTGGTCCGCTTTCTCCCATCTCTTGCGGCCTAAAGGCGGAGTACGCCCTGATTACGTCGAGCGTATCGTGAAGATCGAGTTTCCTCAGCGCGTTTCTCAGCGGAGTCCAGCCTGCATAAGCGTTGTTTGACATACAACGATTATATCACTACCCCTGTTTAGTAGTATTAAATGCGAGAACCTTTTATGCTAGGAAAGCAATGGGCGAGGTAAACTGCGAGACTATTGAATCCCGGTAACTTAGAGTAAATACCTGATAACGAGAAATCAGGTAAGTAAGGTAAACACCTGACGTAATTTCAGGCTATTTCTAGATGTCATTACCTCGTGATAGGTGCTACACTGCGGGCCATTCATCCAAAACGCACTACGAAGAGCAGACCCAAAAAGACGATCTGATGGTGTGGATCAGCAACCATTGCCTCTGGTCTTTTGTCGAGATATCTGCTATACTCGACGTATCGAATGGCTGTCTACTTAGACGAAAGGAGGTGCAACATGCTGAAGAACTCGCGGTATCTGATAAGGCGATGCACCTCGTCAACTCTCCTTCTGTCCCGCTGACCTCTCTGCCGGGCGCATCGTCTCACCTGTTGACGTTTTTTCTGCAACCCATCGTCGGGCAGTCTCTGCTCTCGAGATGTGTTGTGCAACAAGGAAAGAGAGCACCTATGGCTACCCCATCTTTTAAACCAATCCTTCTCGATCTCTTGCATCAGGCGAAGCTGGGTGAGGACACCTTTGTGCAGGAACTCGATCCTGCTGAACTGAACGTGACTAGTACGCCTGACTTCTGGAGTGCGAAGGATCATATCGCGCACCTGACCTTCTGGCGGAGGCGGCTTGTCAAGAGACTTACGGCTCTTGTGCAGCACCAGGAGATGCCGATGGACACGGCAAGCTATGAACAGCTTAATCCCATCATCTTTGAGGAACAGCGCGATCGTCCCTGGTCGGAGATTCAAGCTGAAGCTGAGCAGGTTTACCAGGAATTGTTGACAGCGACCGAACACTTGAGTGAAGAGGACCTGACCGTTCCTAATCGCTTCGCTTGGCATGAGAAAGATGATCCGCTCTACACCGCCTTCCTGGGCAACTGCTACGAACATGCTCAGGATCACCTTGCACAATACTATCTTGAGCGCCACGATCCCGTGCGAGCGACCCAGATTCGCGAAACCTGGACCAGACGTGTCACCCAAGCCGAGGTGCCAGGGGATCTCAAAGGGATCGTCCTCTATAACTTGGCCTGCTTCTGCGCACTCCACGATCAGCTTGAACAGGCCGCGACGCTCTTGCAGGAGGCACTGGCGCTGGCACCGCGTCTCACCGAGTGGTCGCTCGTCGACCCCGATCTGAACGTCTTCCATTAAAAGCCTATCCGAATACCCCTGTGGCACGATAAGCAACCAAGCCACAAGCGAAATGGAGAAAAGCCAGATCGTTCTCTGGCTTTTTCTCCCAACGAATCAGCAGGCGGCGAAAGCGGTTGAGCCAGGAATGCGCTCGTTCCACTACCCATCGGCGAGCCTTAAACCCAGCTTCGCGTTTGATGGCCTGAGCTTCCTCCCCTCGCGGACGCACATGGGCCGTAAAGCCGAATTCTAATAGGATCGCATAGACCTCATTGTCGTCATAGCCTTTATCCAGACACATTCCCTGTGGACGTTCTTCACCTGGCTCTGGACGCTTGACAATGATATTCTCGATGGTCGAGCGTACCAGTTTCATATCATGGCGATTGGCTCCCTCAATCACGACGGCGATCGGCACTCCATGCCCCTCTGTCAGCAGACTCCGTTTCACCCCACCCTTTCCCCGATCAGTAGGATTCGGCCCGATTTTTTCCCCACCCAACGGGGCTTTGGTCATCGCCCCATCCATTGAAAGCCAATCCCAATCGATGCCACACAGTTCATCCAATTGGCCGACACCAGCTTGCCAGAGTTTGAGAAAGACGCCTGCTTCCACCCATTCTTGAAAGCGATCGTGTGCCGTCGAATGCGCGCACAACTCGGTCTGGTCCAGCGCTTGCCATTGACATCCGGTTCGCAGGACAAAGAAGATTGCATCGGCGCAGTCTCGATCAGGAACACGCGGTCGTCCACCGCCAAAGCGATGCGTATTGACACGGACTGGGAGCAGTGGATGCAGGACGGACCATAATTTATCACTGATTCGGAAGCCCATCGTCGTGGGATTATTCGGCGTTCGCTGTCGCTCTCGTTTCCTGGTTGCTTGGGTGCTCATACTTTCTATTGTAACAGGGTTATTCGGATAGGCTTTTAGTGGTACTGAGTGCGTTTGCATGAGCAAGTCGCATCAAAAAGTGGCGCGAGCGCATTTCCTGATGAAAACGGCAACCAAACCCCGCCAGGCATGTTTGGCATCCCTCCGATTTGACGGATACAACTCATGTGCATGATTGCGGACCACAAATGGGACTGGAGGGAAGTGAGCCACTCAGGCAAACCTCAACCAGAGTTTTTTTGTCTTGAACATAGCAGGATCTGAAATACCGATCCTGTTATGTTCGTCTATTTCACCTTTGCAAGGAAAGATGCGCATTTTATTCTTTACTGCATCTCCACCGATTCACAACCGTTTCAACTGAGTTTCTCTCTGAAATTTCTTTTATACTTATTTTATGGTTCATCATTCTTGTTATGTTGTGTTAGAGGAAGAGTCATGTTAGATGAGTAACTATCAACAACCGCGCGATTTTTACCATGATCAAACGTTTGCTCAGCCACCGTATATTCCGCCTCCATCACCTCCATCCTATATGCAGCGTCCACAACAGCCACTACTGCCTTACCAGCGTGTATGGAGACGCTATCGTTCCATGAGGAAGGTGTCAATGGGGAATTGGGCTTTTGACGGTCTTCATGTTATGTAGCATGTGTTCATGTATGACGGCAATCGCTGCGCCTGGCTCGCAAGTTACCAGCGCATCCACGCCAACCATGACAAGCGTTGCGCTTGGCAGCACGAAGCAGGCCACCCCTACAGTCATGCCAGTAACTCCTACGCCCAGACCGACGCCAAAGCCGACACCTCAACCGACAACAGTACCTACATCTGTGCCAACACAACGGCCAACTCTACAGCCAAAGCCAACGCAACTGCCAAAGGGAGTCAACGGAAATCCATGGGGATATGATTTCAATACAGGCAATTTGATCTTTAATCCGCCAGATACGTTTTGCGATTATTTTAACTGCATAGCGTCTTTCTGGAATGGCACAGGATACGTCATAGAATGTCAGGATCAGACGTTTTCCAAATCGGGCGGGCATAGCGGAAGCTGTTCACGCCATGGAGGCAATTTACGTCCGCTCTACGCACACTGAGGCTACTCAGTCGGTGATAAGGCACTTCTTTCTTTGTGGGCATCCTGGTTGATGGAGCGAGGAGTTAACTATACTGTCCTGACGCTTGCTGATAGGCTTCAGAAAAACTCCTCGCTCCGATGTGCCATGATGGTGAGCTACTCTTCCCATGCCCAGTTCAGGATCAGGTGGGCATGTTCGTTGAAATGCGAGTAGGTATCGCCAAGGATCCCGATGAAGAGTGGTTCAGTCCGGTCGTTGGCCAACGGCTTGTTGAGCTGTTCTTCGCTCAGCGTCTCGACATACGCAATAAGCGCCTCTGTCACGGTACGCAGATCATCTCTGACGGCTTTGAGCGGACGATCTTTCCCCTGGTGATAGACCCGCTGGTTTTTCTCCTCCACGCTCAAGCCTGCCATTGGGTCTGTCTCGTCGCTCTTGCCGTCGGTCTGCAAATACTCCAGTACGCTCTGTTCCCACCATGCGAGGTGAACCACGTTGTCTTTGACCGACCAGGCTCCATTGACACCAGACGTCGTCAATTGCTCCTCGCTCATCGCATCCAGCAGTGCCTCAAAGGCGGCATAGCTGGTACGCATCAGCTTGAGCAGTGCTGCTTTGGACATGGACTGTTGCCTTGCCATAATCGTGCTCCTCCTTGCAATATAAGAAAAATTCCTTCGCTAGCTGACTTCACCGCAATCTTCTTGTGGTTCATGGGACCAATAGTTCGTAGACTGCTGGGAACGTATGTACTTCCCTGATCATAGTCTACGGTCAAATTGGGTTAGAATAGATCCTTCTTAACACATACCAACGGGGGCGAACATGTCGAGGGTCCAATGGCATTTACTCAAACCTCGACGCTGCTCGCTCTAGGCATTTCCTGCATGATGCAAGAGACTCACTCTTGCAAAAGGTCTCTTCCGCTCTTTACCACACTGCAACCATTGCGCAACCGTTTCACCGCTGCGTTTCTTTTATACTGGTGCTTCAAGCGTATCACGTCTATGAAGAAGGGAAGGAAACCGTGAAACTACTTCGATTGGTGCCGCTATTTTTCCTCATGTCTATCAGCTACATCTGCAAGGAATGCCGGGAAGTCCACCGCCTGGGGACGCCATGCCGATGCGAGACAACAGGTGGCATCATGCGCAACACTTGGGCAGCTCCGGCACACCCTAGGCGTCACCTGCGACTCGTTAAGTAAGGTGAGGCGTGCCCCGAGGCCAACGTCTGGGCTGCCCAGTTTGTAACATCCCACTGATATTTTCGGCTTGCCGACCTCCAAGCCGCTGTGTCTGGCCCGAGTGCTGCCTGGGCGAGAACCGCACGCGCTTGCGCGCCAGAAGGCGCATCTGTTTGCCATCGCGCACGAACGTCACCCTGCCGCGCTGCTGCCTCACATACTTCCAGGTACCAAACCCCATCAAGCACCCCATGTAAGGCAACTTGTGTGCTTGCCGAACCCAACCTTCCCGGACCGTCCTCATCAGCGCCGCCGATTTGTTTTGCAGCATACTGCGATCTAGCGGTCGCAATGCCTAGTCGATGGCGTTGGGGCGAGTACCCTTGGCTCCATCCCGTTGTACTGCGGGGTGGCGATCAGTACGGCATTTGAGGAAGGGGATGGTGGTAGTCCCCAGGAGGCCTGCAGCGAGCCCTGTCGGATCTACCGTATAATCGAAGATTGAGCCGGAACTGGGCTGCTGGACTGGGATACAGTCACACCTGCTCCGAACATCGAGAGAGTACTACAGTAGAGAGGCAATTTTGCCCTGCTCAAAAAAGTGTGTGACGCTTCAGAAAATCTTTCGGGGTTAAAGCTCTTCTTAAGAAGAAAAGTATGCTTCGATTGAGGATTTTTCAGAGTGGAAGGGAACATCCGTATGGCGAAGATCTTGCGTGCTTCGGTTATGCGTCGCTCGGAATGGTATAACGAGCGCGATCAAGATGAGTGGAAGCGCATTCGGAGTCAAGTGTTCAAGCGTGACAACTTCACTTGTGTCTATTGTGGGTGGAAAGCCAGACGCTTTCAGCAAGTCAACCATATTGGAGCCGAGGATGATCATAGCATCGACAATCTGGAGACGGTATGCGCTGCCTGCCACGCCGTTCTCCACATCGGTATCAAGTCCATGGAAGGGCTGATCAGTACTTTTGATTGCAAGCCAGAGTTGACCAATATGGCGAAGATCGTCCATGCGACGCGTGTGTTGGTTTCCCAGCATACACCCTGGTCAGAGATCGAGCGGCAAGTTCTGGAGCACTACGCTCTTCCAGATGGGCATGTGTATACCTGCGATGAAACTACCGGGCTGGCCAACCAGATGCTCAAGACGATCCCACTCGGTGAGTATCGTGGCTACCTGCCGGAAGGAAAAGCAATCCTCTTTCATGCATCACCTCCCTGGAAAGGCTTTCCAGAGAGGGTGCATCTGTGGCAATTGCCGGATTGAATCAAGGGGAGTGCCTTGGATCTATTTCTTGGCGGCCTACCGTATTCTGGATCGTCGCATAGCAGTACTCCAATTGGTTCAAGCTGCGGAACGCTTTCGCAAAAGTGACACCGCAGCGAGTAGCAAACTCGTTAATAACCGCACTCGCCTCTTCATACAATGCCCAAAGGATGCAACATCAAAGGAGCATGGCAATGCTTCCATCACAAATCCTTTTTCGAGATGTACCCAAACCTACAAGAAGAACTTTCCTCTTACGTATACTAGACGTTTCTAGAGAGAAACTCTAAAAGTTGCGCTTTAGCTACTTGCGCATGGGCACTATGCCTTGCGCAGCCACCAACGCGGGCGTTCCGTAGAGCCTGGCCGAGCATACCCGCTCTGCCGCAGCAGTTCTGTCACATCGCGCTCGTATCCTTAACGGCAGCCCCTACAACATCCATACGATTACCCAGTTTATCTACTTTCTCCCCAAGGCGGCGAACGTCCTCTATTCTCGGCATACCACTCAATACCTCAAGCACTGTATTCAGCTTGCTGTTCCGGTCCTCCATCAATGCGCTGAAATGGTCGATTGATTGCTGTAAATGTTCGCTCATACTATCAGCCTAGCATAAGGCCAAGCTAGTAGATAGACCTGTTTCTGAACGGTGTCCCACCGTTTTTGCTGGCTTACCCTTCACTGAAGCAGTCGTACTCGTTCCAATAGCGGAAGCATTGCTTTATGACCTAAATATTAGGCATCAGGCTATCGGAAGAAACAATATTATCAGGAGTTGAATTTATGGCAAGTATCTCACTATGCTCAGGAAGCCAATTCAGATATTCTTTGGTGAATGACCCATCATCACAAGGCACGAATTGTAGCTTAACCTCCCCACAGAAGCCTTCGTCCAATAGTGCCTTAATTTCCGACCAGTTCACGAGAGTTAGCGGCAACGATAGTGGTTTAATTGGTCCCAGTGTATATTGTTCCCCGAATAAAGAAAGCGTCTCTTCTTGTTCTAGGAAAAGTAATCCCTCTCCGCTGGAAAGTCGCTGCAGCATTTGCGTTTGTTCAACTCTATCCTCATCAGTGATAACCATTGATGCGAAAACATTGCTCAAGCTGGCACCGACTGTGCCGGTGCGAAACAGTGAACGGAGCATTGCAATATCTTGGAGTTCTTCATCTGTCAGGTCGCGTTCAGGAAGGTACACAAGCTTATTTGACTTTATCTGTAGCGTATCGAGGGCCGCCAGCGCTTCTATAATCTCCTCATGTGGGGATTCACAGGCACCAGTCTCGTTTCTACCTGAAGCCACCAACATACCGGTTTCTAGATTGATGAATCGCATGGTATGCGGTTTGCTGGTACACCGCATAAGTTGCGCGTGAAGCAGTTGCTGATGAACGTTGGGCGAATCATCAAGATCTATGCTCATATGAAAATTCGATGGGCGGCCATCAAAGTGGATGACCTGCTGTATCTTAAACGGAATCGGCTGGCTCTCGTTTGTGAACGTTATCTCTTTCTGCCCACTTTGGATACAGGTAAGGTGAATGTAGTCGATGACAAAGCGATCCCCGTCATCAGAGACAATTTCGCATTTTAGAAGGAGGGGCTTAGGGTGGGGGAGTGGGCTGAACCGGAGGAACCCTTCGTTTGTTATAGCCGGATATACCTGCTTGAGAAAGTCTGGGTATTCCAAACTTTTAATATATGTTATTGGAATCTTCACTGGCTTACCTGTCTCGCGAAATCGCTCCAGAGCTTCCATATGTGCCTTGCCATCTTCCGTATTCGGAAACTCAAATGCTATGTGGAACGCCAGCGGTTTTTCCTGCGCAGCGCCAGGAAATTTTTCAACAAGCGTATGTTGTATACCGTCTCTATTTATTCGTGCTTCTAGGCGATAGTGCGTATCTAAACTTTCAAAGTCTTGCCGGATATCCTCTAGCTTTTGAAGGATTGCCTGGAATGGCATGTGTTCTTCAATAAGCTCCCAAAGCTTATCGAGACCTATAAAACTGACATTTTCTGCATAGACAGCACGACCGATGCCAGCCTTAATCAGCTTAACAGCTTGAGCACTGATCGGCTTATTCGAGACAACCCAGCAATGGTTAATCCACTCTTCGGTGCTCGTAATAGGATCGGTATATGGTTCGCTAAAACACTGCCTGATCTGGTTCTCTATATCAGCAGAGACATTGGATTGGCCAGAAACAGCTGTCGCTTTCACGACAATCGCTAGGTTTTCACGGTTGCCTAGCTTATTGGTATCCCAACAAACAATATCCTTGCCGAATTCGTTCGGACCATGATACTCCTGAACACCCTGGAAATTCATTGCTCGGAGGAGTGGAACAAGCACCAACTGTCTGAGGTCTTTCTCCACCATATCCTGGACTTGCTTTTTTGTAAACATCGTTTATCTTCCCAAATTCATTTATGTTGAGCTACTTCTGGCTGCATCAGACGAGATGCAGGTGTTAGGATTTCTTTCGCTCATTTCCATCCTTCAATATCAGTGGTTAGGGTTCCGATCTAGTCATCTATTGAGGCTGCTTCCTCACTTGACATCGGAGATCTTTCTCCGATTTACCAACCGCTTTGTCTTAGGTCTGACTCACGGTCATGCAATCCCGCTTCCTCTTCATACATTTGCGCGAGCTTTCTGAGCATACTCGCTGTGCGAGGCCACTGAACCTGCAGCGCTCGGGCTTGAGACTGGTATTGTTCTGCAAGCCGTCGTTCTTGCGCACCTCCGTCCAATACACCTCTCCAGGTTACTCCGCGTGCATTGTATACCCCCAGGATCATCCCTTGCTCGATATCTTCGCTGCGGAGCTCTTCAATCAGGTCGCGTATGGCATCCACGGGCCATATACCGTCGCTACTTTGTGGTGCATGGCTCAGTAGCTGCCCAATCGCGTGATCACCCACTGTTTCCCGTTTCCGCTCAGCGAGGATTCGCCTAGCTTCTTCAATCCATGCCTGAAGTTTTGTCGGATCAACCTGACCTGCATCCTGTATGCCTGGCACCACATTCGCCTCATGGAGCAGCCGATACGCCATCGTTGCCTGATTTTTCTGCTGTTCACTCAATTCGAATGGAGCTTCATCAGATGCTCGATATACTAACGAAACAAGCTCGACAAAGAACTGTGGATCACTCGCCAGCTGCCGGTAAAGCGTTTTGAGTGGATGGAGTTCATGACCCAAAAGCGGCATTAGTCCCCACTCAACCCCTGCCAGACGGGTTCCGTCTACTTCTGTACTTTGTTCAAGATACGCAAGCAGTTGGGGTATCGCATAGAAAAGCGATTGACTTATTGGCGTAGGAAAAGGGCTGCCCAGAGCCTGCTCCAAAAGCGTCAGAACAAAATCTGCAGTGGGCTGCACTTTTCCTAGGTAATGCGCGACAAGCTCCAATGCTTGCCATGCTCTTCCATAAGCCAGTAGCTGCTCAGCCGCACGCAAGCAATCAACTGGCTCATCAACAAAAAGATAGCCCTGCGTCCAGACCTGTTTCCAGTACAGGCTATTCGTCTCCGTGTTCCATTGTTCGAGTCGATCCCATGTTTCAGCCTGATACGGGAGATTGAGAAAAAAATTCGCACGGTGAGCAGGAGTCTGGAGGGGACCATTCGTCGCTAGTTGCTGGTCTACCCATTTCCAGCCCTTCACAAAAAAACGTGCTCCCACATAGGCTTCAGCAACACTTCGGCGTTTCTTGTCTGGTGAATCGAGCGCTTGGAGGATAGAGACTTCTTCTGCCTCAGCAACTCCGCTCTTGCCGAGTATAAAGCCGAGCACAGCCGCATTGTCGGCTGCCTCTCCCAACGCCCAAAGCCCAGGCAGTCCTTTCACTTCAAAAACACGCTGGGCTGCTGCAACCTGCGCCTGATATGTCGCTTCATTCTGTTTCTCCATATCCAGGTCAGCCGTAAGGTGAGGCGCATCCAGCAAATGCGGGACACCAGCAAACAGTGGTGCTGCCTGCCGGACTATATCTTCTGGCTGAAATCGGTCATGTATCCTCCTCAAGCGTTCAAGGTCTTCATTCGGCATCGCCCACGCTGCATGTGAGAACCGGCGATGATCAGCGATCTGTTTACGGAGCTGGGTGCATAGTGCCTCTCGATCATTCATCTCGAATGCTAAAGGGTCGAGAGCTTCCAAGTAATGATACACCTTTTCCCGTAAATCGGAAGGAAGATTTTCAAGACGTTCTTCTATCTCACAGATCCGCCCCATATCCATCTTGGCGTCTTCCAGGAGCCAGGTCAGAACGCCATCGGCTGCTTGCCATAGCTCTCTATCGGTAAACGTGTTATTTTCTTCCGGCTTCCAATTGCGCCAGCGTGGTGCGTTGTTAGGGTCAACCGTATCATGGAAGCGTGGTAGCAACGCTAGCATTAATTTCCATGAAGATGCCGGTTCTTGCTTTCGCAAGAGATCGAGCGCATATAAACGCTGTTCAAAAGTAGCTGCTGTTTGCGGACACCAGGGGACGAATATGCTTCGCAGGCTACTGCCAGGCCGATTAGCCAGTCGCCCTCCTTGAGGTTCCAACCGCATAAGCCGAGCTAAGTATAAAGCTGCGCTACTCATATAGCTGGGTGACCACGCAAGCCGCTCCAGTGCCCAGAGGAGGTGGACGTGGGGAGATTGCACCGAAAACCAACTGTTTGATTGGTCAGTAAAGAGCCGCCTGATTACCGGATCTGGCCCTTTTGTGGCTGTTTCTAACGCATCCAGAAACGTTTGTGGAGCGGCTTCAGCTAATGAGGGCAGGATATCAGCAATCGAGAGCCACGTTTCGCCAGACTGATCGCTATTCGCCAACAGTAGTAGCTGCCTGACAATTGCATCTGCCAGGAAATCGCTGCTAGTACCGCCAGCCACGTCGGGTACCGGCTGGGTGGCCATTGTTGCTAACATGTCGGCCAGCCCTTCACGCAAAAAGCGCGAATGTGGCCGCGAGGCGCCTTTGACGCTGGCAAGCCAACGTTCTCCAATAGGCAGTTTGAGCGCCGGGTCTAACGTCGTCAAGATGGTGACAGCAGTCTGGCGAAACCTTTCCCAATCTCTTTGCGTCAAGAAGCGGGCGAGAAGTCGCCATGCATCTTCTTTAGATGTAAGGAACCAGACGGTACCAGCCTTTCTTATCGGAGGATCGGAAATCTGGGTGTATCCGATCAGATCCGCTTCGACATCTTCATAAGGGCGCCCGGCGAGCGCTGCGATCACGGCCTTGTCTCCTTCAAGGCGTGCATCCCAGCTTCCGGCTAACAGGGCGGGCAGGAGCACGCGGGCCTGGCTTCGTTCCGCCCACGCAGGTTGTTGTAGAGTCGGACTCACTGCCAGCCGCCGACGGAGTGCCACGAGACTGCGGTGTGCGAGAGCCGCCAGGTCCGTTGCCTCGCCCTGATGTACCCCCATTTCCACCAGTGCGGTTTCCGCAGACCGGCGAGCCAGACGTGGCAAAACGAGCATACCGCTGGCCTCGGCCAGTTCGGGCCCTGCTGGTACCAGCGCATGATGCCCTCGGCGAGTGGCTGATACCGTTTCGACTGGCGTAAACATGGGAATCAAAATGAGCGGCTGCGGTGCTAGGATAATCTGCGACCAGGCATCAGCGCTATACACTACGACAGTACGCATGAACAACGCCTGCCGTTCAACTTCAGGCAAGAGATCGAAAACGGCAGCGATATACGCGAGCGCCTCTTCCGGGGCGTCTGCCCGAATCGTCAAGGCGTTAGCTGGCTCCTGAAGCTGCCGGATGAGTTGCTCGGCGACTGCCTCTCGTCCAGCAGCGAGCAACTTTGACGAGAGCGGCGGTTTCGTTGCCTCTTGCCAATCACGCCAGAATGACTCTAGGTCGCATATGTTCCCTGGATCTTTGCCAATAAGCCGCGAAATCCAGGCATGCACGACTGGAGCATCTATCAGCCAGGCTTCAAGATCATCGGCATCCAGGGCGCGAACATCGCGCCATTTACCTTCTTTACGTTTCTCAGCAATCCAGTTGGCTTTCCCTGGCCACTGCCGTGGCGTTACGAAGATGAAAATTGCATCTGAGGGCTGGATATGAAGGGGGTTATTAGTACGCTTCTTGTAATCTTTATCTGCTTTTTGTTTTGGGTCAGCGTTAACACCCATTTCCCAAACAGATAAACCATCCGGAACGAACCCATTACCACGTTCAGTTTCGAGTACGCCATCGTATCCCCCAAAGCGTGTCCCTTCTTTCGATGACATATAAAAAGAGATAATGTCTTTGACCGTGGCGCGTACAAGGCGATGTACTAACTCTGGAAGAAGGCCGAATGAGTCAAAGCGGTCAGCCCATTGTGCAAGGTCGTATGCGTTCGCGTAAATTGGCAAGATATTCCTCCTTGATCTTGGGTCTATCTGAGAAAGTTGGGCAGACAAGCGCCGCCATTGTCCATCCGTTAACGCTTGGGCTTCACGAAGGAATGCTTGGGCTGAAGCACTGGCCCCAACCGTATTTTCGATAGTGCCGGGCAATTTGCCCGCAGCTGCGAGCAAATCGTCTGCTGAAACACCAAGAATGGAGCACAACAGGATAATCGTGTTGGCCGCCGGAGGCGGGATCTTGTTATTTTCTAACTTCGAGATGTAAGAAAAGTCGAGCTGAGCTTTTTCGGCTAGAACGCGTTGGGTTAAACCAGCAGATTGACGATATTGGCGGAGGAGAGCGCCAAAGGAAGAAGGCATAGCTTCTTACCCCCTATTTAAAAAATTCCCTATTGTAGGTATGATACCACTTGTTGATAAAAAAGTCAATATGTTGATTTTATTATCAACGCATCTGTCTCGGAAGAGAACCCAGAGCAGTCGTAATCACTCTGGGGCTTCTCATAAGAATGGATCTCTGTATCAGACAATATGCTCTGCTGTCTCAGTATCAGTCACTGATGCCCGCTGCGCCTCAGTCCACCGTTTTCTACTGCGCCCTACCGTCGCAGTAGAAGTATTCGCTTTCGCTGCGATCTGACGCACCGACATACCGGTATTGAGTAATGGCCATATAACCTTGTCTATTTCCTGACCACCGCCAGGTGCTGCCCGCTTACGTGATGCCGCTTCGGTGATGGAACGCACTTTCGGCGATGAGATGGAGGGTGGCACGGCCGCCCGCTCACGTAGCGCCTTCTCAACCATGCTCGTGACGGTCTCGGGTATCATCGTGGCTTGTTCGTCTCGCAAGCGTGCCACCGTCTCGGCTTGCTGCAGGTCCAGGGCCGTGAAACACTGGTCAATGCGCTGGGACAGGGTAACCTCGAGTTGTGAGACGATCTCTTGTTGCAAGCTCGCTAGCGCTCCTGCAAACGCCGCGTTGACCTTCTCTGTAACCAGTTCCTCACTATCTTCCTCGCCGGTCGGCTCCGGCTCGTCATCTTTCTTTAAACTGTGGATGACACGGCTGTAGAGGACTGCCAGTACGGCGCGGGCGATCAGCAGGATAGTATCGATGACGGTTCCTATTTGGCCATCTAGTTTCACGATCTGGTCCATGCCCGCCATAACGACACCAACCAGCATGATAGCCACCAAGGCAATACTCAGATGCCGAGCATGTTTCGCCCCCTCGTCGTTGCCATCTTTCTTTGCCTGGTCGGCCAGCTTGTTCAGGCTGAGGCCACCGATGTCCAGTGCGATGAACTGGGCAATAAACACTACCACATCGTATTGGGGAGGGAAATGGACGATAGGCAGCAATTTAACTGAGGCATAGAGAACAGACATGACCAGCACTGGCTCCGCTGCTTTGCCAGCCAGGATCATGAACCAGTTCCAGGCGGATGTGATGTAGTCAGATTGTGCTAGGGAGCGCTTAAGCCGTGCGCCTTTCCCTGCAGGCTTTTGTGGAATGCTGCTCATGAGCGCACCTCCTGCAGAGAAATGCCCAGGAGGCAGGCGAGTTCCTGCGTGAGGCGGATCACGTATTGTGTGACTTCGGGCCGAGTTAGATGAGACAAAGTCGCGTCGAAGTTCGACATCTCCACTACAGGCAACAGCCACCAGAAGGCCGCGCTCTTTTTTTCAGTCGTCCGGGCAAGGTGATTCAATCGCTCCAAGACAATCCTTCCTTCCTCGCTCGCGTGATCGATATCGAGCGCTTTGCAACAATTCAGCCAGTCGGCATAGCAGAGTGAGCGGTAGATGATCGCGTTGGTCGTCGGCCCTTCAACCGCGCGCTTCACCTTTAAGAGTGCGGCATGTTGTTTTATGCCCTCTCCGGATTTCGTTGGGAACAACGTATACAGTTCCATCTTTGCAGCGGTCGGGTAGACTTGGCGCAACAGCTCGTCCTCAGCTTCAGTCCACTCACTGCCTTTCAATACGCTCCTGAGGGAATGACGGCGGAAGATCAAGGCGCAATCCCACGGCTGGGCCACCGGATCTTTCCATTTGAGCCGCAGGCTGTATAAATGAGGGGATATACTTTCGATTTCAATCTTATCGACAAGCAGGCGGAGCATCTTACGTTGGCGGTCAATATCCAGATTCCAGAACTCACCTGGCGCTTCGCCCAAGATCCGATAGAAGGCTGGGATAAATTGGTCAGGTTGCGCTCCCTCATATTTCTGAAGTGCTACCTGTGCCTGCTCCAGCGCGCGTTCGGCTTCCGCTTGGGCCTGCAGGTAGCGTTTTTCTTGGGAAGCGGTCAACGGTTGCGCAGGGTTAGTGACCAAGCGGTCGTAATGGGCTATGAGCGCCTCCAGCTTGGCTATGTCATCAAGAATAGCTTTCTTTTCACTTGAGCGGCCTTTGGTTAGCTCCGTATAGTAGTACTCGACGCGAGCCGCCAGTTGTTTGTCGTGCTCAGCGAGTTCCGTCAGCCGGTGTACTATGGCGCGGTCAAAGACATGGACTGGCAATGACCAGAGCATGTTGGAAGCCCAGAAGCTGAGGGCGACTTCGCCTGCTTCGACACCGCGTTTGGGGTGGGCAACGTAATAGTCCTTTCCAGGCCCAGTGCTTCGGGAAATGTAATAGGTCGAGCCATCAGGCGAATGGAAGCATTTCGCCAAGAGTGCAGTGGTATGTCCCCGTGGGTGTTTCCTTGTAAAGCGGCTGCGGTCTATCGGGACGCGGCCTGGCTCACCGGCAATGGTGTATCCAGTAATAGCTTCGTAGCACTCCTCGAACAGTTCACGGTCAATTGCCCCCGGGAAAGCCCCTTCGATATAGACGCGGTTGCCATCCTCGTCTTTGCCGGCGCTGGCGAAACCAATATGCATCAGGTTCGTCAGCCATTGCGGCAGGCAGGCGGTATCTGAAAAGGTATACCCCAATCCATTCACCAGTTTCATGTTCGCTTTGAAGATATATTTCTGTGCATCTTCGGCTGCTGGCAGCGGAAAGACGTATTTTTTCTCCTCGATATACCGGCCTAATTGGGCGCGCGAGTAGTCGAACAATTTAAATTTCTGGAACAACTCAATGGCAATGGGGTGCCAGAGAGCATAGATAACCGGGCGGAATGCCTGGGTAATCAGGGCTTCGTCTTCTGCACTGCCGCCAAACTCTTTGATAGTCCGGCGCTGTTCGCGGGCGAGCTGGATCGCATACCGGTCAAGGACATATGGCGCTGGCAGGCCGCCACCAACCCATTCGCCGCGCTGCAGCTTTTGGAGCTTCATCTCGTACATATACCGAACGTGCGTGTCGATATATCCATAGGACTCCTGCATTTTGCGGATGAACGCATTGAAGTCATCCTGGATGCGGAAATCGTACACCCGGCGTCCAGCCACGATAAGAATGACGGCGCGCTTGGCACATTCCTCGGCAAATTGGGTTGCCTGGGTCAGGAAGCGGTCGCGGAACAAACGGTCTTCGCGTGCCACGATGACACTACCGACTGTACCATCCTGGATGGCCTGCCAGAGCTCTAATAACTTGGGGCGTTCGTAGATTTTCTTTTGGCCCGAGACGCCGGAGCCTTCGTCGCACTCAATGACCATCAGCGGATCGTGGTCCTTACGAATCTCTAGTGCCATACGGGCCAGCCCCTCCTGGCGTAGACGGCTTTCGGGGTTGCTCTCATCAGCGCCTTTGCGGCTCTGGCGAAGGAGCACAGCGGTCTTTCGGACAAGGTCGAGCGTATAGCCGTACATGTAGCTGTGGGTCGCGTCATAGCTGCCGCTTAGGTTGGGCGTGACAACGCTCGGCTTGAGAATGCGGATACCATTATGCTTCATGACCGCCTCCTGTCATCTCTGCTACGTCGGAGGTGACGACTAACGTCACACCCATCGCCTGGAGCTGCTGTTGGAAATTCACGACGGTATGCTCGTCGCGGCCCAGCCGGTCGAAGCAGTAGACGAGCAAGCTATCGCCGTCGCCCAGAAGGTTCAGCAGTTCCTTGAGTGCAGCGCGTGGGTCGATCTGGCAATCTCCCTCATGCAGCTCGGTGTATGCAGCCTGCTCCAGTGCATCAGCCAGAACGAGCGGATAATGGTCGGTCAGGGAAGTTCGGATGTAGCCGATACGGCGCAGTTGTTTAGACATGGCATTGGCCTTTCCTTAGTCTCAATTGACAGGCAGGCATCGGTAATGCGACAATGCGCCGGTAGGCCTGTACCTGTCTGATCTATAACAATAGCAAGATAGGGGCCGGTAGGGTGGTACCGGAAAGGGTTCCAAGCTTAGCGGTACCAACCCACCATAGAACGGGCACTTGGGGACGCCTGGCTTTCCTGTGGTAGGGGATTTCAGGCGTTTTCTATTACCTCCTGACGTATGTGTGCAGCCCTAGTCAGCGAATACGACACCTGCAAGATCGGTGTATTTGATAGGCTGTTCTCCCCGACGCTTCAATTCCCGGTTAATCGCCTCGGTCACCTGTCCGATCTTTGCCCGGTAGACCGGACTACCATTGATGGCGCTACGCAAGGTGTTCACGTCGATACCTGCCTCCCGTGCCATATGCGCTCTCGACCAGCCGAACCGCACGCGGTAGTCGTCTATGGTCATCATATGCTTCCCCCAAGCGTATTCTTTCTTCTAAAGCATACAATGAAAAACACATAATGTCAATGATACTAAAAGATAGCACATGATAGACACGTAAAACCGCTGAATACGCATGAACCTCACTGAGCGTCAGCGTCGAGTCTCGCCTGGATCCAGGCAAGATATGCTTTCGCTTTTTCTTCACCGAGTAAGGCCAGCCCCCATTTCATGTGTAGTGTCGGATCAACCGGTGGCGGCTGGAATATGCCCTTCTTTGGCAGCTTGAACGGCGATGTGTTATCCTCCGGTATGTTGAAGATAGGCGGACGCTCGGTATCATCAAACTCTGGCATTTCCATGCCTCCTTGGGTCAGTTGCTCAGTAGCACTACAATAAGGTTTTCTGGTATGTGTGGTTGTCGATCCTCGCCTGAGCGATCTGTTAGGTATGTCATCCGGCTAACAGCACGACAGGGCCGTCTTCGGGATAAGATGTATACCAACGCTGCTCCAGCCATATCTGCCGTGGCTCAAGCGGCCGCTCTAAGGTCGTAAAGGAAAAGATCGTACCAAGCGTCTTTGGCTCATTGGTGGCTGCCAGTTCTGCCCGCGTCCATTCGATCATCTGTCGTAAACGTGCTATGCCCGTAAAGGTCGTAAACGCCACCGTGATGGTCCGCACACCGAAGTGTTGCTGGTACGCACCGCTTTTGAAGAACACAAGGTATGCCCGGATGCGGCGGCGGAAGTGCTGCTGCTCCTCGGTGCCACGGTCGTGCTCGAGCAGTAGCGGCATCCGGCGCTGGCGGCCATCCGGCAGCAGGGAACGGAAGTCCAGGAACGCATCAGGGATCACTGTAAACGTCTGCTGTTGTGATTCTGTTTTCCAGACCGCTTTGTACGGCCGCCGTTTGAGGGCCCGCTCGTGGATGAAGCTTTCCAGCCGGTAGCATGGCGCAGTGTGCTCAAGCAGCGAGGCAGCAATCAAGACATCATTGAGTTCCAATGTGTGCTCGACGAAGAGAGCGTGTTTGTTGCCCTCACGGTTCGCCCTAAATGTCTCGCTGGTATCATAGCCAGCCTCCTCCAAGTACCGTAGCCCTTGTTGGGCCAGCACATAGTAGTAGGGGCCTTTGCCTTTTTTCGTTGGCTGGCCATCGGCCTGGAGAAAGCCGTTGTTTGCCAGGTCTTTGAGCCGTGCCTTCACCTTATTGATCGAGCCGGGTTTGTAGTGCAACCGGGTGAGCTGCTCAGCCGTTGCCAGATGCAGGTGATAGAGCCCCACAGGGGTCGTGCTCGACCCCCGCAGTAGCAGATCATACACCGGTGTGATACGAAACATTTAAGCATCCTCCCAGCGCGATGCAGGCGCTCCTGATGGAGCAGTTGGCACCGAGCTTCCGTGTGGTACTGCCTTCGCCTCCGGTTCTTCAGTTACTAGGTTCTCTACCTCCTCGCGTGGATGGCAGTAGGCAAGACGCGTATGCGCCTGTATGGCCAGGGCGCGGGCACGCAGTTCAGACGGCGGCGCTGCTTTCGGCGTATTGTGTGTATAGATCACGCCGACCGTATCACCACTTCGCACGAAGGCTGCCCGGCGGGGAAGCTGCGTCAGCATCTGACTGACCAGGGTCGTGCTTGGTGCGCTCTTTTTGCCCACCGGATTGGCCGCCACATACTGCATCACCATGCGCAGGTGGAACAGGAAATGGTAGAGCTGCTCTTTGCTGCTCTCTGGTGACCGGCCCCACTTCATAGAACCGTCAGCGCGATGTACGACCAAGTAGGAAGGCAAACGGTGCAAGGCGTCTGCCGTCAGGTCTTCGTAGGCAAGGCCTCGGGCGGCTGCAAAGAACCCGCGCCCGCTATTACTAAAGCCGACAGGTATCTGCCACGGGATCGGCAGGCTCGGGTTGCCGCTGCGCATCACGTCATACAGTAAACTGTTCAGAAAGTCGGTCGGATCATCCACTATGGGATTTGCCAACTGACCACCGGCAGCCATGTTGCCGAACTCAGCCAGCAGGTCAAAACCACCCTGCGTAATTTCGATCTTGCCTCTGCCACGCCGGAATTTCTGTAGGGGCTGCAGATACCACCTCACAAACTCCTGTATCATGGGACCATAATCCGAGGCCCGCAGCCGCAGCTCTTCCGTGACATTCGCGCTGATATCCTCTGGCTTCACCGTCTCCTCCTGCGGCGGGAAGACATGCGCGATCTCACGGGCGTCTTCTGGGGTGGTTTGGAACACCGCCTTAGTGCGTGCCGTCATGGTCGAGTCCCGCAAGTAGTCCGGCAGTTGGTTGCGGTACTGGTGGGCAATGACCAGACGCACGCGGAATTTGCGCCCTTCAGTAAACAGCTCAGAGAAGTCGGACGTCGCGAAGTGCTGGAACTCGTCGACATAGAGGCTCACGCCAGGCCGCTTCTCTTCCGGCACGTTCGCAAACGAGAAGATTGCTGCATGGATCTGCGACATGATGATCGTACCGATCAGCTCAGCGTCTTGCTTGACAGTCTTAATGGGCAGGCGCACGAGGATAATTTGTTTCTCCTCTATAGCCTGGCGGAAATTGATGGTGTTATCGCGCTGCCCCACGATATTGCGCACGAGGCTGCGTCCCATGAACAAGGATTCGAGGCGACCGACGAGCGGTTGTATACGGCGGTTGCGCTCGGCGCTGGACAAGTCGTCGTACTGCGCCTGCCAGAACTGGCGCACGGTCATGTCCGTGACATTTTTGAGCATGCGGGAGCGGACTGCTTCATCGAGTAGGAAGCGGTACATGTCAACCAGCGTGGTGCCGGGGTTGTCCAGGAATACATGGGTTGCTGCCCGCACATAGCGCGGCAGGTTCTGCTGCGCAAGGACATCAGCCCAGAGCACCTCAAAGATATGCATCAGCCGGTCAACCGCCCGCGTTTTGGCAATGCTGCTACTCAGCTTGTCGGCATGGAACAGGTTGATGCCAAATGGGTACTCCTCGTCCTCCATGTCGAGCAGGTAGGTGTCAGCCAAACGGTGCTGCGGGAGTTGGCCAAGGCAGTGCGCGATAAGGTCCCCATGCGGGTCGATCACGATAATGGCGTTTCCGGTCTCGGCATCGTGGGCGATGAGGTTCTCTAAGAGGCCGCTTTTGCCCACCCCCTGGACACCGAGCACATACGTACCTGCGTAGCGGTCAACAGCCGTTATGGTCAAGCGGTCATGCGTCTCAGGGTGGAAACCGAGCGTGGCATGGTCGCGCTTGATATGGCGGCGCTTCTCCTCGCTGATACCCTCTAGATAGGCTTCTGAAATGAATGGCATGGCAAACCTCCTTACTGCAGTGGTGGCGGCACGAACAGACGACCGTTGCTGCCTTTGCTCGTCATGGGTGGAACAACCGACACTTCGCGGCGAGCGGCACGTTCTTCCTGATAGGTCTCCGTGATGATCCGCAAGTCTCGCTTATGTTTAAAACAGGCGATCAGGGCAAAGACCAACGCGGTGATCAGGAACGGCAGTATACAGCCGTACAGTTGGGTTGTCAGGCAGACGATGATGAGTACGCCGAAAAAAACTGCCCAACCAATGGCTTTCGTTTTCGTCATAAATGGCTAGACCTCCTTGTCGGACCCTAATGCGTGAGGCTTACCTTAGCGCATCAGGGTGATGGTATCTCTCCTGGTACGATAGTCAAGTGTTAAAAAGCGATACAAGGATGAGCAATAGTGACGCATGTTAGGTGTCTTCTTTTTAGTTACTATGCGTAGGATGCTCTTTAGGATTTCTAGGGAAAGCATACAATAGTCGATGTGCAGAATCAGGGGAAAAATGTGCAGCGTTTGAGATTTTGGGGCATTGGAGAAAAACTTACTTCAGGAACAACCAATAGGCCTACCTATGCCGCCTTATCCTAAAGCTTCCTCTATAAAAAGTTGCCCGCGCCGCGAAAGGCTGTAGCTGTTATCGCTTTGATGTTCGGGGCAACATCCTATTACAAGGAATAGCGAAACTGCGCTTCTAGGGTTGGCCTTCAAGCGGAACACGCTGGTCTCTAGAGATATCTAAGCAGGGAATTGACAAGCAGAGCTAGTCTAGCTTATATGACATATTCCGAGTATGGTAGGATTCCGGAACAATCAGCCTATAATGTTCCGCATAACGACGCCGTAATAACACGCTGGGTTGCTGCTGGCCATCGGTTGTTATCGGAAACCTTGTCCATGTCCTAGCTTAGGCCCTGTTGCGCTTTGCCATCCTTGAGTACCTCAATATAGCAAACCTTCTTTGAGGTGTACGGAAAGTCATCACCAGAATCTCTAGCACTACGTGGACTACATGCTTTCATATGGACGCTATCACACACGGTGCTGCGCATTTCATGAGTTCAACTTGCGGAGCACGACCTGATTAGCTAAAGGTGCCACATCGGCATCAAGGGGGACTGCTATTAGTTATTGAATGTCTGGGCTTATCACGACATAATAAATAGTATGCAGGCACTTCAACTCAAGATTGTACTCAAGCACTCCAGACCACCTATTTGGCGCAGGGTACTGGTCCAGCCAGACATCACATTCTGGGATTTGCATAGTATTATTCAGGACTTGTTTAGTTGGGAAGATTATCATTTACATAACTTCGAACGAGCCTCAAAACGAAATGAGGACCGTTACTTTTTTGAAATACCTCACGAAAATGAGTTTCGCGATTTTATGACCGCAATTCGTGACCCAGATGTTCCTAAGGACTACTACTTCGACGAACGCAAGGAAAAGTTGTCTAGCTGGCTAACAGATGAATATCCTGTATTTTGGTATACCTACGATTTTGGTGACAACTGGGAGCACGAAATCATACTCGAGAAACATGTTGATGTTCCTGCGTTTAAACTTGCTCGATACATTAACGGCAAACGACGAGGCATGGAAGAAGATAGTAGGCCAGATGGGCTATTCGATTGTACTACAGTTATCAAAGCCGCCGAAAAGCCATCGAGCGGGCTATGGCATGCAATCGTAGAAGACTTTGGAGAAGCTAGGGCTAAAAAGTTAGTCTTTCGCGCGCAAAAAGAGGCGACGAGTGAAGCCCCAAAACGCATCCTCTTTTCAGATCCGAAAGAACGATACAAGGATGCTCAGGCTATGGGGATGTTTGATTAAGCGGCCATCAGACCGCCAAACAAAGGGTCCGATATACTAAAGATTTATCGTAATGTGGCCAGTCCCTAGTTGTTCGCCAGATCTATGTGAAAGATACGGATTCCCAATAGTTATCTTTTGTAATGCCCGCTACCGGTATGCTAGGGTACTGTGAAGTAAATCCGCGTGATATTTGCGGCGTTTTGGCCCACTTACATTCAAAAGCGTGATAGCCGCTGTTCGACTCCTCCACCAAATCCACCTCTTGTTTGTCGCGCGACCTCCAATAGTAGCTTCGTACATATCTCTGTTCAGCCTGGTGTTTTTTAAATCGTTCAACAATCACGAAATTCTCCCATAAAGCGCCAACGTCTCCTCGTAAGTTGGTCGGTTTAAAGTCATCGATCAAAGCGTTGCGCATACCGAGATCATAGAAGTATATTTTGCGGAGTCGGCCGATTTGGGCACGTTGATTTTTACGGAATTGCGGTAACCGAAAGACGATAAAGGCTTTTTCAAGTAGACCTCTCCCACTACCCAACCTGCAGGTTGTAGATGCCAGCCAGGAGGTTAAACCGGAGGCCAAAGCGCTTCCGTC
>Ga0070741_10003206_pt1 | contig 41239 bp, 29 predicted proteins | sample Coa_R1_4_FD_66440 | JGI IMG/M metagenome (GOLD analysis project Ga0070741, IMG submission 66440) | Surface soil microbial communities from Centralia Pennsylvania, which are recovering from an underground coalmine fire - Coalmine... | ecosystem: Environmental > Terrestrial > Soil > Unclassified ... | reverse complement strand
CTTTTGGCCAAAAGAATCGATTTTGCCGATTTCTGGTGACTTGGCACCCCAAACGCGATATGCCACATCCCGGCACGGCAATGCAACTGCGCCAAGAACAACAGTGAATCTGCACCGGATACGGAAGCAACCGCCCATGAGCCCAACTGAAGCCCGGCCGTCAGTATTGCTGGATTAGAAAGGAAATGCATCGTAAATGAAGCACCATTTTCAACACGCCCTCTGGTTGTTCATTCTCGTCCCAGCCGCTTTGCTATTGGGAGGGTGCACCACCCCTACCCCGATTAAGCAGGTAACCACGGCAAAGCCGATCGAAGTGCAAAAACTCGACAAGAAACGGCCGATCATGTTTGCCAAGATTGTCGTCAAAGCCAAACGAGGCGACGAGATCGGTACAGTATATGAGGGACTGCTGGATGTTCCGAAGACCAAACTGTACTGGCGCAAAGGAGGGTACCTCAACTTTTCCGACGAAGACTTGAACCAGCGATTCCGGGAAGCGCTCGAAGCGGCGAATTACGAAGTGGTCGGAGACCCTAGTGCCTTGTTTGACGATGCATCCGCTTGGAAAGCCGAGTTGTTGGTGGCGGGTGTCGTCACAGATTTGAAGGTTAGCCCGCACTACCCTGCCGGCGGGCTCGGAGATTTTAGGGACTCGAGGGCAACTGCATATTTAAAGGTGGAATGGCAGGTTTATTCGCGATTGAGCCGGCAAGTCGTCTTGAAACTGGTTACCGAAGGCTCTGTGGACCAAAAGAAGAGCACACGAAATGGCGCAGATGAGGCCCTGGGAGATGCGTTTTCGAATGCGATTGAGAACCTCTTGGCTGAGAAACAATTTTATGACCTAGTCGTTTCATCCGGAGAGCCGAAGATGGAAGGCCGCAGTGTCTCCATTCATTTCAAGGATCCCGAACGGTCGGGCGTCATCCTTGAGAAAATGCCGGACATTCAAACCTCTGTCGCAACCATATTCGCTGGGGACGGGCTCGGAAGCGGCTTCGTTATCTCGGAGGATGGTTATCTGTTATCGAATCAGCACGTTGTGGGAGATTCACGGTATGTACGGATCAAATTCTCAACCGGTGTCGAGGTCAATGGTGAAGTGGTCAGCATTCATCGTGGCAGGGATATTGCATTGCTCAAATGTGGAGCACAGGGATTGAAGTGCCTGCCCGTAAGGAGGGAAATTCCGAAGACCGGGGAAGAAGTCTATGCAATCGGTACACCTGGTCCCGCTGGGCAGCGATTAAACGAGACAGTGACCAAAGGGATTGTCAGCGGTTATCGAAATCTCAACGGCATCAATTATATCCAAAGCGATGCCGCGATAAACCCAGGGAACTCAGGCGGTCCGCTTCTTGACAAGAATGTAAACGTGATCGGAGTTTCTGTCCTCAAACGGTTTGACGCCGAGGGACTCGGTTTTTTCATTCCGATTGACGAGGCAATTCACTCGCTGCAAATCCAGTGAACTCTTTTCTCTTACGCGCGAGACGAGAGCAGAAATAGCGACAAACCAGTACCCGTCAGGCGTATCATGTCCCGGCGCTAATGACTGATCAGGTTCCACTTCTGGTTGCTGGCGCCGGTGGAGAGCCATTGGTCCATCTGGGTGCCGGCGGTGGTGCTGGAACCGGGGTCTTCCAGAACGAGGCCGCTCTTGCGGTTCATGAAGGTGTAGGTGCCGTCGGCGTTCAACTCCGGGAGCCATTGATCGTCCTGTGACGTGCCGAACGACCATTGGATGATCAGCGCCCCGTCCAGGCATGGAAGGCACATGACCAGGGATGCCAGTATCAATTTTGCCGTGGACCGGAGGGGGATACTCATAGACAGGGCTGGTTTCGATTCCGCCCGTGCGGCATCGGCAAAATGGATTGGAACGAAGGCGGTAATCTCATAACCGAGCCAACGGCAAGTGCATGGTCTTTGCAAAATATCGCATCATCGCATCAAGATGCGTTGATTTTTTAACTTGCATTGGCGTGAGGAGCGGCTATCCTTGGCTACTGTGAATCAGCACGTTGGCAATCCAACCGGCCGGGCCGCGCAGCTTGCGGCACTTCTGCGCGAGCGCATGGTCATCATTGACGGCGCGATGGGCACGATGATCCAGACCTACAAACTGGACGAGGCGGACTTTCGCGGCGAGCGCTTCCGCAACTGGCACAAGGACCTAAAGGGCAACAATGACCTGCTGAACATCACGCGGCCCGATGTGATCGAGGCGATTCACCGGCAATACCTGGAAGCGGGCGCGGACATCGTCGAGACCAATACTTTCAATTCCCAGAGCATCTCCCTCGCCGATTACGCCATGGAGGACCTGGCGTATGAATTGAATGTGGCCGCGGCCAAGGTTGCCCGCCGCGCGGCGGATGGAGTGATGGCTGCGCAACCCGGGCGGGTGTGTTTCGTGGCCGGCGCCATGGGCCCGACCAACCGCACCTCTTCGATTTCAACCGACGTCAACAATCCCGCCGCGCGCGGGACGACTTACGACGCGCTGGTGGCGGCGTATTACGATCAGGCACGCGGACTGCTCGATGGCGGCGCCGACCTGCTGCTGGTCGAAACGATTTTTGACACGCTGAACGCGAAGGCAGCGTTCTTTGCCATCGCGAAATTGCTGGAGGACCGCGGGCTGGAGGCCTACCCCTATTCGGCGGCGATCGGGCAATCCAAAGTCCGCAATCCGCAGACCGCAGTCCCCGTCCTTGCGTCCGTCACGTTCATCCAGGCCGGCAGCAATCGCGGTGTGACCGGCCAGACGGTTGAGGCTTTTTGGAATTCGATTTCCCACGTTCCGCTGTTGAGCGTGGGCATGAACTGTGCGCTCGGTCCGGCGGAGATGAGGCCGCTGATCGACGAGCTTTCGCGGATCGCGCCAATTTATATGAGCGCTTATCCGAATGCCGGCCTGCCGAATCCCCTGCTCCCCACCGGCTTTCCGGAAACGCCGGAGACGCTCGCGCCGCAACTCCTTGACTGGGCGAAGAACGGATGGCTCAACATCGTGGGCGGCTGCTGCGGCACCACGCCGCCGCACATCAAGCGCATCGCCGAAGCGGTGCGAAGCGTGCAACCGCGCAAGGTGCCGACCGTGGAGCATTACACGCGGTTGAGCGGGCTCGAAGCGGTCACGCTGCGTCCGGACACGAACTTTGTGAACATCGGCGAGCGGACGAACGTGACCGGGTCGCCAAAGTTCGCGAAACTTATCCTGGGCGGACAGTTTGAGGAAGCGCTGGCGGTGGCCAGGCAGCAAGTGGACAACGGCGCGCAGATCATTGACGTGAACATGGACGAGGCCATGCTCGATTCCGAGAAGGCCATGACCCATTTCCTGAATTTGATCGCGTCCGAGCCGGACATCGCGCGGGTGCCGATCATGATCGACAGTTCCAAGTGGACGGTGATCGAGGCAGGATTGAAATGCATCCAGGGCAAGGGCGTGGTGAACTCGATCAGCCTCAAGGAAGGCGAGGCGAAGTTCAGGCAGCAGGCCACCCTGGTCCGGCGCTACGGCGCGGCGGTGGTGGTGATGGCTTTTGATGAAAAAGGACAGGCCGACACCAAGGCGCGCAGAATCGAGATCTGCCAGCGGTCGTACGACATTCTCACGAAGGAAGTCGGGTTTCCGCCGGAGGACATCATTTTTGATCCCAACATCCTCACCGTGGCCACCGGGCTGGAGGAACACAACAATTACGCGGTCGATTTCATCGAGGCGACGCGATGGATCAAGCAGAACCTGCCGCACGCGCGCGTGAGCGGCGGTGTGAGCAATATTTCCTTCTCGTTCCGCGGCAACCAGGCCGTGCGCGAGGCGATGCACTCGGCGTTTCTCTATCATGCGATCAAGGCCGGCCTTGACATGGGCATCGTGAACGCCGGGATGCTGGCGGTTTACGAGGAGATTCCCAAGGACCTGCTCGAACTGGTTGAAGACGTGCTGCTCAACCGGCGGCCGGACGCGACCGAGCGGTTGGTCAAGTTCGCCGAGTCGGTGAAACAATCGGGCAAGGCGGAGGCGGTGGAGGACGAGTGGCGCAAGGGCACCGTGGAGGAGCGCCTTTCGCACGCGCTGGTGAAGGGCATCGTTGATTACATCGACGAGGACACCGAGGAAGCGCGGCTGAAATACGTGCGGCCGCTGTCGGTGATCGAAGGGCCATTGATGTCGGGGATGAACGTGGTGGGCGATTTGTTCGGCGCGGGCAAGATGTTCCTTCCGCAGGTGGTCAAGAGCGCGCGCGTGATGAAGAAGGCCGTGGCCCATCTCCTGCCCTACATGGAGGAGGAAAAGCGCCTTAGCGGCGGAAGCCAGCCGCAGGGGCGCATCGTGATGGCGACCGTCAAGGGCGACGTCCACGACATCGGCAAGAACATCGTGGGCGTGGTGCTTGGCTGCAACAATTACGAAGTGATTGACCTGGGCGTGATGGTGCCATGCGAGAAAATCCTGGCCACCGCGCGCGAAAAGAAGGCCGACGCCATCGGCCTGAGCGGGTTGATCACGCCGTCGCTGGACGAGATGGCGCACGTGGCGCGCGAGATGGAACGGGAGGGTTTCAAGCTGCCGTTGCTCATCGGCGGCGCGACGACGAGCCGGGACCACACGTCGGTGAAGATTGCGCCCGGTTACAACCAGGCGGTGGTGCACGTGCTCGACGCGTCGCGCGCCGTGGGTGTGGTGGGGAGCCTGATCAATCCCAGTCTGCGGGACGAGTTCACGCGGAAGAATTTTGCGGAGCAGGAGAGGCTGCGGGAGAAGCACCGCGCCCAGAGGGACACCAAGCCGCTGCTCACGATCGCGCAGGCCCGCGCGCGGCGCACGCCCATTGACTGGAAGGCGGCCGATATTGCGAAGCCGGCGTTCACGGGAGTGAAGGTGCTGGACCGCGTTCCGCTGGAGGAACTGGCGCCGTTCATCGACTGGTCGCCGTTTTTCCACACATGGGAAATGCGCGGGCGTTATCCGGCGATCCTGGACGATCCGAAGGCGAAGGAGCTCTTCGAGGACGCGCAGAAGCTGCTCAAGCGCATCGTGAGCGAGAAGCTGCTGACCGCGAAGGCGGTGTACGGATTTTTCCCGGCCAACAGCGTTGGCGACGACATCGAACTCTACACCGATGAGTCGCGCAGGACGGTGCTGACCACGTTCCACACGCTGCGGCAGCAGATGGACAAGCCCGCGGATCAGTTTAATCACGCGCTGGCGGATTACATCGCGCCGAAGTCCACGGGGCTGGCGGATTATCTGGGCGCTTTTGCGGTCACCTCAGGTCACGGCACGGATGAACTGGCGAAGAAGTTCGAGGCGGATCACGACGATTACAATTCGATCATGACCAAGGCGCTGGCCGACCGCCTCGCGGAGGCGTTCGCGGAGTATTTGCACAAGCGCGCGCGGGAGGATTGGGGTTACGGGCTCACCGAGAACCTGACGACGGAGGAGTTGATCCGCGAGCAGTATCGGGGCATCCGGCCGGCGGCGGGTTACCCGGCGTGCCCGGATCACACGGAAAAGGCCATCCTGTGGAAGTTGCTGGGCGCGGAGGAGGCGACGGGCATCAAGCTCACGGAGAGCTATGCCATGTGGCCGGCGAGTTCGGTGAGCGGGCTTTATTTCGCGCATCCCGAGGCGAAGTATTTCGGCGTGGGAAAGATAGACCGGGACCAGGTGCTGGATTATCATTTGCGCAAGCAAATGGATTTGCGGGCGGTGGAGCGCTGGCTCTCGCCCAATTTGAACTATGATCCGAATGAAGCCGCCAATTCCGCGCCCGCCCCTGCGCCGGCCAACAATCTCATTACCTGCGCCTGCGGCATCCCGCATCCCATCGCCAAGGCATGACGCGTTCGGCGGGACATTGATCATGAATCGGCCGGCGATTCTTTTCTGGTGCAGCATCATCGCAATCCTTTGCGTTGCGCAACAGACCTGGGGCGGTGATTCGATTACCGTCACGAACGGCGGGTCGGGCGCGACCAATCGGTTTTCGATGCTCTCGCGATCCGCGACCGGGCCGCGGGATTATCCATTGTCCGATCTGGGTGTCCTGCATCTGACTGTGCCGCTTGGCTGGCGGGATTCGACCGAAAAACAGACGGCCCAGGATACGGCTGTCGACGTGTTGAAGTTTGTTCCCAGCGGCGACACCAATTTTGTGCTGCTGGTGCAGGCGATTCACATGAAGCCGGGCGAGGCGGAGACTTTTAACATCAAGGGTACGCTCGCGCTGGTGGCGCAGCGGGAGCTTGGCAATTCCGTGGAAATGCAACCCGAGATTCACGATTTTCGCGGAGTGCAGGCGTCCGGCTCCTACGAGGATCTGGAAGACCAGAATCCCAAGCCGGGCGAGTACCGCTATTTGACGCTGGGCTACGCTTCGATGCCGCGCCTGGTGCTGTACTTCCGCATTATTTCCCATCACCGCGTCGAATCGCAACAGGCTGAGGCGCTGGAGGTGATCAAGTCTGCGCGGATCAGCCTGGCTCAATAAGCGGCGCCCCTGCGGGCGGAAAGCGATTCCAAGCAGCACCCACCCGGCAGGAATCTCATCGGGACTGCGCCCGGCTGTGGCGTGGTTGCAGGAGAGACCTGCCCTAACGGGCGCGGGACGATCCACCCGCACGGGGGCGTAATTCCTCAGTTAACTCGACGTCCGAGTGAGTGGACGTTTGGGGAAAAGGAGGTCTGAATGAAACGAGGAGTCTTATTGATATGTATTCCGTTGTCCCTGCTCGCCGCGAAATTGTCCGCCCAAATGGCCACCGACACGAACCAGGCGCCGCAGACGGTGGTGTTTTCCCAAATGACGACTGCGGAAGCGACGGTGCAGAGCATCAATCACGAGAAGCGGACGGCAGTTTTGAAGGGCGACGATGGCGAGACGTTCAACTTCAAGGCCACACCGGACATGACGAACTTCGACCAGGTAAAGAAGGGCGACAGGGTGAAGGTGCAGTATTACGAATCCACGGCGCTGTCGCTCGCGAAGCCCGGGGAGGAAGTAACGAGCGGGCAACAACAGCAGGTCTGGGCGCAGCCGGCGCAGGGGGAACAGGGACCGAGCCGGACGATGGTGGATACGACGCGGATCGTGGCGACGGTGGAACAGATTGACCGGGAGCACCGGATCGTGGCGCTGAAGGGACCGCAAGGGAACACGGTCCACGTGAAGGTGGATCCAAGCATGCAGGGTTTTGACCGGCTGAAGGAGGGCGACCGGGTGGTGGCGACATTCACGGACGCGCTGGGAGTTTCCGTAATGCGTGAATAATTGAACTGAGAAGAAAGCATATTTATGAAACCAAGACACAACTTCATGTTCGCCACAGGCGTGGAGAACAGCATACCAACAATCCAGAACGGCAAGGTCCGCGTGGATGAGATGGAGTCCTGCGGACATTACAAGCAATGGAGCACGGACTTCGACAAGGTGCAGGAACTCGGCATCCAGTTCCTGCGTTACGGCCCGCCGCTGCACAAAGCCTATCTGGGGCCGGACAAGTATGATTGGTCCTTTTCGGACACGGTATTCCCTGATTTGAAGAAGCGGGGAATCATTCCGATTGTGGACTTGTGCCACTTCGGCGTGCCGGATTGGATCGGGAATTTTCAGAACCCGGATTTTCCGCAGTTGTTCGAGAAATACGCGGCGGCGTTCGCGCAACGTTATCCGTGGGTGCAGCTCTACACACCGGTCAATGAGATGTACGTCTGCACACTGTTCTCGGCCAATTACGGCTGGTGGAATGAACAGATGAAGACCGAGCGGGCGACGGTCACCGCGTTGAAACACATTGTGAAGGCGAATGTGCTGGCCATGAAGGCCATTCTGGAGCATCGGCCGGACGCCATTTTCATCCAGAGCGAATCTTCTGAATACTTTCATCCCGTCAATCCGTCGGCGATTGGGCAGGCGACCCGGAAGAACAATGGGCGCTTCCTGACCCTGGACCTGAATTACGGGCATCAACTTGGCTCCGAGGCATACCAATGGCTGATGGACAACGGCATGACGCGCGAGGAATACAAATTTTTCCTCAGCAACAACTTCAAGCGCTCCTGCATCATGGGTAATGACTATTACGTCACCAACGAGCACAAGGTGGAACCTGATGGCACCACGGGGCCCTCGGGGGAAATCTTCGGCTACGGCGAGATCACGCGCCAATACTTCGACCGCTACACGCTGCCGGTGATGCACACCGAAACCAACCTGAACCAGGGTCCGCAGGGAGACGAGGCAGCCTACTGGCTGCACAAGCAATGGGCCAACATCCTGCAGGCGCGCGCTCGCAAGGTGCCCATTGTGGGTTTCACCTGGTATTCAATCACCGACCAGGTTGACTGGGACACGGCGTTGCGCGAGAAGAACGGAAATGTAAACCCGGTGGGGCTGTTCGACCTGAACCGGAACATCCGCCCGGTCGGCAAGGCGTATCAAAAGCTGATCAAGGACTGGAGCGAGGTGCTGCCCACCAACAGCGTCTGCCTGCAGGTGCCGATCGCCGACTTCAGCACGGCGGCGTAGCCGGGAAAATTGCATTCATAGCTGGCGGCCGGACCTGGCCGCGCTGGTTTCAAACTCCGCGACCGGCGCGGCCTCCGGCTTTGCCGTTTTTGGGCTCAAAGATTCCGATGAACACGGGAGTCCCCTGCCCCAGCCTCATCACTTGAAGAAGATGGGCGGGACTTTGGGCTGTACATATGATGCCATCGCGGCCAGCAATGTCCCGATGGCTTCCCCAGCCAGCCAGGAGTCGGTTTCCCGAAAAGAGACGTTCACTAAAAAGTGCAAACCTCGGCGGCGACTGAATACAAAATTGCCTGCGGTCCGTTGTAGAAATGGACGGCAGGCAAATCGAGGGAAAGAAGCTGAGCAAACGTGCTATGGAACTGCCGGGGCGTTGAATGGCTGGGCGAGGCCGAATTCGAGCGTCGCGCCCGGCTGCACGTCCACTTCGTCGCCCTTGCGGACGACTCCCGCCGCAGCGCCAATGGCAGCGCCTTTCGCGGCTCCTTCACCGCCGCCCGCGATCGCTCCGATGGCTGCGCCTCCAGCCGCGCGCCGCCCGGTCCTGCGGCCTTCAGCCTGACCGCTCAAGGCGACAGGGTCGGTGGCTATCGGCCTGGAACCGCTGGGAAGACCGATATCCGTCAGCACCAGCGACAGCCCCGACTGGCCGGCGAGCCGCCCGGCTTGCTGCGACTGGGCAATCTGTCCGGAAACCACCGTGCCGGCGGGAGCGACTCTCACACCGTTCACCACGAGGTCCATCAACAGCGTGCCGCTGAATTTGGTGCCCGGCGGCTGAGATGAAGTGATGCCCCCAGTCATCCGCACCTGCAACGGGGTGCCCGCGGGGACTGTAACCTGGGCCGGTTGGCCGGTCGCGGCGCCCATTCCTGTGGACGTGGCGCCGCCGGTTGCCCCGGCCGCACCCGTGGCGGCAGCGCCTCCGCTGCCAATGTTCAACGCCTGGATGTTCGATCGTTCGAACACCCTGGTTCCGGTCCCGGTTTGGAAGCTGATTGTCTGGTCGTTGCCACCCACAACTTTTCCTTGATAGACCTCGCCGGACTTCAGCTCGAGCGTGTCGGCCATCAACGCGCCTGACAGCATGGCCACCGCCCCCGCAGCAAGATAGAATCGAATTTTCATAGAATATTCTCCTGACTCAACTAAAGGCTCCCAAGCCACCATCGCAAGTGGCGTGTTCGGCAGGCGCCAATGCATGGAGTCACCCGCGCGCTGCATGGGGTGCGCGCCGGAGCTTGCTTTACACCCGCCTTCTCCCTGCCGCGATGATGGGGGGTATTACTCATATCATCGGATGCGCGTGAGGCGGTACCCTGATTTGCATACTCGCGGACTGCGGGGTGATGGAATTGGCGCAGGGTCGAACTGCTCGTTTTACCAGGGACATGAAAGCAACAGTGGAATGGCACACGGAAGCGGGAAGGGAAACACGGTGAACGGATCTTCGCGAGCCTCCGACCTTTCCGCTGAACTTCCGCGCGCGACATTCGGCGATCTTGTGGCCCGGCGCTGGCTGACTCTGGACGCGGGAGCGTTGTGCGCGTCGGCTCGGGCGCGAACCGGGCTCCAGCACTTCGGCAATCCGGGGATTGAAATGCCGCTTTCCGTGCTGGTGGATGGCCTGCAACAGGAATCGAACCTGCACCTGCTCGGCCGTTTCCTGGCGCGCAATTATCTTCTGGACCTGCTCACGAACCGGTTGCTGCTCACGCGGGCGTGGCGCGAAGCGGCGGCTGAACCCCAGCCCGTCAAGCGGCCCATTTTCATCACCGGCATGCCGCGCAGTGGATCGTCGTTTCTGCACGACCTGATGGCGGAGGATCCGGAGAGCCGCGCGCCGCAAGTCTGGGAGGTGATGTTTCCCTCGGCGTCGGGCCCGCGTCCGGAGGCGGACAAGCGCCGGCGAATCGCGAAGGCGGCGCGGCAGCTCTGGTGGTTCCGACGCATTTCGCCGCACGCGGATTCGCTGCATCCCGTGCGCGCCACGATGCCGCAGGAGTGCGTGGCTATTCATGCCTACGCGATGCTGTCGCGCGAGTTCCCGACGATTTTCCGCGTGCCGCGTTACGAGGAATATCTGGAGGTCACGGACTTCACGCCGGCTTATCACTGGCAGAAGCGCTTTCTGCAGCACCTGCAAGGCGGCCAGTCCGCGCGCTGGGTATTGAAAGCGCCCGACCACGCCTACAGTCTCGAGGCGCTGTTCGCCGTTTTTCCGGATGCGGTGATCATCCAGACGCACCGCAATCCCCAGGAGGTGCTGAAGTCCTCCGTCCAGCTCACGGAGGTGTTGCGGCGGACGTTTGCCCGGCCGGAGCGCAGGGACCAGCTCGGCGCGCGGGAGGTTTCGCTGCTGGTGGACGCCATGACGCGCATCAACCTGTTTCGCGACGCCCATCCCGAGCTGGCCGACCGGTTCATCGATCTCAAGTATCAGCAGATCGTTTCCGATCCGGTGGGCACGATCTCCAGGGTTTACCGGCAATTGGGGCTGGAGCTTTCAACGACCGCGGCGGCGCGCATGGAGAACCTGGCGTCGCATCGCGGCCGTTACGAGTCGCGCCGGCCGAATTCCACGCTGGCGGATTTCGGGATTGACCCGGCGGAAATCGCGGAGCGGTTCGGCGGATATTGCGAGCGTTTCAAAATTCGCCGGCACTTGATCAGCGCCCGCGGCGCGGTACACGGGAGATGATTTTTCAGCGCCATGAAGAGATTGAATGAGTGCATCATGGCGCTGGGCCTGGTGCTGCTGGTGGTACTCGTCTGGCGCATCGGATTCGGACGAATCTGGGATGCGCTGTCGTCGCTGAATTGGAGGCTGATCCCGCTGGTTGCGGCGATCGGCGTTTCCGAATTCGTTCATGTGATCGCGTGGCGCCATTGCCTCACCGAACACTTTCGGACGATCTCGCTAGCGCGGCTGTTTGGGATCAGCATGAGCGGCTATGCGATCAATTATCTGACGCCCACCGCTTCGCTGGGCGGCGACATGACCAAGGCGCTGCAGTTATCGTCGCGCGGCGGCATGGCGGAAGCGGTCGCGGCGGTGCTCATCAACAAGCTCTCGTTCGCCATCGCGCACATGCTGTTGGTGTTCGCGGGCTGCATCTGGGTGCTGGAGCAATTAACCCTGCCCCGCTCGCTGCTGATTCCGCTCCTGATCAGCGCCGGGGCATTGGGCATCGGAATCGTCACGTTCCTCATTCTGCAAAAGCGGGGAAAACTAGGGGCGCTGCTGCGTTGGATGGCCGAGCGCTCGGCCGCCGGGCCGGTGCTGCAAAAAAGGGAACAGGCGATCAACCGCGTGGACGAATCGCTCAGGACTTTTTATCGCACTCGTTCATTCGACTTCGCCCTTTCGGTCGCGTGGCATCTCCTCGGTTATGCTGTCGGAATCCTGCAGACCTGGTATCTGCTCATGCTCACCGGCCGTCCCGACCTGCTCGCGGCGGTGGGCGTCTGGTTCCTGGGAATCTGGTTTGAGTTCCTGACGTTTGCGGTCCCGTTGAATCTCGGGACGCTGGAAGCCGGCTCGATGATTGCGTTCGGCGCCGTCGGCCGCAGCGCCGCGACGGGGATGGCCTACGGCATCGGTATCAGGCTGGCGCAATTATTCTGGGCGGGGTTTGGATTGGCGATTTATCTGTGGCGGCCGAGGCGCGAGGAGAAACAGAACAATGTGCCGGTGAACGGGCATGAGTTCCCCAACGGGGTTGCGCCGTCGAAGGAAGCTGACAAAGGGGAGGCGGCGACGCTTAGGACACGGCGGTTGGGGATGTGAATGGGAAATGCGGAGTGCGGAATGTGGAATGTGGAATGGGAAGGTGAAGGCAGGAGTCAGAATCCCAGAATGGGCGAGAAGGGCGAATTCTTAAACCACGGATTGAGTGGGGAAAATGCGAGTCCCGATAAACGGCATCGGGACGCTACGCGGATGGAGGATGGGGGATGGCGGGAGTGCGGAGATTCCGGCGAGTTCCATCGAGCGGTGCGGGATTCTGTCTGGCATCCCTTCGGGATGCTTGTCCTTTTCGGATTGTCACCGGTGGTGTCGTCGCGAAAACGCTCCTAACCACCGGCTAGTCTCTGGCAACCTTTCGGGTTGCGTGCCCTTTCGGGTTGTTACCGGTGGTGTCGTCGCGAGAACGCTCCTAACCGAGCGGCTAGTCTCTGGCAACCTTTCAGGTTGTAATGGCCGAAGGCGGTTACGGCCGAGACGGTGTGGCTTGCGGCGGCTGATCCCGCCAGCGCGGGACACAGCCGCGCTATCCCGGGGAGAAATTATTACGCGCGGTAGGCGTCCAGGTATTTTTTGGCGGGATCGGGCATGGGGGTTTTGTGGTATTGGGAGAAGCGAATCTCGTTCTCGAGCCAGAAGCGGCAGAGGAAGGCTTCGAAGGATTCTTCCACGAAGACGAGGTCGGCGGGGTCCGGAGGTTCGTCGTTCCAGTCCTCTTCAGCGGCGCCGTAAAAGCCGGAGGAGGCGACGACGGCGTGATTGGCGCCGTGGGCGGTAATGAACAGGTACCAGAAGATGCAGCTTTGGGAGTCGGCGAGGAAACGGAGCAGCCAGCCATCGCCGATGGGCGACGGCACGAGCGCCGGGCAGAGGTCGAGGAAGCAATCGGTGACGGACCTGATCTTTTGGTGCAACGCGGGAGTTTCCATGAAGCGAACGAGCGGGCCGGGCAAGCCGATGCCGGATTGAGTGACGGAGGATTTCAGTGCCGCCAGGGCGTCTTGATTCTCGCCGGGTTTCTCTTCGCCGATATTGGATTTGTGGGAGGGCGCGCCGGCGAGCCAGTGGAAGTCGCCGCGCAGTTCTTCGAAGGGGAGGCGCGGCAGCCGGGCGAATTTGTATCGGCCGTAGGTGCCGACGTAAGGGCGGTCGGGGACGTCCTTGATTTCGGTGCCCCACCAATGGGCGGGGAATGGTGATTGGTCAGCGCGCATGGTTTTTCGATGCTCGCGCGATGATTTTTCGTAAGTTATTCCAATTCAAGAGAATTCTGGTTGTCCGTACTTTTCTGGATTGGACGGTTGTTGTCCTACCCCGGGGCAGGATGGGCGCCTGAAAAATGAAGATGACGATGGATGCGGGATGGGGAGGTTTGAAGCTCCAAGCTCACAAGATCCAAGATCCAGAGAAATTCCAAAATTCAAGATTCAACCGGAACGGGAGGTTTGGCGATTGGACGAATGCGCAGGGCGGGCGGACGTTGCTGCGGCTGGTCCTACGGACACAGTCGCGCTCCGGGAAATGTGCGGTATGGATGCGAAAGGTGCGCGGTATGGTGGTGAAAGAGGTGTGAGAGTGAACCCGGCCTTGAGAGGGCGTCAAATGGGAGGTTTCACGGCCCAATCATTGGGAAGATGTACGGATGGGCGCTGCGGCGGGACCGGACTTGTTTTTTCAGATTCAACATCCTACACTGACGTTATGAAGAATGATGTCGTTCCGGTGCAGATTCGCGGAATATTGCCCGCCAACAGCGGCTGCGCCCTCTTCATAGGAAACGATGACAAGGTGTTTGTCATCAATGTCGAGCCCGCGATGGGGCAGATCATCCGGATGTTCCTGAGTGAAGCCCCCAAGGAACGGCCGCTGACGCACGATTTGATCGCGCACATTCTCAAGGGTTTCAACATCACGGTGGAACGCGTGATCATCACGGAATTGAAAAACTCCACCTACTACGCGCGGCTGATTTTGAATCAGCACAACGAACTCGCGCGAAAGATCGTGGAGATCGACGCGCGGCCGAGCGATTGCCTGGCGCTGGCGACGGCGCAGAAGCGGCCGATTTACGTCTCGATTCCCCTTTTCGAACAGGTCGAGGACATGACCGAGGTGCTCGATCGCATCAACGAAAACGGCGGCGAACTGGAATAGCCCCGATCTCCGCATGCCTCCGTCCCCCAAAGCCACCCCTCCCCTGGTGTTGGTCTGTGGCGACGACGATTTTGCCGTCCAGCAGCGCGCGAAGGAACTTTACGTCCGCTGGTGCGAGGAATTGGGCGGAATGGATCACGAGACGATCGACGCGAGCGTGTCGAACAGCGGCGATGCGTTGAAGGCGATCGGGCGGTTGCGGGAGTCGCTGCAGACGCTGCCGTTTTTCGGAACCGGCAAGGCGGTGTGGTTCAAGAATTGCAATTTCCTCGGGGACGAGAGGACGGCGTCGTCGCAGGCGGTGACGGAGGCGCTCGGGGACCTGGCGCAGGAGTTGAAGGATTTCGCGTGGGGCAGCGTGCGGTTGTTGATCACGGCGGGCAAGGTGGACAAGCGGAAGGCGTTCTACAAGGTGATCGACAAACTGGGGGCGGTGGAGAGCTTTGCGGGGTTGTCGGTGGACGATCGCGACTGGGCGATGCAGGCGGAGACGCTGGCGCGGCAGGCGTTGCGGGAGCGGCGGAAGGAGATTTCGGACGAGGCGCTGGCGGAATTGGTGGCGAGCGTGGGTCCGAACGCGCGGCAGCTTAACAACGAGGTGGAGAAACTGTCGTTGTACGTGGGCGGGCGGAAGGAGATCGAGGTGGGGGATGTGGCGGCGATTTGCACGCGGAACAAGACGGCGCGCGCGTTTGCGCTGGGCGACGCGCTGGGCGACCGCGATCTGCCGCGGTTGCTGCGGACGCTCGACGAGGAGTTGTGGGAGATGCAGTTCGACAGCGCGAAGTCGGAGATCGGGCTGCTGTATGGATTGATCGGCAAGGTGCGCGCGATGATTTTGCTGAAGGAAATGCTGCGCGAAGGCTGGATCAAGCCGGACTCGGATTATCCGCGGTTCAAGTCGCAGCTTGAACGGGTGCCGGCGGCGAAGATGCCTGAGGACAAGCGGTTCAATCCGTTGTCGCTGAATCCGTATGTGCTGTTCAAGGCGCTGCCGCAGGCGCGGCGTTACAGCCTGGCGGAACTGGTGGAGGCGATGGACCTGCTGCTCAAGTGCAACCAGCGGCTGATCTCGAGTTCGCTGGACGAGGCGTTGATCCTGCAACAGACATTGGTGCAGATCGCCGGGCAACCGGCGAAGCCGGCGGCGCGGAACTGAGGAAAGTTGATCCGTAAAATCGCGGCGAAAAGCGATGCCCGCCTTGACTCCGCCGCGCAGGGCTTTCATATTCTTGAGATTGTTTTTATGAGCACACCGTCCGCGAGATTGCTGGTGTTTGTTTCCGGGCAACTTGCCTGCGTGAAGATCGTGGGGCGGGCGAATTTCACGTCCAGCGTCGACTTCAAGACGCTGCTGAGCGAATTGATCGAGAAGGGTTACACCTGCTTCGTGCTGGACCTGGCGGAATGCATTTTGATGGACAGCACGTTCCTGGGCGTGCTGGCGGGGTTCGGATTGAAATTGTCGGGCGGAGCGAATGGGAATGATTCGTCGAAGGGAATCGAACTGCTGAATCCGAACCCGCGCATCTCGGAGTTGCTGGAGAACCTGGGCGTGCTGCATTTGTTCAAGGTTGTCTCCGGGCCGGCGAGCATTCCCGGCGAAGAGCAGGCGCGCCCGCGCGATCCCGGCGCGGCACCGAGCCACGAGGAAGTGACCCGCACATGCCTCGAGGCGCATCGCACCCTCATGGAGATTTCTCCCGCGAACGTTCCGAAGTTCAAGGACGTGGCCCAGTTTCTGGCCGAGGACCTGCGCAAGAGTAAAACGGGCGCGTGAGCCCGGCCCAGGGTTATGCCGGCACGCGAGTTCTTCTTCACGCCCGGCTCCCTCGGCGTGCCCACGGGCGTGTGGGCGTCGGCGGTGCTGCTGAGCGGTGCGGCAATCGTGATGCTCGCCACGCGCCTGCGCCGCGAGCGGCGGAGGGTTCGCGCGTTGTCCACACAGATCGAACTGCTGTCGCAGCGGCGTCGCGTCATCTTCGATTTTCTGCACGATCTCGGCGAGGCGTTCACCGAGGGCATCAGCGTCGATGAATTGCTGCGGATGATTGCAACCTTCTCGGTGCAGACCACGCAGGCCAGCGCCGGCGCGGTGTTTCTGCTCGACCAGGACAAGGCACACCTGCAGGCGGAGGTGGTGATCGGGCCGTTCCCGCCGCCGTTGCGCGCACCGGAACTGGAGGGCAAAGCGAACATCCCGCCGCGGCAACTGGAGCAGATCGTGCGATCGCAGACGATCCCGATGGGTGAGGGACTGATCGGCGAGGTGGCGCAAAGCGGCAAGCCGGTGTTGATCCAGGACGGGCTCAAGGACCCGCGATTGGTCCAGCACGAGGACCCGGCGCTGCAAACGCGCACGGCGATTTTCATTCCGCTGAAGTTCAAGGACGAGGTGCTGGGCGTCATGGCCGTGGTGAACAAGCAACCGGGCGAGTTCGCGCCGTTCTTCAACGCGAACGACCTGTTCCTGCTGGATTCGCTGGCGGATCACGCGGCGATCTCGCTCTACAACACCACGCTGTACACCCTCGAGGCGGAGCAGAAGCAGCTCGACAGCGACTTGCGCGTGGCGAGCGACATCCAGCGGATGTTGCTGCCGGACCGGGCACCGGTGTTGCGGAATTTCCAGATCACGGGACGCAACGTCCCGGCGCAGCGGGTGGGAGGCGATTACTACGATTTTCTGCCGCTGGGCGAAACGCATCTTGGCGTGGTGATCGCGGACGTTTCGGGCAAGGCGATTCCCGGCGCGTTGATCATGACGTTGTGCCGCTCGGCATTCCGCGCGCAAACGGGCTTTCTTCCCGCCGAGGTGCTGCGCCGCGTGAACCAGGCGCTGCTGCCGGACCTGCGCGAGGACATGTTCGTGACCATTCTTTACGGAATACTGGACGCGGGCGACCGGTCGTTCCGTTTGGTGCGCGCGGGGCACGATCCGGCGTTGTGGTATCGCGCGCAGACGGGCCAGGTGGAGATTGTGCGGCCCCGCGGTGTGGCGGTGGGGTTGGCGCGGGCGGATGAGTTCGCGGCGCGCCTGGAGGAGCGGCAACTGGAACTGGCGCCCGGGGATATTGTGGTGCTTTACACGGATGGAATTACCGAAAGCGTCAACACCGCCGACACGGAATTCGGCCGGGAACAATTGATGGAGGCGATCCGGGAGAACGCGGCGGGCAGCGCGGAGCAGATTGCGCAGGCGGTGTTCGACCGGCTGCGGATTTTCACCGGGGACGCGCCGCCGGCAGATGATCGAACTTTGATTGTCATCAAGGCCACTTGATGTTATAAACGAGACAAGCCCGCGCCGCGCCCGGGAACTTCACGGGGTTGAAGGAGCCAGGCGGCGAGCGCAAGGGCGGTTCACCGGAATCTTGAATCATGAAACCGCGTGTGCTGGCCATTTACGTTGTGTTGCTGGTCGTGTCCTTCCTTTTTCTGGCGATCCTCTGGCACTGGCAGATGGCGGGGAATTATTTTGTGTCGGGCACGCGGGGCATCATCCTTGATTTCCTTCCTCCGTTTGCAAATCCCGGCGTGCAGGGGGAGTTTTTCGTGCAACCCCCGCGCGTGATCTACACGATCTGGGCGGTGTACATGCTGGGACTTTTCCTGCTGCCGGCCGGAGCCACCTGGGCGCTCCTGCGGCTGTATGAAAAGGACCTCGGCCGCTATTGGTAGGCCCGGCGTGCTGTCCTACGTCCCGGAGGGCGAGGCCATCACAAATTCCTCGAGATTCCTCACCATCTCCAGCAATATCTCGTGCTGCGCGGACTTCGAGTAGAAGGCGGCGGCGCCCAATTCCTTCACCCTTTGAATGTCCTGGGCGAGCGCGGAGCCGGAGATAATCACGGTTTTCATTCCGGGGACCTGATGCGTGTGCAGCCACTCGAGCACCGCGGTGCCGCTGAGCCGCGGCATGATCAGGTCCATCATCAAAACGTCCGGCATCGGCCACAACTGGCGGTCGGCGTATTGCCCCTGCCCTGTCAGATACGCGATGATCTCCTCGCCGTTTCGCACGGAGCCAACGACGGTGAAACGCCTGGACTGCCGCAATGCGCGCTCAATGAAAAAGCTGTCATCTTCCGAATCGTCCGCGATGAGGACGAAGTATTTTCGCTCCGGTGTTGTCAACACGCGCGAGACTCATATTGTAGGACAAAAAGGAGCGTCAAGCCCTTTCGAAAAAATTATCGCGAAGAGTTAATTTAAACTTAGATGTAACTTTGGCATGATCGCCGGGATCACAAATCCGTCCTCAAGCGTACGGATGATATGACCGCAGGTTCCATTCCTCGACCAGTTCGCGCGGTATTTCCTCAAGAAATCGCGAGGGCTGCTGCATCGCGTCACCTCCTGAACCGGGAAGCATCCGCACCATCGGATAGCTGAGGTAAAGCTCGTTGCGCGCCCGTGTGACCGCCACGTAAAACAAACGCCGCTCCTCCTCATCCCCGCCGGGCACGTCAAGCGAACGCGCGGACGGAAACAAACCATCACACAGCATGATCACAAACACCACGTCGAATTCGAGCCCCTTGGCCTGGTGAATCGTCGAGAGCCGGACAGTTTCATTGTCATCGGGGCGCGGCTGGTCTGATTCAGCCTCGAGATTGGTGAGCAGCGCGAGCTGGGACAGGAATTCCTCGGTGTTCTGGAACTGGCGGGCGAACACGGCGAGTTGCTCCAGGTCATCCAGCCGGATCGCATAATTCGGATACTCCTCCTGGAGATGCTCTTCGTAACCGGCCTCGATCACCAGCTTGATCATGCCGGAGGGGTTGCCCCGCAGCGCAGGATCGGACAACTGCGAGATCGTGGCCGTGAACTGGGCCCAGGCCACCTGCGCTTTTTTCGGCACCGCATCGCTGCCTGCTTGCAACACGGCGGCCAGCGACTTTTTATCGGCGTCATCCGCGCCCGCAGCGTTGCGCGCTTCCCAATCCACCTGGAACCTGGCCCACAACTTCTCCGCGCCCTTCCCGCCAATGCCGGGCAGCAGTTGGACCATGCGCTTGAACGCCAGTTCATCGCGCGGGTTGATGACGAACTTCAGGTAAGCCGCCACGTCCTTGATGTGAGCCTGCTCGAAAAAGCGAATGCCGCTGGTGATGCTGAAGGGGATGTTGCGCCGGGTCAGTTCGAGCTGCAACTCCAGCGCATGGAAATGCGAGCGATAGAGGACGGCGATGTTCCGCAGTTCCACACCCTCTTCGCGCAATTCGAGCATGCGTTGTGCCACGAACGCCGCCTGTTCCGCCGATGTCATGCACGAGACGAGCGCCGGTTTCTCGCCGGCGGGGCGGGCGGGCGTCAGGCACTTGGTAAACTGCATCGTGTTTGCGGCGATCACCGCGTTCGCCACGTCCAGCACCTGCGGGGTGCTCCGGTAGTTGGTCTCGATGCGAAACACCTTCGCGTTGGCGTGCCGTTCGGGAAATTTGAGAATGTTCGTGAAATCGGCGCCCCGCCACGAATAGATGCTTTGCGCGTCGTCGCCGACCACCATCACGTTGTGATGCCGCGCGGCGAGCAGGTCGATCAAATCGCCCTGCAAACGGTTCGTGTCCTGATACTCGTCCACCAGAATGAACTGAAACCGCCGCTGATAATGTTCACAGAGATCGGCGTGCTCCTTCAAAAGCCGAAGCCAGAGCACCAGGAGATCGTCGAAATCCATGGCGTTGGCGGCGAGCTTGCGCGCGGCATAACTCTTTTGCAAATCCGCGATGTCCGAGACCAGCGAAGAGAAGTACGGATAGTGCTGGTCGAGGACCTCGTTGAGCGTGCGGCCGGTATTGACCCCGAGCGAAAAAATGTCGCCGAGGACTTCCGCCTTGGGAAACCGGGTTTTCTTGACGTCAATGTTGGACTGGCCGAGGCAGGCGTCAATCATATCCTCCGCGTCCTCGCGGTCCATGATCGTGAAATCGCGTTGAAACCCGAGCCGTTCCGCATGCGCGCGAAGGATGCGATTGCCGATTGAATGGAAGGTCCCGCCCCACAGCGAGGGAAGGTCCTGTCCCAGCAGATCGCCCACACGGCGCATCATCTCCTTCGCCGCCTTGTTGGTGAAGGTGAGCAACAGGATGCGGTCGGCGGGTATCCCCTGCTCCAGGAGAAAGCCCACGCGGTAGGTCAGCGTGCGGGTCTTGCCCGAGCCCGCCCCCGCGATGACCAGGGATGGCCCGGGCGGCGCCGTCACCGCGGCATACTGCTGCTCATTCAGTTCCTTTGCATAATCCACATGCAATTGAACCGGCGGCTGGAATGGTTGCAGGACGTAGTCGCGCGACACGCCCGAAAGGTACGCCAAAACGAGAAACGCAAAAGGTAAAAAACAATCCGGGTGGCAGGTGCTCAGGGGAATTGAAGGATTAGGGTGCTCCCCAGGGGAGTGCACGCTGCCACCCAGATCAAACTACGGGTAGAAGCTGCCACACGCCGCCGCGGCTGGCTGCACGCCTTTTGGCATTTTCGCAGCACATTTTGGTGCGGAATCAGGCAGTCCCTGGTCCGAAGAGCGGCCGATGGGAAGCTAGGATTGGGCTGCGGCGGTGTGCCCGGCGTTTGTGTCCTGGCCCAATTGCCTGCGTAAACGATCCATGTTGGCCTCGATGCGCTGCCAATACGGATTTGGCCCTGAGGGATACGGCTGATTGAGGAAACGATGGATGCTGCCGAAATCCTCGATGAGTTTGGGGCGCACATAACCCTCCCAAAAGGCGGGAGTCTTGCGCATCAAATCGTCGGCACTGCTGAACATCGAAATCATGTCGGACTTGCCGTATTCATGGCGCGCGGCTTCGGCGAACTCGCTATAAAGCACGGGCAGCTTGTCCACGTAATCCTCGGCCGCCATCTGGCCCAGAAGATCGGAGGCGCCGAGCGCGAAGCCGACAACCTTCTCGAGTTCGCTCTCGAACGGAATGCTATTCAGCGGAGCATTCACACCGGTGCAGGAAATCATGTGTTGAACCGCGCGAATGTCCTCGGGCGTGAAACCCTTCCTTGCCAGAAATTCCGACGCAAAGGACGCGCTCCGGTCCACGTGTATCACGGTATACTTCGCACCGGTGCCCTGGGTATCGTCGCGGCGCTTGAGATAGCCGGTGTCATGAAAGAGAATGGCGACGAGCCCGAGCTGGAACATTTTTTCCGTCAGGACGGGCTGCACCCCGGCGTGATGCCGCCCTTTCAGCAGCCGGATCATGCAGAGTGTACCCTGGAGCGTGTGTTCCAAATCGTGATAACTGGCGTCGATCGCTTGATAACCGTCGCATCGCCCATTGAAGCATTCCACCGCCCAACCGAACGCCCGCGGGACAAATGTGGAATCCGCTCCCGGAAACATGGAAAGAGAGGCCGCTTGTACTTCCTTTTCGACCGCCGCAGGGTCTTTGGTCACGACCAGAGGGTGCATCAACCGAAATGTAGCGCGGGAAGGGGAAATTGCACGCTTTTTTCCGCCCTTTCGGGGTGCGCCAAATGAATTTTGGTGTTACGAGTAATCCTGTGTTTGACGCACGAGACAATCTGAACGGGACAGACGCCGCCATCCAGATCCATGGCGCGCGCGAGCACAATCTCAAGAACCTCTCGCTGGCGATCCCCCGCAACCAGTTCGTCGTGGTCACCGGCGTGAGCGGCTCCGGCAAGAGCACGCTGGCGTTCGATCTTCTGTTCGCCGAAGGCCAGCGGCGTTTTCTCGATTCGATGAACGTTTACGCGCGGCAGTTTGTCGAGCAACTGGCGCGGCCGGACGTGGATTTGATCACGGGCATCCCGCCCACCGTGAGCATTGAGCAACGCAACAGCCGCGGCGGCGGCAAAAGCACGGTTGCCACGGTCACGGAAATCTATCATTTCGTGCGCCTGCTCTTTGCCCGGCTGGGAACGCAGTTCTGTCCCGATTGCGAGTTGCCGGTGGAAGCACAGACACGCGACGAGCTTGGGCGCCGACTGCAGGCTGAACTCAAGCGCCGCGGCGACCTGCTCCTGCTCGGTCCCGTGGTCCGCAATCGCAAGGGCTTCCACACCGACGTCGCAGAGTGGGCGGCGAAACATGGCTACGAAGAGGTCCGCGCCGATGGCAAAATGCACAAGACCAGCCAGCGACTGCGGTTGGACCGGTTTCGCGAGCACGACGTGGAAATAGTTGTCGGGGTGCTCGAACGCAAGCCGTCGAAAAGCGCGCGCTCAGGCCAGTTGCTGGTGGACGAGGCGCTCAAGCTGGGACGCGGCACCCTGTTCGCGCTCGACAATCATGGCCAGTTGACGGTGCACTCCACCGAACGGGCCTGTCCCAAGTGCGGACGTTCCTTCGGCCCGCTGGATCCGAAAATGTTCAGCTACAATTCCGCGCAGGGCTGGTGCCCGAAATGCCGCGGGTTTGGCGAACTGTTCTATCTGCCGGACGTTGACCGCGGCGCGCGCGCGGACGCCATCGAGGAATCCTGGTACGAATGGCAGGAGGGAAACCGGGAGATTTGCCCGGATTGCCACGGCTCGCGCCTGAATCCAATCGCGCGGGCCGTCCGTCTCGTTGCGGGAACGAAGAAGGCGCCCACCGTGGACTCAATCGCCAGCATGTCGGTGGAGGAAGGGCGGGCGTTCTTTCAGAAGCTCCATTTCAAGGACCGCGAGGCGCTGATTGCCCGTGACATCCTGCCGGAGATCACCGAGCGGCTGAAATTCCTTTCCGAAGTCGGCCTGGGTTACCTGCAACTGGGACGCGGCGTTCCGACGCTGTCCGGCGGGGAGACACAACGCATCCGGCTGGCCGCACAATTGGGCTCGAACCTCAGCGGGGTGCTTTATGTGCTGGATGAGCCCACCATCGGCCTGCACGCGCGCGACAACGAGCATTTGCTCGCCGCGCTGCAATCGCTCAAATCCCGCGGCAACTCCGTGGTGGTGGTGGAGCACGATGAGGAAACGATGCGCCGCGCCGACCACATCATCGACCTCGGCCCGGGCGCGGGCACGCACGGCGGGAACATCGTGGCCAGCGGCACGTTGGCGGAACTGATGCGGCATCCCGAATCCATCACCGGCCAATGCCTGCGCGCCGAGAGGCAGTTCCCGTCGCGCGGACAACGGCGCCCGGTGGACAAGGACGTTCAAAAGCTGACTTTGCGCCGCGCCTCCGTTCACAATCTCAAGGATCTGACGGTGAACTTCCCGCTCAACCGCCTGGTGGTTGTGACCGGCGTCAGCGGATCGGGCAAGAGCACGTTGATCCGCGATTGTCTGTTGCCCGCCGTGGAAACGGCCATCAAGAACAGGAAGTCGCGCGCGGAGCATCCAAATCTCTCCGGCCAGCAATTGATCAACGCCGTTTACGAGGTGGACCAATCGCCCATCGGCCGCACGCCGCGTTCCATCCCGGCCACCTACGTGGGTTTCTTTGACACGATCCGCCAACTGTTCGCACAGGTGCCGGAAGCCCGACTACGCGGCTATTCGCCGAGCCGGTTTTCGTTCAACAGCGCGCAAGGCCGCTGCCCCGAGTGCGAAGGCGCGGGAACCATCAAGCTGGAAATGAATTTCCTGCCACCCGCGTTCGTGAAATGTGAGGTGTGCGACGGCTGCCGTTTCAATCCCGAGACGCTCGACATCCAGTTCAGCGGCCGGAACATCGCGCAGGTGCTCGAATTATCGGTTGAAGAGGCGATCGAGTTCTTCGCCGCGTTCCCGAAGATCAAACGCGCGTTGCAGGCCCTCTGCGATACCGGTCTGGGTTACATCAAACTTGGCCAGACCAGCCCCACGCTCAGCGGCGGCGAAGCCCAGCGCGTCAAGCTGGTGTCGCATCTCCTCACGGGGCTGAAGGATCCCGACCTGTTCGACCGCGTGGCGAAGCACAATTTGTTCATCCTCGAGGAGCCGACCATCGGCCTTCACATTGCGGATGTGCGTCGGCTCGTGGACGTGCTGCAACGGTTGGTGGACGCGGGCCATTCGGTGATCGTGATCGAGCACAACCTGGATCTCATCGCCGAGGCCGATTGGGTGATAGACCTTGGGCCGGAGGGCGGCGAAGGCGGAGGCGACATCGTGGCGGAAGGCACGCCCGAACACGTCGCGCGCAGCAAACGCTCGCACACGGGCCGGTTCCTGCGCGATTTCCTTTCCAAGGGCCTCAAGGCCCGCTCTTGACGCGGTAGTAGCGCGTCCCGCTCGCACCCGCGGTATAATCCACAATGTTCAACGGCCCTCCCGATCCGGTAAAACTCGCGACCGGTGTCCACGTCTTCAAATCCGCGGACACCATGACCGTGTAACTGACTCCGGCCACCGTGTTGAAATTGTAAGAGAATTCACCGTGGCCCAGCCATTTCGGTTGTCCGATGAAAACCCCCTGCTGGTTCACCGCCCCCTGCAGCGTGAGCGACAAAAGCTGGTCGACCGAAGCCGCCAACGAATCAGTGACCCGCACCCAGAAGTAATTGGTGCCGTTGTACCCGCCGGCGGACCCGCTCAGAAGCCCGTTCGTGCTCAGCGCAAGGTTCGGCGGAGGAGTTGCAGAACCCGGCGAAAGCGACCAGTGGTACGGCGGCGCTCCACCGATAGCGACGAGTTGGTCGCTGTAGAAGTAGCCGTTGGTGCCATTGGGCAGACTGACGGTCAGGATTTGCAGCGGACCATTGTCAGTCGTCAACGAAAGCTCCTGGTCCGCGGTCGCGGACTTCGAATCGGTGACCCGCACGGTAAAAATGTAGGTATTCACAATCGTGGGAGTGCCGGAAATGACTCCGTTGGTGTCAATGGTGATATTCGGCGGCAACATCGCCGAATGCGGGGAGAGTGACCATACATAGGGCGGTGTTCCTCCTGATGCATCCAGCGAGGTGGAATAAAAAAATCCCTCCGTGGCGTCCGGGAGTGTGGAAGTAAGCACCTGCAGCGGCGGGTTTGTGATCGTGAGCGTCAATTGTTGATCGGTGAAGTTGTTGTTGCCATCCACCACATGCACAGAGAAGTGATACACGCCGTTCGTCGTCGGCTGGCCGGATAAATCCCCCGCGGAATCCAGCGACAATCCATTGGGCAGCGGGGGCGAACCGGAGGAAAGCGAGAATGTGAAACCGCCCGAGCAACTCGACGCCCCAAGCGTGAAGTAGTAAAAGGACCCGACTTCGGCGTCCGGAAGATTGGTGGTCGTGACGGCGATCTGTCCGCAGGGCACCACGATGAAGTCCGCCACTGCCGAAGCGTTGGTAATATTCACAAAATCGTAATCCGGACAATTGAAATTTCCCCTACTTCCCAGCCCGTTCTTATCCCCGGAGCAATCGACATCCAGAGTCCAGAAGCCGCTGCACACGTTCATCGAGTAGAACCCGTTGGAATCCGTGACCGTGCTCGCCGCCGTGTAAGCAATGCCATTGGATTCCATTCCGGAGAAGATCGTGACATTGGTTATGATGCCGCCCGCCGCGTTTGTCACATGCCCGGTGATCTGATAGGGAGCCGACAGCGCCGAAAAATCCTGCCGCACCGCCTTCCCGGAAGTCAGGTTCGTTCCCCCGCCGCCAATATAGTAGCTCCAGTTCGGCATCGAAAACACGTACGGCGCAAATTGTTTTGGACTGGCCCCGGTGTCCACCTCCACATCCCAATTCGAAGGGAGCGCGCCCATGTAATAATTCCCGTTGGCGTCGCTGGTGGCATCGCCTTGATAGAGATCGTTCGTCTCCTGGCCGTAGAACCTGACGCCGGTCATCGGATGCCCCTGGCCGTCCGTGATCTTTCCGTAAAGCATGGCGCTCGCCCGGTAAACCGGCAGGCTCACCCCGGAAACACTCCCGCTGCTCGCGTTCACCCTGGGGCTGTTGTTCGGACCGACATAACCAATCGCGTCCAGCGAAACGCTCTGCGGACTGAATTTCCAGGACGTGGCGGTAACCGGAACGATGAAATTTCCGCCGCTGTCCGTGAACGTGAATGCCAGCAGGCTCCCATTCGTCGACATTACCGGCATCTCAATCCCCGGCAACCCAATCGAAGAATTCGTAGAGTCCACCAGTTTCCCCGAGATCGTCTCCGTCGCGTTCGACATGAACAGGTTCGTGCTGACACTGATCCCGTTGCTCAGGGTGAGAAAAGGAAACGAAGCATTCCCGACGAAATTGCTCTTCGTCGCAGAAAGCAGATAAGTGCCGGGCGGCATCGGGATATTGTAGTTCCCCGACGAATTCGCGATCACGCCTCCCGCAAAATTATGGTCGCCGCCCGGTGTGGACATCAGCAGCACAATGATCGAGAAGGGCACGTTCGTGTTGCTGTTCTTCACCGAACCCGAGAACGCCTGGGCGAACGGTGTGTTGGTCACATTGAAGGAATTGGTGATTGGGGCGAACCGCGACACGGGACTGGAAAGCCGGAACAAGTATTGTCCCACGAGGTGGTCGACCGAGATCTCGCCGAAATTAAGCTGAGCAGTGATGGCGCCTGCCGTCGTATTGAGGTCACCCGGGACCGCGCCATTGGTTACGCCACCGATCATCGCCACCTGGCCGTCGGTCAATTGAAAGCTCTGCGCCAGCATGTCCGACGCGTCGATGATGCCGTTGCTGTTTGCGTCTACATACTTGTCAATCTGGATGGTCTCGCCGGTATTCAGTCCGGTCATCTGCAGTGTGATGAAGCCGGTGTATTGGTTGCTGATCGCCGCCGGCGTGACGCTGAAGGTCACGGCGCGCGCCGGGCGCTCAAAAGCGAGTACACCAAGTACAAGAATGAGGAGAGCGGCAAAGCCTCTGCGGAAGCTCGGGAGTTTTTTCATGATGATGGTCAACGCACATAGGTTACGAAAACACCAACCCGACGAACGGACGGGGAAACAACAGGAACTTGGGATTTCAGAATATCCAGCCACCCTCCATGGTCAAGCTGAATCACCACCGGGCCGATTCTTTCAGCCCGGCGGATTACGGAATGAATGAGGCGAGGCGAGTCTGTGATCTGGTCATTCGAAGGCTGTCATTCGGACGCTTGCCGTCACCGATCACTTCAAAACCGGCCATCCTGAGACGAGGAATTCATATCATTCCAGTCCTCCAATCAAGTGATATCGGCGGCGAAATGCGCTCCGGCACCGGATGTGTCCTTAATTCCAAAAGGAATTGCCTGGCGCTCAAGAGCGTTTGGGAGTTTTTTGATTTTGTGCCGGAAAAAACAAAACGAGAAAAATAATCGGTGCAGCAATACGCGCCAGATAAGCCCACAAAAAATGGCGGGCGTTTTCGATCCAAGGCGCCCATTCCCATGTGACTACGGATGAATGATGACCGTTAAGGACAAAATTTTCACGGGCAAATTCCGTTTGAGTTATTGAAAGCAGCAAAGCTAAAATTATTACCAGAGCCACCAATTGAAAACGATTTTTGAGGAACCACACCAGTTTCAAAGATTGAGCGAACCATCCTCTGGCCAATGCCATTCCAATGATCAGCACCGCCGCATTCGTAGGCCAGAAACCGCTCTTTACGTATAATTCATGCAGACCGGGAAACAAATGATACAGCGCGATACCCACTGCGAAAGTGAGTGTCTGCGTCAATAGCAAAAACATTATAATTCCGAGTGCCATCCAAAAAATTCGCTCGCGCCAGGCTTTGGCCGGATCAGCTTTCACGAATTCCTCGCTGATTTGTTGCGGCTGGCCGACGCGCTTACGCGCGAGCCAGAAAGATTCCTCGTCATTCAAATCGCGCCGCTGGAATCCGGCGATGGCATCAAGCAGGTGCGTTTCCAGTTCGCGCCGGTCGTCGGACGCAAGATTGGGTTGCGCGGCCAACTCCTGCCGCCAGCCTTCAATGGCGGCGTTCAGATCGAAATGGGTTTGATTTTCCATAATTTGCCCAGGGTATTGTGAACGGCCAGCCATTGCTGGCGTTCGGTTTTGAGTGCTTTGCGCCCATCGGGACTGATGAAATAGTATTTCCGCTCGCGCCCGGTGTCGGCTTGCTTCCATTCAGAATCAATCAGGCCGTCGCGCTCCAGACGGTGCAAAACGGGATAGAGCATTCCGTCACTCCACTCGATCTGGCCGCCGCTCAACTCGCGCACTTTCTGGATGATCTCGTAGCCGTAACTTTCGCCGCCTGCCAGGATGGACAACAGCAGCGGTTTTGAAGACGCGGCCATCAAATCTTTCGTAAGCATGGCAGCTCTATACATTGCACTACAAGGTATGTCAACAGGAAAACGACGTTCGTTTGCGAGATAAAACGAGCAGAATCGGCGAGCTCAATGGCTCGCTTTCCGGTTCTGCTCGTTTTAGCTCACTGCTTACGACCGTGGAAAACACTCGATTTTCGTCACGAAGCTATCATGCTGACAGCATGATGCCGGTTTTGGATATGCAGATCGAACGGACTATTATGTTTCAATAGGCGAAGCGGTCCTCGCATAATCAAGGTTGGCCGGAAAGATGCGTGTTCAATCGACAGCGGTAATCGCTCTCGCTGCAGCGACTTTACTTTGGCCAGCCTCGGCTTTAGCTAAACGCCGTGCTCCCAACCCTGTTCCCCCTGTTATTTGGCAAGGAGTGGAGTATCGCGCCCCACTTGATGTGGAGCATGTGGGCCATGTTCAGGCATTTGAACTATCGTCCGGTCGAAAGCTTTGGGAGACCAAAGTTTATCACGTCTGGATTATGCCACTGGCTGAAGAGGATGTTCAGTGGGTGTTCATCTCGGCTATGCAAATCCAAAACGGAAAGCTCCTGGTGAGGAATGAGAACGGGAAAAGTTTCAAACTCAATCTGAAGACCGGCCGGGTCGAAGGCGCCATGAGTTATTGGATGCCAGGGTCTGTCCCATGCGGTTTACTGCTTGTGCTCGGTTTCTTTGCTTGGATCCGACATCGCAGGGCCAGCGGACACGTTATGAAGAAATCACCTCAGAATGGCCGGTTTTGATTCGACCCCGACTGGCTGGTTTTGAAGTGACCGGTGACAGGCCCGGCGGAATCGCCTGCCCGCTATTCCGTCACGATGTCCACCGTCTCTTCGCGCTTGTGCGGTGTGTCTTCCGCGGCCTCGATCTTGGCGTCCCCGTTGGAGGGCGGGACGAGCGGGACCGACCCATGATCGCTGACCGGCTCCTCGGCCTTGTGGAATTTCACGCTCACGATCTTGCTGATGCCGTGCTCCTCCATCGTCACGCCATACAGGACGTCGGCCATGCCGATCGTTCGCTTGTTGTGAGTGATGACGATGAATTGCGAGTGCGCCAGGAACCTTTGCAGCACGCGGATGAAGCGGTTGATGTTCGCCTCATCGAGCGGCGCGTCCAATTCGTCCAGCACGCAGAACGGACTCGGCTTGACCTGGTAAATCGAGAACAACAAGGACACCGCCGTCATCGTCTGCTCGCCGCCGGACAGCAGGGAAATGGTCTGCAACTGCTTCCCGGGCGGCCGGGCGACGATATCAATGCCGCTTTCCAGCGCGTCCCCTTCCCCGACGAGGACCAGGTCCGCCTTGCCGCCGCCGAACACCTCCGTGAACATCGCGCGGAAATTCTCGCGAATCTTCTCGAAGGTCTCCGTGAACATCTGCCGCGTCTGGAGATTGATGCGGTTGATCACTTCGAGCAACTGCGCCTTCGCCTTCACCAGATCGTCGTGCTGCGTCGTCAGGAATGTGTGCCGCTGCTCGGTTTCCTCATACTCCTCGATCGCGACGAGATTGACCGGCCCCATTTCGTCGAGCCGTTTCTGCAATGCAGTCACCTGCTCGGCCACCGCGTTCCAATCGGTCGCTCCGCCGCTCGCCGCCATCTCCTCGGGCGTCAGCGTGTGGACTTTGGGCGGGCCTTCGTCGGCAAACGTAATCGTGATGCACTCGCTGCGAATGTCGTCGAGATTAACGTGATACTTCTGCTGGATGCGCTCGCGCAGGTTCTGGACGGCCATGGTTTTTTGCGCCAGTTCCACCTCCAGCGTTCCGCGTTGCTGCTGGCATTCCGCCAGTCGCCGGCGCTGCTCCCGCAAATCCTCCTCGCGCGTGGCGATGTCGCTTTCCTGCGTCGTTTGCCGGCCCAGCAACTCCGCCGCCTGCGTGTTCACCTGCTCGCGATCGTGCTGCAAGGTGCCGATCTGCCGGCGCGAATCCTGTATCTCCGCCTCGGCCTGCGAGCGGCGCGTCAGGAAGGCTGAAATCTCCCCGCGCCGCTGCTCGACCAGTTGCCCCAGCTCCCGCGACCGCTGTTGCAAGGCCTGTTGCTGCTGCCGGAAGGAGGCGCAAATCTGTTCCTCCGACGCAAACGCCACCTTCGTTTCCGTCAGCGACGCGGTGGACTGGTCGCGTTGCCGGCGCAAATCCTCCAGCGACGCGCTGATCTCCGTCGCGCGTTCCTGCAACGAACGTTCGCGCGATTCCAACTCCGCAGCCTGCAGCGCCAGGCCGGCGCGTTTCTGCTGCCCTTCCTGCTCCTGCGCGGCCAGGCTCTGGATTTCGTAGACGACCGTGTCGATTTTCTGGTGCAGCAGCTTCTGCGAATTCTGCAACGCGTTGTACTCGCCCTGGTGCGTGGCGATCGCCACTTCCTGCACGCGCAATTCCGTCTGGGCCTGCTGCAAACTCGCCTGCAACGCTGTCTGTTCGCTCAGCAAGGCGCCCTTTTGACGGCTCAATTCGTTCACCTGCTCCTGCCCCGACGTCAATTGCCCCTGCAATTCGGTGATCTGGTTTTTGCGGCCCAGAATCGATCCCGGCGCCCTGCCGGAGCCATTGCTCGAACCGCCGGTGTAAACTCCATGGCGGCTCAGCAACTCGCCCGTCGCGGTGACAAAATCATACGCACCGCCTGTGTCCCGCCACGCGGCCGTGGCCGCGCCGAGATCGGGAGCGATCAACGTGTGGCCAAGCAGGCTCTCCAGCAGCGGTTGAATCGAAGCGTCCGCCTCGATGACGCCGAGCATGTTGTTGAAGCCGGACGGCGCCCCGGGCGCGCCGTTGCGATTCGTGCAGCCGAGGTTCAACGACGCGATGCTCGCCCTGCCCTTTTTATTCGCGCTGAGATCGGCCAGGATCTGCTGGGCGGTGTCGGGATTTTCGGTGATCACCAATTGCAGGTGATGCCCGAGAGCGGCTTCGACCGCGGTGATGTGCTGATCTGGCACGCGGATTTTGTCCGCGAGCGAACCGAGCACCTGCGAGGCATTGCTGAGGGCCGCGAGCGCGCCCGCGCTGAAGCCCTCGTGCTCCGAGTGCAATTGCTCGAGCACGTTCAAGCGCGAGCGCTGCTCCGCCTGCTGCCGCAGCCGCGTGTCCAGGTCCTGTGTGAGCGACGAAAGTTCCTGATGGATTTCGCGCAACCGTTGCTGGCGCTCCTCCACCGTGCCGCGCTGGGTCTGCGCGCTCAACTTCTTCAGCTCGACATTCGCCGCGAATTCCGTGAGCCGCGTATCGAGCTGGCCGCGCTCCACTTCCAACTGCACCTTCTCGGCCGAAAGCTTTTCCAACCGCACGGTGTTCCCCTGTTTCTGCAGGTCGAGCGCATTGATTTCATTGCGCGCGCGTGTGAGTTGCTGCGCCTGCGCGAAGGCTTCCGCCTGCGCCTGGCGCTGTGTCTCCTGCAGTTGCTTCAAATCCTCCTCGATTGTCTGCAACGCCTGCTGCTTCGATTGCAGATTCTGCCGGTGCTGATCGAGCGACGATTGCGACACCGTCAACCGCTCCGCCAGCGCCGCCAATTCCTGACCCGCCGCCAGGTGCCGCTCCTCGGCCTGGGAAATATCGCTCAACGCCTTGGCGTTTTGCTCGCCGATCTCGCGGATGCGCTCCTCGTTGAACTGAATGCGGCTTTCCTGCCGGTCGATCTGGCTCTTGAGTTCGAGCCCGCGCTGCTGCATTCCGGCGATCTCGTGCTCCAGCGCCGAGAGCTGCTCGCGCAATTGCGTGATCTCGTCCTCGCGACGCAGCACATTGGCCGAAATTTCCTCGATCTCCAGCCGCAACTTCTCGGCGTGCGCCTGGCGGTCGCCGATCTCCGATTGCAGAATGTCAAACTGATGCCGCGCGAGCTGCGTGTCGAGATGCTGCAACTCCTGCATCAGCGCCTTGTAGCGCCGCGCCTTGCCGGCCTGGCGTTGCAACGACCCGATCTGCCGCTTCACCTCGCGAATCAAATCCTCCACGCGCACCAGGTTCTGGTCGGTGTATTCGAGTTTGCGCAACGCTTCCTTTTTTTGCGCCTTGTATTTGGTGATGCCCGCCGCCTCCTCGAAAATCATGCGGCGATCCTCCGGCTTGCTGGAAAGGATCTGCGTGATGTTGCCCTGGGCCATGATGCTGTAGCTCGTGCGGCCCACGCCGGTGCCCATGAAAAGCTGCTGCACGTCCTTCAGCCGGCAGGGGGTCTTGTTGATGAAATATTCGCTGCCGCCGTCCCGGAACACGCGCCGGGTGATGGTCACTTCGTTGTACGCCACCTCCACACCCGCGGCGCGCAGATGGTCCTCGTCCACGCCGCCGATGGTCAGCGATACCTCCGCCATGCCGAGCGGCTTGCGTCCGTCCGTGCCGTTGAAGATCACGTCCGCCATTTCGCCGCCGCGCAATGCCTTCGCCGACTGCTCGCCCAGCACCCAGCGGATGGCGTCCGACACATTGGACTTCCCGCAGCCGTTCGGCCCCACGATGGCCGTCACACCCGGCTGGAAATTCAAGGCGGTTTTGTCAGCGAACGACTTGAAGCCAAAGACAGTAAGATTCTTCAAATACATGCGTGTTCCTAAAGACCATAGTTCAAGTGCCAAGTAAAGCGAAAACTACCATATAAAGTGTTTCCAAACACCCCTGCACCCCACTAATGGACACATCCCAAACCACCCAAAACCCGCTTTTTTTGGGCCAATTTGGCCCGAAAACCGGTAGCCCGACCTGCCGTTTGCAGCCGGCGACCGCCACAAGAAAACCCACGGCAGAGCGGACCTGCGCACGATGCCCACCGGTCCTGACGAATCGCATGCAAAAGCGCCTTCAACTTTCCCCGAATGATCTTGCACGGCCTCTCTCAAACCGACTTAATCCCCTACCCGATGCAGTTGAAATCATTTTTTGCTTTTCTGTCGGCTCTTGTCGTTGCGGTGCTCGCCGATTCCGCACGTGCCGCCTCGTACAACTACGGTCCCTCAAGCCTCACCCCGCCGCCGGTCCAACGCGAATTTCGCGGCGCCTGGGTGGCGACGGTCAACAACATCGATTGGCCGTCCCAACCCGGCCTCTCGGTTTCGCAGCAGAAGAGGGAACTCATTGCGATCATGGACCGCGCGGCCGAGTTGCACCTCAACGCCATTGTCTTCCAGGTGCGGCCGGCTTGTGACGCTTTTTACGATTCCAGGATTGAGCCGTGGTCGCCGTTCCTTACGGGCACCATGGGCAAGGCGCCTTCGCCATTTTACGATCCGCTCGCGCTTGCAATCGAGGAAGCCCACAAGCGCGGCATTGAACTGCACGCGTGGTTCAATCCGTTCCGCGCCAGCCATCCGGCGTCGAAGTCCGGGTTTTCCGCCGATCACATCAGCCGCACGCATCCCGGCCTGGTGCGCCAATACGGACAATATCTCTGGCTGGATCCCGGCGAACCGGAGGCGCAGGAGTATTCCCTTCGCGTGATCATGGACGTGGTGCGCCGGTACGATATCGACGCGGTGCAGTTCGATGATTATTTTTATCCCTACAAGGACCACGACGTTCCCTTTCCCGATGAATCGAGCTGGAGGAAATATGGTGTCACCAGCCACCTGGGGCGGGAGGATTGGCGGCGGGAAAATGTGAATGCGTTCGTTACCAAGGTGGGGCAATCGATCAAGTCCGCGAAGCCGTGGGTGAAGTTCGGGGTCTCGCCGTTCGGCATCTGGCAATCCGGTCATCCGCCGCAGATCAAGGGCTCCAGCGCTTACGATATGTTGTACTGCGACGCGCGCATGTGGCTCGCCAACGGCTGGCTGGACTATTGCGCGCCGCAGTTGTATTGGCAGATCGAATCGCCCGCGCAGAGCTTCCCGGTGCTGTTGAAATGGTGGGAGCAGCAGAACACGCACCTTCGGCACGTGTGGGCCGGGGTGAACTCCATCAAGGTGGGCGATGGTTGGAAGGCTGAGGAAATCGTGAACCAGATCCGGATCGCGCGCGAGCTCTCCGCCAATGCCGGTGTGATTCACTACAGCATGAAGGCGCTCATGCAAAATCGCGGGGGACTCGCCACCGCGCTGGCCCGGGACGTTTACCGCGAACCCGCGCTGGCGCCGGCCTTTCCGTGGCTTGAAAGCCAGCGTCCCGTGCAGGTGAAACTCGAAGCTCCGCGCTCGGGCAAAATTCACTGGGAGGCATTTGGAAGCGAAACACGCGGACAAGCCTACGCCGCTGCGGCCAGCGTCGCGGCCAAACCTGCCTCGGTCAACTTGTGGGTCCTGCAGGTCCAGTCCGCCGGCAAATGGACAACCAGCATTATCTCCGGAAGCGCCCGCGAAGCCAAACTTCCAGTGAGCTGGCCTGACGCCGTCGCGCTGACGCCGGTTGATCGCTGCGGGGTTTCGGGTGATCCGGTTGTATTGCAGAGACAAGAGTCTCGCTGACCCCGGACGGGAAGAAGTGATTTTGGAAGGGCTGTAAGCCGAATTTTGTCTGCGTCCTTGCGGACGGAGAGAATCATTTGTCTCAGCGACCAATACCCGAAGCCTGTCCCGGTGAACGGGACCGGAGCGGGCAACTCCGAGGCTTCCTATTTGGCCTTGCACCCGATGGGGTTTTCCGTGCCCTCGCGATTACTCGCGAAGCGGTGGGCTCTTACCCCGCCTTTTCACCCTTACCCGCGGCCGAAGCCGCAGGCGGTTTGTTTTCTGTGGCACTGTCCGTCGAAAGGCGTTTCGGCCTTCCTCCCGAGTATATCCCCTGCCTGTCGGCAAGGGTTACGCGGCATCGCGCCCTGTGGAGTTCGGACTTTCCTCCCCCGCGATCCCGCAAGCGGGACACGGGAGCGATCCTCCGCCCTTCCAAAATCACGGGAAATCTAGCGTGCCGAGGCGTCCGAGGCAAACGGAATTGGGAGCGCGAAAGCCTCCAGACCTTATGTCCCCAACACCGCACGGGCCTTGGCCAGCGCCTCGTCCAGTTTGGTCGCGTCCTTGCCGCCGCCGCGGGCGTTGTCGGGTTTGCCGCCGCCCTTGCCGCCGACAATCGGAGCGATCGCCTGGATGATCTTGCCCGCTTGAAATCTGGCCGCAAATTCCGGCGACACGGCAGCCACGAGCGCGACCGCGCCGTTGCTCACGCCGCCCAGCACGATCACGCCCTTGAACTGTCCCTTCAACGAATCCGCAATCGCCTGCACGGTGTCGCCGTCGGCCGCTCCGACATTTTCGATGATAGCGGGCGTACCGTTGACAGTTGCCGCGCGAGAAACAAGACCCTTGGCCGTATTCGCGGCTTCCTTTTGTTGCGTGGCCTTGAGCGATTTCTCGAGTTCGCGCTGCTGGGCGAGCAATGCTTCGATCTTCTTTTCCACCTCGCCCACCGGCGAGTTGACCTTGCCCGCGATGCTGCGGATCAGCGCGACTTCCTCGGAGGCTTTGCGATATGCCTCCAATCCGGCCACCGCCTCGATGCGCCGCACGCCGGCCGCCACCGCAGATTCCGCCACGATGCGGAACAGCCCGATCTCGCCCGTTGCGCGCGTGTGCGTTCCGCCGCAGAGTTCCATCGAATAGCCGTTCAACTCCCCTGCCCCGCCGCCGATCTGCACCACGCGCACGCGGTCGCCGTATTTGTCGCCGAAGAATTGCATTACATCCTTGCGGCTCTTCACGTCGGCGTAGGGCACTTCCGTCCATGACACCCCGGCGTTTTCAAGGATGCGTTCGTTGACGAGTTTTTCCACGTCGCTGACTTGTGCGGGCGTGAGCGGTGCGGAATTGAAGTCAAAAGTCAGCTTGTCCGGTCCGACGGACGAGCCTTTCTGCGAAGCCTCACGGCTCACCACCTCGTGCAGCGCCCAATGCAGCAGGTGCGTGACCGTGTGATGGCGTTGAATCGCCCCGCGACGCGGCGCGTCCACGGAAAGCTGAACTTCCATTCCCACCGCCGGTGCGTCCTTCTCGGCGAGGAAATGCAAAAACGTGCTCCCGCTCTTCTGCGTGTTGACGATGTGCCAAAGCTGCCCGCCGCCGCTCAATTCGCCGGTGTCGCCCACCTGGCCGCCCATCTCCGCATACGCGGCCGAGACATCCAGGACCACTGCCGTTTTTTCCTTGATGCTCACCACTTCCAGCACCTTCGCCTTGGTCTGCAATTGTTCGAAGCCCACGAAGCGGGTAGGCGTGGTAGTCTCGATTTGCGAGAGGGAGATGACTTCCTTCTTCTGCGCGGCCTGAGATTGCTTTTTCTGTTTCTCCATCAAGCGATCAAATCCCGCCACGTCCACGGCGAGCCCGCGCTCACGGCCCATCAGTTCGGTGAGGTCCAACGGAAAGCCGTAGGTGTCGTAAAGCTTGAAGGCAAAATCGCCCTTGATCGTTCCGCCGCCGTGCATGCATTCGGTTTCCTCGCGGAACAATTCGATTCCCCGGTCCAGCGTCTTGTTGAAAGCCTCTTCCTCGCCGCGGATGACTTCCTTCACGTGCGTCTGCTTCGCACGAAGTTCGGGAAACACATGTCCCATCGTGTCGGCCAGGACGTCCACCAACTTGTAAAAGAACGGCTCGTGCAGGCCCAGTGATCTTCCATACCGCACCGCGCGGCGCAGAATGCGGCGCAGCACGTAATTCCGGTCTGTGTTCCCGGGTTGGATGCCATCCGCGATCGCGAAGCTCAGCGTGCGAATGTGATCGGCGATCACACGGAACGCGATGTCCACCTTCTCTTGTTCACCCGTTCCCACGCTTCCCGCGCGGGGCAGTGTGGAACCGTATTTTTTCCCGCTCAGTTTCTCGATCTTGTCGAAGATCGGGCGGAAGACATCGGTCTCGTAGTTCGAGATGATGCCGCTGAAGTCGGTAAATTTTTTCGTGCACTGGATGATGCTCGTCACGCGCTCGAAGCCCATGCCGGTGTCCACGTGCCGCGCGGGCAAGGGCGAGAACGTTCCGTCCGGGTTCGCATTGAACTGGATGAAGACGAGGTTCCAGATCTCGATGCATTCCGCCGAGCCCTTGTTGACCAACGCCCCCTTCGTGTCGCCCTGGGGCGTGAGATCCACGTGGATTTCCGAGCAGGGACCGCACGGTCCCGTTTCGCCCATCATCCAGAAATTGTCCTTCTTGCCGCCGTTGACGATGTGCACCTTCGGGTCCAGTCCGGCGGCGGAGAATTTGGCCGCCCAAAAATCATACGCCTCCTGGTCGAAGTCGCTCGGGTCGCCTTTGGATTTGTCCGGCATGTAAACCGTCGCGTAGAGCCGGTGTTTGGGAAATCTCCAGACTTCCGTGATCAGTTCCCAGGCCCACTCGATCGCCTCGCGCTTGAAATAATCGCCAAAGCTCCAGTTGCCGAGCATCTCGAAGAACGTGTGGTGATACGTGTCCAATCCGACGTCGTCGAGGTCGTTGTGCTTGCCGCCGGCGCGGATGCACTTCTGGGTGTCCGCGGCGCGCGGGGGATTGTAGGGGCACTTCTGCTGGCCGAGGAAGATGGGGACGAACTGGTTCATCCCGGCGTTGGTGAAGAGGAGGTTCGGCGAATCGGGCATCAGGCTCGAAGACGGCACAATGGTGTGCTGTTTCGATTTGAAGAAATCGAGGAACGACTGGCGTATTTCGCTGCTGGTCATAGAAAATCCGTCAAAACTCCCGGTACCAACCAACGGTAACAGGGGCGCGAAGATAGGTCAAAAGGCCGGGTCAGGCGAGTGATTTTTGGGGTTGGACGGGGCTGGAAATTGTGGGACAGACCGACCACGAACAGTCTCTATCGCCGGCACCACCTCTCCCTAACCCAGTGGCTCCCCGAGCCCGCCACGAGTCAGTTGCCCCAAAAGAGACGTTCGCTGCGCGAAACGTGGTCCCCCGCTGCGCGGCGGAGAGGGAACAAGAGGCGGCAATTGAGAGATCACGTCGGATGCCTTCTATTGCGCCGCTGGACGCGGACTTCGGCCAAGCTGCGGCGAACTCAGTCGAGTCGTGCGATGTCCCGGCAGGCTCCAAGCACCAAATTGGGCCCGTCCGCGCGAATTCAGACTTGGAGCTTTTTTTGAGCCTGGATCTTCGGGCTCCTGGCGGAGGTCACTTCTTGAACAAATCGCCGATCCCGTTCAGGCCTTTTTGGATTCCCTGCTGGACGTTCTGGGGTTTGATGAGGTCCTGCGCGCCTTTGCCAAGGCTCCCGACTTCGGCTTCGGCGGCCTTGAGCACGGCGGTCACCAGCGGCTTGCCGATGGTCAACACGAGTTCGCTTGCGGTGACGCCGCCCTCGGCCACGCCGATGTTGGTCAGATGGATCGGGGGCAAGGGCGCGGTGGCGGAATGGCCGCCGAGGACGGGCAGGTTCAGACTCAAATTGATTTTGCCGCCGTTGATCACAAAATCCTTCACAATGAATTTCTTCTGCTTCTTGGGCGTGGCGGGTTCCGCGGGGGCATTGGCCGGTTTGGGCGGCGGCTGACCGTTGTTGGCGCCTTCGACGTTGCTGAGAATTTTGGTCAGATTGTTTCCGCTGAAACTTCCCTCGAGCGTGATCTCCGGCTCCTGCACGTTGATTTCGTCAATGACGATCACGTCGGACAACACGGACCCGACCTTCACCGCAACTTGGGCCGACCCGACCGCGATAGCCGAGGGCGTCTTGTATCCCTCGGGATTACCGACAAATATTTTCGTCAACTTGCCGCTGCCCGAGAACGGCGAAATTTCCGCGGCGCCCAGTGTCACTTCCACTCCCGTCAACCGCGGCCCGACGGTTTCCACGCCTTTCTTCACAATGCCATTGAGGGAAAAGAAAAGAATCACTAACGCCAGAACTCCAAGGCACACCAGCGCGAGAACGACACGTATGACGATTTTTTTCATAGTGAGGGCAGTTTCGCCAGACCGCGCGGCGTGTTCAAGCGGTTTCCGACTGATGTGAAAAGACGGGACGGGTGTTGAACTACGGAGGAAGGCGAACACGAGTCCCGATAAACGGCATCGGGACGCTGCGCGGGGGGCAGGGAATTTTAACAGGAGGGAACGGAGGATGAACCACGGAGGCACAGAGGCACGGAGGAGGGATGGGGTGGGATTTGGCGGGCGAAATGGATGGCCCCTCTCTCCAACTCTCTCCCCGTCGTTCCTCCGGGGAGAGAGGGAAGATGGGCTTCGGCGGCAATGCCAAGATGCACCCTATGCGTGATTGCAATCGTGCGCTTCGGCCCGACAAAACCGTGATAGAAAAAAGGAGGGGGGCCTCCGGGCCCCCCGTCAGCCTCGTGGGATGCTTAACCCTTGCGAGCCAAGCCTGAGACTGCCGCAAAGATTGCCGGAGGACGCGGGGTTGTCAAGGTGCGCGAAGCGCACAAAGTGCGAGGATGGAGGATGGATGATGGATGATGACAAAGACCATGGTCCCAAATCGATTGGAGACGATGTCTCGGGGCGGCGTTTATTGGATGGACTACGGGGTTTTGAGTCGGGCAAAAGATTTGGCGGAAGGGGGAGGACGATTCAGACGAAGGGTGTTGTTTGAGGAGCGCGAGATGGTGTTCGGAATTGCGGACGCGCAAAGCCGAATGCAATTCGGCGCTCCGGGGAGCAAGCAAGGCGGCGGACCGAATTCGCATGCTGTGCGCCGGTTACACGGGACGTTGCGCCGGCCCTGCGGGCGCGGACTTCGCAGTGCGATGTTTCCTGCGAAAAATTCCGGGGCGCGAATCAGGAAACTTTGCGGCTTCTGCGCGCGCCCGCGAACGCCAGCGCGCAACCGGGCAAAACGAAAAACGCCGCGGAGGGTTCCGGAGCAGCGGGGACGAATTGCGCCTGAAATGCGGTGTCCCAGGAGGCGCTGCCTACGTTCCAATCCCGGGAGGTCCATTGAGATGCATCTGAACCGTTGTCAAGATAGGCCGCAGTGCCGTCGGGATAGGCGTCCGCGGGTATCCCGCTGACATAGCAGACGCCCTCCTGCCCGTTTAGGAACCTGGAGGCGCTCAAAATAGCCACATAAGATTGGTCCGGCTGCAATGTCAGGTTCAAGTCGGAGAAGTCCACCTCCTGCATGACATCTCCCGTGCCGAGCGTGATGGGGCCGCTATCGTAAAGAACCGGGCCGGCAGCGCGGTTGCCGGTCCAGGCCATGATATACATGCCGAAAACCATGGGGTTCGGATCGTAGGCAGACAAGTCCTCCATCCAAATGGAGAATCGGGTGAGTTGGGCGTTGCCGTCGGGCACCGTGAAAGTCTGGCCGTAGGTTGCGATGGGCTGGAACTGATAGCCTTGCTCGCCCATGAGGACGCCGAAGACGCCGGTGCCGTTCCACGATGGAGTCGTATCTATCAGGACGTCCGCGCGGCCGATGGCTGGGAGGCAGAGCGAGGCAAAGGCGAAGGCAAGGGCGAGGCGCAGCGGTTTCATAGTTGGATTCGAAATGGTTTACACCCCGGCCCAGGAAGAGTCTTCTGGGCCTTGCCGGTATACGGTATCAGGGCGGGGTCATGGAGTCAAGCATGGGGGCGGGACTGTCTCGACTCTTTGAGAATGTCCCCATTTGGACTCGATGAAAATGTCCCCTTTAGGCGGCGGTTGCGATAGCAACTGCCGCCGTGATGGGAACATTGACAATGAGTGCGAAGGAACG